>ENA-UEOL01001056-UEOL01001056.1-human-gut-metagenome-genome-assembly--contig:-NODE-1056-length-18674-cov-6.105555_pt1 | contig 18674 bp, 18 predicted proteins | sample MGYA00242884_ERZ507884 | MGnify/ENA primary metagenome ERZ507884 (study PRJEB26167, sample SAMN06115417) | human gut metagenome | host: Homo sapiens | place: China:Chongqing | collected 2015-03-06... | reverse complement strand
GCAGGAGAAAGATCCCGCCATGCGCATCATGTACGCAGCGATCAACGCCGGCATCTCGAACGCCTGGAAAAAATGGCCCCCGGCAAGTTGATTCTTTGCGCAAAATGTGGTAAAATAGCACTATTACTATGGATAACTATGCAACCACGATTTTACACATAAGGAACAGGTATTTTTATGGCTGAAAATCTGCAAACCACCCGCCCGGCTGACGAGGGCTGGACTACGGTCATCCGGCCCAAGACCGGCTGGTTCGACATCGACCTGCAGGAGCTCTGGCGCTACCGCGACTTAATTATAATGTTCGTCAAGCGCAACTTTACCGTGCTGTACAAGCAGACGATCCTGGGCCCCGCGTGGATCATTCTGAACCCGCTCATCACCACCGTGATTTTCAACGTTGTGTTCGGCGGCATGGCCAACATGCCCACCGACGGCGTGCCCGGCTTTTTGTTCTACATGGCCGGCAATACGGTATGGACCTTCTTTGCCAACTGCGTCAACAATACAGCCAATACGTTTGTGACAAACTCACAGATTTTTGGCAAGGTGTACTTCCCGCGCCTGACGATGCCGGTCAGCCAGGTGCTGACAAGCCTAATCAACTTCGGCATTCAGGCGGTCATGTACCTGATCTTCTGGGTGTACTTCTTTGCCACGGGCAGCGGCGTCACCTTTACGCTGTGGGTGCTGGCTGTGCCGTTCGTCGTGCTGGAGGTCATGCTGCTGGGTCTCGGCGTCGGCATCATCGTGTCGTCCTTAACGACGAAGTACCGCGATCTGGCGATTGCCGTCGGCTTCGGCGTGCAGCTCTGGATGTACGCCTCCCCCGTCGTCTATCCGCTGTCGATGCTGGACAACTCCCCGCGCCTGCGGGTGCTCGTCCAGCTCAACCCCATGACGTCGCCGATTGAGATTTTCCGCATGGCTACCTTGGGCACCGGCACGGTCACGACATTCGGCATCGTGTACAGCCTGATTTTTACCGCTGCGGCGCTGGTTTTGGGCGTCGTGCTGTTCAGCCGCATTGAAAAGACCTTTATGGATACCGTGTAAGAAAGGGGCGCGTAACTATGTCTGCAAATGAAAAACGCCCTGTCATCGAGGTCACGGGGCTGAAAAAGCAATACAAGCTCGGCCAGATCGGCGGCGGCACGCTGACCCACGACCTGCAAAGCTGGTGGGCCCGTGTGCGCGGCAAGGAGGACCCGAACACCGTCATCGGCACCGACCAGCGGCTGTTCGGCCAGACGTTTATGGCGCTGAACGGCGTTGACCTGACCGTCTATCAGGGTGAGGCACTGGGCATCATTGGCCGCAACGGCGCGGGCAAATCCACGCTGCTCAAGCTGCTCTCCCGCATCACCGCCCCCACCGAGGGCGAAATCAAAATTCGTGGCCGCGTGGCCTCGATGCTCGAGGTCGGCACCGGCTTCAACAACGAGATGACGGGCCGCGAGAACATTTATATGAACGGCGCGATTCTGGGCATGACCCGCGCCGAGATCGACGCAAAGCTGCCGCAGATCATTGAATTTTCCGAGTGCGGCGACTTCATCGACACACCCGTCAAGCGCTATTCCAGCGGCATGTTCGTCAAGCTGGCCTTCGCCGTGGCCGCGCATCTCGACAGCGAGATCATGGTCATGGATGAAGTTCTGGCCGTCGGTGATATGAAATTCCAGCAGAAATGCTTAGGGAAAATGAGCGACGTCGCCAATCAGGACGGGCGCACGGTGCTGTATGTCAGCCATAATATGTCAACCATTCGTCAGCTTTGCACCCGCTGCGTCGTGCTGGACAAGGGCAGGGTCATCTTTGACGGCGACGTGGAGCAGGCCATCGCGGTCTACATGGACACCACCGACGTCAACGTTGTCCACTACGACCTGGCCGACGTCGCCCGCATGACGGGCAGCGCGGGCAAGCGGTTCCGGCTGGAAACGCTGGATTTCGTCGGCAAGGAGTCGAGCGTGTTTGCCGATACCGAAAAGATGCGGGTGAAAATCACCTGGCGCGTTTCGGAACCGTTCGCAGGCATCCACATGAAGATGAACCTCCACGCGCGGGATTCGACGCCCGTCGGCATCACCCATCCCGTCGACCTCGGCCCCGCCGAGCCGGGCAAAATCTACACCTCTGTGTTTGAATTTGACCCGAGTCTGCTGGGCGAGGGACAGTATTTCTTCTATCTCGACATTTTTGACGGCGCGCTGGCCCACGCGGTCTGCCTGGACAAGCCCGTGACCGAGTTCGCCTTTGAGGTGACGAACAGCGACCTGACGATGCCCGAGTGGGCGTCCGGCTGGGGCCGCATCCACTTCCCGCCCGTCAAGCTCGTGCAGGAGTAACGCATGAAACCGAATTTGTACATCTGCCACACCGCGTATCAGGTCTTGGTCGATCTGCTGCGGGCCGGGCGCTGCGCTGGCAAGCCCCACACAATGGTGCTGTCGGCCTCCGTGCCCGACACCGCCGCGCTGGCGGCACGTCTGGACGCGACGGGCGTGGTCAAGACTGTCCTTGTGGACGAGACGCGCTGGCCCGGGACCGTGACGGGGCTGTTTGCCCACCGGCGCGCGGCCCGCGCCTTTGAGAAGCTGTGCGGCTGGAAATTGAACCGTGCAGCGTTTGAAAATGTCTATATCCACAACGATTGGAGTGTGCTGGGCCGCTATTTGCAGGATTGCCGTGCCGGGTATATTTTGTGCGAGGACACGTTCGGCAGCACGCTCGGCCCTGACCAGCATCTTGTGACCGACCAGCGCGCCGCGCCGGATTTTGCCGCGAAGCAGCGCGGCAAAGGCTACCTGTACTGGGGCGACAGCCCGTGGTGCGTCCGCGTCGAGAGTGAGGACGCCGCGCGGTGTACGCTGTTTTCGGCGGACCGCATGGTGACGGACAGCAAGGCCAAACTGTTAGAGAGCCTGACCGACGACGAAAAAGCGATGGTGCGACGCGTATTTTTGACGCAGCCCCTGCCCGAGAAGGCAGACGGCGCGACGCTTTTGCTGCCCCGCAGCTTTGTGGCCGACGGGCTGATGACCCAAGCGGAGCAGGACGCGATGTTCAAAGCGGTGGCGGAAAAATACGCCGTTGGGCCGCTCTTTATCAAGACCCACCCGCGGGACACGACAGATTACGCCGCCCTGTTCCCCGATGCAGTCATTTTGGAGCGCACGATGCCCAGCGAGGTGCTGAACTTCTGCCTCCCCTTCCATTTCGCCCGTGCCGTCACCGTGCAGAGCTTCGTCCTGCGCGGCTTCACCGCGGCGGATGAGAAGATCCTGCTGACATTGGAGGAGGCGAGAAAACTGGTCTGATGCGCGGGGAAAACGGCATCCGGCCGGGAGGTTCTCTCCCCCACCGCCTGCGGGCGGAGCCCCCTCGCAGAGGGGGCCAAGGCGCCTTGCCTCCCTCTGCGAGGGAGGTGGCGCGGAGCGCCGGAGGGAGAGAACCTTCCCAAAGGCACCCGTGAAAGGATATGCGCAATGCTTTACTACAATCGAAAAAACGTACCGCTGGCAAAGCAGCTTCGCAGAGATATGACCCCATGGGAGCGTAAATTGTGGTATTGCTTTCTCCGCACCTTCACCCCGCGCTTCCAGCGCCAAAAGCCCATCGGCGGCTATATCGCTGATTTCTACTGCGCAAAAGCAAGGCTTGTCATCGAGCTGGACGGGGCACAGCATTACACGCCCGAGCAACAGCAGACCGACAGCCTGCGCACAGAGTTTTTCGCACAGAACCATATCAGGGTTCTGCGGTTCACCAATTTGGACATAGACCGCCGCTTTGACGGCGTATGCCAAACGATAGAGGCGGCTGTTCAGGCCGCCGTGTAAGCGAGGTACACTCATGAAAACAATCGCTGTGATCCCGGCGCGCTACGCCAGTACCCGGATGCCGGGCAAGCCGCTGGCCGATGTGCTGGGCAAACCGATGATCTACTGGGTCTACAAGGCCGCCAGGGCCTGCCCGAAGCTGGACGATGTGCTCATCGCCACTGACGACGAGCGCATTGCCGACGCCTGCAAAACCTACGATATGCGGTATATTATGACCAGCCCCGACCACGACACCCCCACCGGGCGCATCTGGGAGGTCAGCACCGTCGAGGACGCCGACCTCTACCTGCAGCTCATGGGCGACGAGCCGCTGGTCAACCCCGCGGCGTTCGACCTGATCCTGCCTGACACGCTGCCCGATGACCCCTATTACGTCGCGGTGCTGACGAATGTTATGGAGCACCCCGCCGACGTCATCGACTTCTCGAACCAAAAGGTCGTGACGAATGCCGCGCGGGAGATCCTGCTGATCTCCCGCAGCCCCATCCCCTACCCGAAGGGCACGCTGGATTTCGAGTACGAGAAGGTCACCGGCATTCAGCTGTACAGCAAGCAGGCACTGAAATTCTACCATGATACGCCGAAATCTATCCTTGAAAAGGCCGAGGAAAACGACATGATGCGCTTTATCGAGAATGGCCACAAGGTACACGCCATCGTCAGCCCGTACAAGACGGTCAGCGTGGACACGCCGAAGGATCTGGCGCTGGTCAATGAAATTTTGAAGGAGAAGCAGCATGGCTGATATTAAACTGCTGGACTGCACCCTGCGCGACGGCGGCTATGTGAACAACTGGCAGTGGGGCTCCGGCTCGGCGCGCCGCATCATCCAGACGCTGACCCGCGCGGGCGTGGACATCGTCGAGGTCGGCTTTCTGCGCAATGTGGACGGCTACGACCCCGACGTGACGGTCTGCAACACGATTGAGGAGCTGAACCGCCTGCTGCCCGACGAGGGCCAGCGCGGCCACACGATGTACTCCGGCATGGCGATGCGCTCCAACTACGACATTGCCAAGCTGTCCCCCTACGACGGCCACGGCATTGAAATCATCCGTATCACCGCCCATGATTACGACATTAAGGACGGCATGGACTTTGCCCGCCGCATCAAAGAATTGGGCTACAAGGTCTCCATCAACCCCATCAACATCATGGGCTACAGCGACAAGGACCTGCTCTGGATCTTTGAGCAGGTCAACGAAATTCATCCGTGGCAGTTCTCCATTGTGGATACCTTCGGCAGCATGCGCCGCCGCGATCTGGAGCGCATCGTCAGCATGGCTGACCATAATTTAGCCCCGGACATCCGCCTGGCGCTGCACCTGCATGAGAACATGGCGCTGAGCTTCTGCCTGGCGCAGGAATTTCTCGACAAGCATCTGCGCCGCGACCTGGCTGTGGACGGCAGCCTGATGGGCATGGGCCGCATCCCCGGCAACCTGCCGATTGAGCTGATCGCCGACTATATGAACGAGTACTTCGGCGGCCACTACAACATTGACGACCTCATGGATGCCATTCAGGACCACATTGCGCCCATCAAGGGCAACTGCGCGTGGGGCTACACCCCGGCGTACTTCCTGTCGGCCAGGTTCAATCTGCACCGCAACTATGCCGAGCATTACCTTGGCAAGGGCGATCTGACGAACCGCGACATCAACCATATTCTGGCGGCCATCGCGCCGAACAAAAAGACTGTGTTTGATGCCGCCTACGCCGACACGCTCTACACCGAGTACAAGAACCGCCGCATCGACGATGCAGGCGCACTGGCCGCCCTGCAGAGGGCCTTTGCGGGCAAGACCGTGCTGGTGCTGGCCCCCGGCGGCAGCCTGGCTGCCGAGGCTGGCCGTGCCGCTGTAACAGCCGCGCAGGCCGACGTGAAAGTCTCGGCCAACTTTGTGCCGGATTTTGTGACGCCCGACTATGCGTTTTTCACGAACGCAAAACGCTTTGACGTGGATGCCGCCTACCCCTGCCCGCTGATCCTGACCAGCAACCTGCGCGCCGATAAGGACGCGGCGGTGGTCAACTATGACCGGCTGTCCGCCACCGACGCGCAGGGCGGCAACAGCGTGCTGATGCTGCTGCGTCTGCTGCGCCAGTGCGGCGCGGCGCGGGTGCTGCTGGCCGGTGCCGACGGCTACAGGCCGGGCACTGCCGCCTACGCGGACGAGGGCCTGCACACCCACACTGGGCGCGGTGCGGCCTACAATGCCCAGATGGCGGGGGCTATCCGCGCGGCGGGCCTGCCCGTGGAATTCATCACCCCCAGCGAGTACGAGAGGGTCTGACGATGATACGACTGCTGGTGCTGGACGTGGACGGCACGATGACCGACGGCGGCGTCTACTACGACGCCACCGGCAATGAGCTGAAGAAATTTGCCATCAAGGACGGTGCCGGGCTGGTGCTGGCGCGCACGGCGGGCATCCGCGTGATGATCTGCACCGGGCGCGAGTGCGAGGCTGTGCGCCGCCGCGCCGCAGATTTGAAAATCACCGACATCTACCAGAATGTTGGCAAAAAAGCCGCGTTCCTGCGGGATTTCATGGCTGAAAACGGCTACGCGCGGGACGATGTCGCCTACTGCGGCGACGACCTGAACGATCTGGCGGCCATGGCGCTGTGCGGCTTTGTGGCTTGCCCGGCGGATGCCGCGCCGGAGGTGCGGGCGCGCGCCGACTATATCTGCCCCCAGCGCGGCGGCGAGGGTGCCGTCCGCGGAGCGGTGGAGAAGATCCTGCGCGGGGACGGACGCTGGAACGACGCTGTGAAAAAGGCGTTTCAGGTGGAATTGTAACGCTAAACTTGCGGGCGGCTGTAGGGGGCGATGCTTGCATCGACCCGCGGGCGGATGCGAGCATCCGCCTCTACGGCCTAACGGAAGGAGATTTCATGAAAAACAAAAAACATACCCCCCTGCTGGCGGCACTGGCAACGCTTGTCGTGCTGCTGGCGGGCGTGGTGCTGATCTGGCTGGCGAAGGTCCGGCCCGATGTGGGCAAGGGCCGCAGTGAGATCGTCACCGACTTCCTGCGGGCCGAGCTTTTGCAGGACGGCCAGACCGCAACGCAGGTCTTTACCTACGACAAGGATATTTTGACGATAGGTCTTGAATTTTACCTGCCGGGTGACCAGCCCAGCGGTGCGCTGGACGTTGTGCTCTACGACGCCGACACCGGCGAGGAGCTGTCCCGCTCCGTCGGCACGATGGACTACATCGTGCCCGACCAGTACACGACCCTGGGGATGGACCCCGCCGTGACCGGGCAGGAGGGCCGCCGCTACAAGCTGGCCGTCACGCCGCACTACGCGACGGACGCGATTTTGGCCATCGGCCACAGCGACGGTGTCGCGCTCTGGAAGGAGCAGATGGCCGTGGATGACCGTGTGATCGACGGCACGATGGCGATGCAGATCACCTACCAGCGCATCGGCGGCTACCTGACGCGGTTCTTCCTGCTTGTGGGCGGGCTGGCCGCCGTGCTGGCCGCGCTGGCCGTGTGGGCGGTGCTTAGCAAAAAACTGGCACTGCACCGTCTTGTTTTTGTGCTGGTGCTCGGCTTTGGACTGCTGTACAGCTTTGTGCTGCCGCCTTATGCCGCGCCCGACGAGAAATACCACATCAACCAGAGCTTTACGCTGGCCTGCCGCTGGGCCAACGACCTGTCCCACGACGAGTGGCGGATGGGTAAGGTGCCCACGACGACGAGCTTCCGCCGCGTCGGTGACGAGGACGCCGACCTGCAAAACGAGAACACGACGGTCTTTACGTGGGAGGCGTTCACCTCCCAGCTGTTCACCACCACAGACCAGCCCTTTGACAGCCATCAGGAATATAATGAATTGCAGACCGACCAGAACCCGCTTCTGTACGTCGTCAGTGCGGCGGCAGTATTTCTGGCCTATGTGCTGCATTTTGGCTTTGCGCCCGCGCTGTTTTTGGGGCGGCTTGCAAATCTGCTGCTCTTTGCGGCGCTGGCGGCGCTGGCGGTCAAGACCGCGCCGTTCGGCAAGCGGGTCTTTACCGTGGCCGCGCTGCTGCCCATGACGCTGCACCTGGCGGCCAGCTTCAGCCGGGACGCGCCGCTGCTGGGGCTGTGCTTTGTGTTCACGGCGCTGCTGATGGACGCGGCGTTCGGCCCGAATCAGAAAAAGGCGCTCTCCCCCGCCCGGCTGACGGCGCTGCTGCTCTGCGGCGTGCTGCTGGCCCCGGGCAAGCTCGTCTATCTGCCGCTGGCGGCACTGCTGCTGCTGGTGCCCGCCGCGCGGCTGGGACACCACGCCAGGGCGAAGAAGTGCGCCTATCTGGCCGCCTGTCTGGCGCTGGCGCTGCTGCTGAATACGGGCCTTCTGACCGATACGCTGCGCAGCGGGCAGACCGCAGTGCAGACCACGGCGGCGGAGGACGCAGACCGCACGGTCAAGAGCCGCCCCGCAGAGCCGGACGAAGCCTACGAGGCCGAGATCTGCGGCGAGAGTACGCTGGAAAACTACGTCAAGCGGCTGTATTATTACGTGGACGACAACCGCAGCCCCGCGGCCCGCGAGGTCGCATTCTGGGTGCAGGCCATGCAGGAGGGCGACGTCAGCCCGGCAGTGCTGGGGCAGAGTTTCCTCTTTTCGCCCGACAGGGCCAACGGCTACACCGACGGCCAGGCATTTTACACGATGGCCTCCTATGCGCTGCTGGGCACCGACGTGACCGACGGCAACGCGGACGCCTACCTGCCCTATTTTGCCGAGGGCGGCGCGGTGCAGGCCTACAAGCAACTGTTCAACCTGACCAGCTGTGTCGAGAGCTTCGCCGCGCTGGGTGTGGACGTCGGCACGATGGATGACCGCATCCCGCTGGACCGCACGGTGCTGGCGCAGGAGGTCGAGGCCGCCCGCGCGACCCGCAGCACCCAGAGCACGGCGGACGAGGCCGACAAAGCCACCTACACGCCGGGCTACATCCTGCGCCATCCCGTGGACACGGTGCTGCTGTTTGTGCGCAGCGCCGTGGAAAACGGCGACCATTACATCCGCACGCTGGTGGGCGGCAGCCTGAGCTACTACACCGTTGATCTGGCCTGGGGCTGGGTCGCGGTGCTGTACCTGCTGCTGGCCTACGCGGCGCTGCCCGTGCAGGGCGCGGTGATGAAGCCCGCCGGTAAGGCGCGCGGCTGGTGCTGCGCGGCGGCGGCGCTCTGCTGCCTGCTGGCCGTGGCGGGGTGCCTTTTGTGGACACCCACCCATTACGACACGCTGTACGGCCTGCAGGGGCGGTACTTCCTGCCCGTGCTGCCGCTGCTTCTGCTGACCTGCCTGCCCCGCCGTCTGGCCGCCGTGCCCGACGAGGACACCGCCCAGACCCGCCTTGTGGCCGCGCTTGCATTGGTACAGGCGGGGATGGTCGTGAATATTATGCTGGCGATTATTGCAAGATAAAAATAAGATAATAGATAAAAGATAATAGATACTAAAAAAGGAGTGCGCAAGGCGCACGATTTCAAATTTTGCGGGGTGCGTCAGCGAGCCGCATCCACCATATTTTTTATCTTTTATCGCTTATCTTTTCGCTAAAAAAGGCTGTACTATGGTTATCTGTTTCTTCTCAACGCAATACCTCCCTACCCCCGGCGGGGTCGAGCGGTATACCTGGAATCTGGCGCGGCGGTGTGTGGCGGCAGGGCATCGCGCCCTTGTCGTCACGGCGTCGCTGCCGGGCCTGCCCGCGCGGGAGCGTGATGCCGACGGCATCGAAATCTACCGTCTGCCGTCCTGGCCTGTCATGGGCGGGCGGTTCCCCGTGTTAAAGCCCCTTGCCGATGCAGACGACCTCTGGGCACAGGGCATCGACTTTGCGGTCATCCAGACCCGGATGTACACGCAAAGCGTCTGGGCCGCACGGCAGTGTAAGCGGCGCGGCATCCCGGCGCTGGTCATCGACCACTCCACCGGCTATATGCTGCACGGCGGGCTGGCCGGGGCGCTGGGCAAGGCGTATGAGCACGCGGCCTGCGGCAGCATCCGCCGCTGCGGGTTCCCGTTCTACGGTGTCTCCGGGGATGTCTGCCGCTGGCTGGAAACGTTCGGCATCCAGGCGGCGGGCCGACTGCCCAACGCCGTTGACCCTGCCGAGCTGGAACGGCTGGCCCACGCGGACAACGCGGTTGACTGGCGCAGGAGGCTGAACGTGCCCGCGGACGGCAGGCTCGTCGCCTTTGTCGGGCGGCTCATCCCGGAGAAGGGCGCGCTGCGGCTGGCTGAGGCCGTGCAGGGCATTCCGGGCTGTACGCTGGCCGTGGCGGGCACCGGCCCCGAGGAGGCCGCTCTGGCCGCGCTGGGCGGCGGTATCCATGCGCTGGGGGCACTGCCGCATGAGCAGATCGTCCAGCTGCTGACACAGGCGGACGCCTACTGTCTGCCCACCGAGTACGCCGAGGGCTTCCCCACGACGCTGCTCGAGGCGGCGGCCTGCCGCTGCCCCATCGTGACGACCCGCACGGCTGGCACCGACGAGCTGCTGCCCGGGGACGACTACGCGGTGTTTTTGGCAAACGCCGCGCCCGAGACCATCCGCGCAGGGCTGGAAACGCTGCTGGCGGACCCCGCTGCGGCCCGCACCCGCGCCGAAAACGCCCGCCAAAACCTTTGCAGCCACTTTACATGGCAGGCTGTCTTTGCTACAATGATGGAAGCCGTAACGTCTGCCAAAAGGAGCTAAGATGTCAAAATTACTCATCGTCATCCCCGCGCACAACGAGGAAGCCAACATCGTGCAGGTCGTCGAGGAGCTGACCCGCAGTTATCCACAGTATGATTACGTGGTCGTCAACGACGGCAGCCGCGACAAAACCGCGGCGCTTTGCCGTGCCCACGGCTATCGGCTCATTGACCTGCCGGTCAACCTGGGGCTGGCGGGCGCGTTCCAGACCGGGCTGCGCTTTGCCGCGGAGAACGGCTACGACTGCGCCATGCAGATGGACGCCGACGGTCAGCACAAGCCGGAGTATATCGCCCCGATGCTGGCCGCGCTGGAGGAGGGCAACGACATTGTCATCGGCAGCCGTTTCCTGGCCGTGAAGAAGCCCAAGACGCTGCGGATGCTGGGCAGCTACATCATCAGCTGGTCCATCCGCCTGACGACGGGCCGCGCTATCTGCGACCCGACCAGCGGCATGCGGATGTTCAACCGCGCCATGGTCGAGGAGTTTGCCCAGAACCTGAACTACGGCCCCGAGCCCGACACGATCAGCTACCTGATCAAAAACGGCGCGACGGTCAAGGAGGTGCAGGTCGAAATGGGCGAACGTCTGGCGGGCCAGAGCTACCTGACCTTCTGGCGCAGCGTGCAGTATATGGTCAAAATGTCCATCTCGATTCTGTTGATCCAGTGGTTCCGCAAGCGCGACACCGAGACGCCCTACCCCGAAAGGAGCCTGTGAAATGTTCGATCAAACGCTGATTCGTGTCTGCCTGATCCTGGGCAGCTTCATCACGGCGGGGTACATCCTGCGGCGCGTGCGGCACGCAAAGGTCCAGATCGAGGATACGATCTTCTGGCTGATGTTCAGTGCGGCGCTGCTGATCCTGGCCATCTTCCCCGGCATCGCCTATTGGGCCGCAAACCTGCTGGGCTTCATGAGTCCCATCAACTTTGTCTATGTTGTCATCATCTTTTTGCTGCTGGCCAAGCAGTTCTTTATGTCCATCAAATTGAGCCAGCTCGACAGCAAGGTCCGTATCCTGACCGAGCAGGTCGCCCTGAACGAGGAAAAGGCGGAGCGGGATAAGCTGGACCTGTGAAAAAGGCTTCCCCCTTGGGGGAAGCTGTCAGCGGCCCCGACCGCTGACTGATGAGGGGCGGGTGCGCCATGGCAGGCCGCTCATGGGCAATTGCGGCAAGGCTGCCCCTCATCCGGCCCTATGGGCCGCCTTCCCCCTTGGGGGAATGCTTTGGGGGTGCGCAAAATTAAAATTTGTATTCCCTCCAAAACTATGCTATAATAAAGTATTGACTAAAGAGAAAGAAGGTTTCAGATATGGCTTATACCCCGAAACTGACCTATAAGGGCCGCCCGCTGGTGCGCTGCGGCAACGATATTTACTACGGCTCGATGAAGGACCCGTTCGTTGTCTACCTGCAGGTGCTTTCGACCAAGAAGGAAAACGGCGTCGACGTGGCCGACAAGGTCCACATCGTGCTGCTTTCCACCGACGAGAGCAAGCCCCTGCCAGAGCGCATTGCCCGCCAGGCCAACAAAGTCGGCCTGTACAACGCGCTGTCCTTCGGCGACATCATGCTGCAGGGCGCGCTGCGGAAGAAGTAAGCGTCTCCCCTGCCCCGCACAAAACACAAAGCCCCGCAGCCAAACGGCTGCGGGGCTTTTGCACTTGATGTCAAAACGGGGCGGGCGGATGATGCGCATCCGCCCCTACAGAACGGAGATTTACTGCTTAGTGGTCCTGCTTGTCGGTCTCCTCGGCGGAGTCCTCCTCGGTGCCTTCAAGCTCGATGTCGAAGGTCGCGCCGCAGTGCGGGCAGACCAGATCGCCCTCGGGGTCCATCAGGGTCTCCTCGTCCAGCGTGGAGATCTGGCCGCAGTTCGGGCAGGTCACCTCATACATGGTGCTGTCGTCCTCGGTGTCCTCCTCGTCATCCTCGTCCTCATCGGCGTAGATGTCGCTGACGACGTCGTCCAGATCCTGGTCGAGGGTCTCCAGCTCGTCGTACACCTGATCCAGGGCGTTGTCGTGCTCGGTGACCTGGGCGGCCATCTCCTCCAGCAGGTCCATCATGGCGGCAATGACCTTGCCGTTCTTGGAGTCTGCGTCAAAATCCATACCGGTCATCAGGCCGCGGATGTAGGCGGCCTTTGCATTCAGATCCATAGCCATAGTCAAAATCCTCCCTAATGTTAAAAAATGCCGGGCGCGGCGGTACGGCCATGCCCGGCAAAGAGAACCTAATCAGTTCACGCGCTCCATATACTCGCCGGTGCGGGTATCGATGCGGATCTTGTCGCCCTCGTTGATGAACAGGGGGACGCGGATCTCGGCACCAGTCTCAACGGTGGCGGGCTTCAGGGTGTTGGTGGCGGTGTTGCCCTTGACACCCGGCTCGGTAGCGGTGACCTCCAGCTCAACGAAGTTGGGGATCTCAACGCTGAAAACCTTGCCCTTGTAGCTCAGCAGCTTGCAGGTGTCGTTCTCCTTGCAGAACTTGAAGTTATCGGGCACGTCAGCCGCGCCGACAGGAATGTCGTCGTAGGTCTCAACATCCATGAAGTGGTACAGATCGCCATCCTCGTAGGAGTAGGTGACCTCGCGGCGCTCGATGAAAGCCTGCGGGAACTTGGCGGTCGGGTTGTAGCTGGTCTCAACAACAGAGCCGGTGATGACGTTCTTGGTCTTGGTACGGACGAAGGCAGCGCCCTTGCCCGGCTTGACGTGCTGGAACTCAACGACCTGAAGGACCTGGCCGTCCTGCTCGAAGGTGACACCGTTACGGAATTCGCCTGCAGAAATCATATAGAAATTCCTCCATAAATAAATTATACATACCTGTTTATATTTTACAGGATGGAAAGCAATTTTGCAAGTCCTGTTCGGACTTTTTTGCGGGAAAATTGATATTTTTTGTCCAATTTACAGCGCTGCGTACCCTTGGGCCAGCGCGGCGGCGTCCTCGGCCTGGGTCCCGGCGGATTCACAGATGATCGTCGGGGCCAAATGGCGTTCCTTGAGCAGCGCCAGCAGCGGTGCGTGGGGCGGGCCGAACGCTGTATCCGCAAAGGTCAGATGGCACTTCTCGCCGCCCTTGGTGTAGGCAATGCGGGAAAAATGCGCGTGGAAATGCACGGCGCGGTCATCCCCCAGCCGCGCGGCCAGCGTGTCCAGCAGGGCGGCGTAGTCCGCGGCGGCGGTGGCGTCGGCAAACTGCACGCCGCAGCTGCGGGCGTACAGGTGCCCAAAGTCGATGCAGGGCGTAATGCGCGGGTCGACCTCGCATAGAGCCAGCACCTCGTCCAGCGTGCCGAGCTGGTTGACCTTGCCCATCGTCTCGGGGCAGAGGATGCAGTCCTCAAACCCGGCCTCGTCGCAGGCTTTGACAGCGCGGGCCATCGTATCCAGCGCCTTTTCCAGTGCCTCCTCCCGGCTCTGCTTGCCGCAGGAGCCGGAATGGAAGATGACGCGCCGCCCGCCCAGCGCCTTGACGAGGGCGCAGCTTTGCAGCAGGTAGTCGATGCTGTGCAGCCGCTTGTCCTCCTCGAGACTCGACATACTGATGTAGTACGGCGCGTGGACGGACAGGGCAATGTCCCGCTCGGCACAGGCGGCACCGAGCGCAGCGGCCTTGTCGTGGGCCAGCCGCACGCCGCGCCCGCACTGGTACTCAAATGCCGTCAGGCCAAAGCCCGCCGTGTAGGCGGCGATGGCGGCGGGGTCAAACTTTTTGACTGTGTAGCTGTCGGCCAGACCGGCTGTGCCGAAGCGCGGGGTATCATTCATACAGCTTGCCGCCCTTCTGATAGTATTTGTCGATCCAGTACGGCTCAAACTTGCGCTTTAACAGCACAAATTTGTTCTTGTCGTGGTTCGTGCGGGGCATCAGGTAGAGGCACGGGCAGCCGTACAGCCCGGCAGCCATCCGGTCCGCAAAGATCTGGTCGCCGACCATGGCCATTTCGCTCTTTTTGCAGCCCAGGCGGCGGCGCGCCACCCGCAGGCCGATGGTGAACGGCTTGCAGGCCAGCGGCACCCAGTCCAGCCCGATGCGCTCGGCAAAGGGGCGCACGCGCTTGGCCGTATTGTTGGACACGATGGTCAGGCGTATGCCGGCTGCGCGCATCTCGTCCAGCCACGCCTGCACGGTGTGCTCCAGCACCTGACTGTTGTCAGCGGTCAGGGTGTTATCCACGTCGAGCACGAGAGCTTTGATGCCGTGTGCCGCGAGAAAATCCGGGTGGATGCACTCGATGGTTTTGAAGATGTATTCAGGGGTTAGAATCATGGTGGTGACCTTTTAAATAAAAGTTGTAAGGGTCGGCGTCTCCGACACCCTGCGGGAGCATCGCGGAGGCCGCTGCATTGTCGGGTCGATGCGAGCATCGACCCCTACGTGTAGGGGCGGATTCCATATCCGCCCGCGGAAGGCTGCCGCCATTGCCGCTTTGTCCTAAAATAAAAGTGCAGGCCCGCGCGTAACGCGAACCTGCACAGTCGTTCGTTGTAAGATACCTTACTTAAACTTGCGCTTGCGGGCAGCCTCGGACTTCTTCTTGCGCTTAACGGAAGGCTTCTCATAAGCCTCGCGCTTGCGGACCTCAGCTAACACGCCGCTGCGAGCAGTGCTGCGCTTAAAACGGCGCAGAGCGCTCTCGAGGGACTCGCCCTCTTTGACACGGATCTCCGACATCTTCTTCCCTCCCTTGACCTGAGACAGGAGTTTGCCGGTCAAATACTATTAACCAGTAAAAAAGATTATACTATATTGACCCCCTACCTGTCAACAACAATTTTCGCTAAAATGAAAATTTTTATATTGTTCATATTTAGGATCCTTTACCCCAGCACCGTGTGCCACACCCACAGTGCACCGTAGATTACGGGCTGATGCAGCATGTAGACCAGCAGCGTATTGCGCCCGATGGCACACAGCGGACGCAGCGCGGCGGGCGGCGCTCCCCTGCCGGGACGCCACAGCCGCGCCAGAAACACCCCGCACCAGAACAAAAACACCCACGGCACTACGGGGAAATAATCCGCCGACGTGAACCTTGTCAGGTCGGGCAGGCCCAGCCAGAACAGGTTGGCCCGGTACAGCCCCGCAGGCACCGCACAGAGCCGCCAATTCTCGAAGCCCAAATACCCTTCGGGCAGCTGGTTCGTCAGCGCAAACAGCGCCGCAGACGCCGCCAGGCACGCGCCCGCGGGCAGGCGCTGCAAAAGCGGATAGACCAGGCAGGTCAGCAGCACGGCGGCAGCGTTCAGGTGCAGAACGCCGAACCAGATCGCCTCCGACGGCATGAACACCGCGGTCACAAACGTCAGCACAGCCGCGCAGCCCGCCACGATCAGCCCGTTCTTTGCGGGCCGCTTTGCCAGCGGGAAGCTGAACCCCGACAGCAGAATAAAGCTCCAACAAATATATTGCTGCCACACATGGCAGCCGGGGGCCCAGATGTTGTACCAGCTGCTTTCGTGGCCGAACACATACACCCAGTCGTACATGGCGTGGTAGGCCAGCATGTTCAGCAGCGCCAGCCCGCGCAGGGCGTCGGGCAGCCACATACGGCTGGTTTTGGTGCGCAGTACGGGCATTTTACCGCCTCTTTTCCAAAGATTTACTGTAACACCATTCTAGCACACCCGCGCGCGGCTTGCAATCGCGCGGGTTTTGCGGTACAATAAATCAGATAAAGGAGTGTGAAGGTATGAAGGACATCCGCCTTGTGGCGTTGGACCTCGACGGGACAGTTTTCAACGATAAAAAAGAGATCACCCCGCGCACGCTGGCGGCTATCCGCGCAGCCTGTGCACGCGGCGTGGCGGTGCTGCCCGCCACCGGGCGTACAGCCAGCGGCATCCCCGCGGCGTTCACGTCCATCCCCGGCGTGCGGTACGCGCTGACCTCCAACGGAGCAAGCGTCGTTGACCTGACAACGGGCGAGCAGCTGGTGAACCAGCCGTTCGGGACCGAGCAGGCATTGAAAATTTACGATCTTCTTGAGCAGGGCGGCGGCATGATGAGCATTTTCATCGGCGGCAAAAGCTACACGACCCGCGCAAACGCCGAGAATCACATGGATGTGGTGCCCGAAAACCTGAAAAGCTACTTCCGCACGACCCGCATTGAGGTAGACGACATGCACGCGACGCTGCGCACCCACGCGCACGAGATCGAAAAGTACAGCCTGATCTACCACGACGAGGCCGAGCGCGACGCCGCCTGGCGTGCCATCGAGGCCGCCTGCCCCGGCGTGGAGGTGACGTCCAGCCTGCCCCGCAACATGGAGGTCAACGCCCCCGGCGTGACGAAGGGCAGCGGTCTGCTGGCGCTGGCGGCACACCTGGGCCTGACCCGCGCGCAGACGATGGCCGTGGGCGACTCCGGCAATGACCGCGCGATGATCGAAGCGGCGGGTCTGGGTGTGGCCATGGGCAACGCCACCGACGACATCAGGAAAATTGCCGATGCCACGACGGATGACAACAATCATGACGGTGTGGCAGCGGCTATAGAAAAATACGTATTGTAAAATCACAATAAAATATACAAGAGGTAAATTTATGAAAAATGTTCTGGTTGGTCAGTCGGGCGGCCCGACTGCCGTCATCAACTCCAGTCTGGCGGGCGTCTATGAGACCGCCAAGGCTTGCGGCGCACCCCATGTCTACGGGATGCAGTACGGCATCGAGGGCGTGCTTGAGGGCAAGCTCATCGACCTGGACACCGTGCTGGGCGACAAAATGGACATTGAGCTGCTCAAGCGCACGCCGTCCAGCTTTCTGGGCAGCTGCCGCCACAAGCTGCCCGACCCCACCGTTGACGAGAAGCCGTTTGTGCAGCTGTTTGAGCTGTTCCGGCAGAACGACATCGGCGCGGTGTTTTACATCGGCGGCAACGACTCGATGGACACGATCTCCAAGCTGAGCGCCTACGGCAAGACCGTCAACAGCGAGATCCGCTTTATCGGCGTGCCCAAGACCATTGACAATGACCTGATGCTGACCGACCACACCCCCGGCTACGGCAGCGCGGCGAAGTACATCGCCACGATCCTGAAGGAGGTCATCTGCGATTCCAGCGTCTACGACCTGCGCAGCGTGACGGTGGCCGAGATCATGGGCCGCCACACCGGCTGGCTGGCTGCTGCCGCCAGTCTGGCTGCCGGTCCGGACTGCAACGGCCCAGACCTGATCCTGCTGCCCGAGTGCCCCTTTGACGAGGAGGCGTTCCTCAAGCGCGTGGCCGAGCTGGAAAAAGAGCGCCACAATGTTATTATCGCGGTCAGCGAGGGCGTCAAGAACAAGGACGGCGTTTTCCTGTGCGACCTGGTCTCCACGGCAGGTCAGCTGGATGCCTTCGGTCACAAGGCCATCCTGAGCGGCACGAGCCGCTATCTGGCAGACCTGATCCGCGTTCGTCTGGGCTGCAAGACCCGCGCTATCGAGTTTTCTACGCTGCAGCGCTGTGCCAGCCATCTGGCCAGCCGCACCGATGTGACCGAGGCCTATCAGGTCGGCGGCGCGGCGGTGGAGGCCGCCATGCGCGGCGAGACCGCCAAGATGGCCGCCATCAAGCGCCTGAGCGACCAGCCCTACCGCGTAGAGACCGAGATGGTCGATGTGACGAAGGTCGCGAACTTTGAGAAGAAGGTCCCCGCCGACTGGATCACCGAGGACGGAATGCACGTCAACGAGAAGTTCGAGCGCTACGCCCGCCCGCTCATCCAGGCCGAGCTGTCGCCGATCTACATCAACGGCGTGCCGCGGCATATTCATCTGTAATTTTGTAAAAATAAAAACGGAGCACCGTATGAAAATGCGGTGCTCCGTTTTTTGCTGCTGTAGGGGTCGGCGTCCTCGACGACCCGGGAGGCTTGCGGTGGCCGCACACGACCCGGCGGGGTGAGGGCACCCTGCCCTGCGTATACTCCGCGGACAGACGTAGGGCGGCATGCCCTCATGCCGCCGCAGGGGTGTTGAGGTTACCCGGAAAGCCCGTCGGAATCCCTCCGGCCCTGCGGGCCACCTCCCTTTGACAAGGGAGGCTTAGATGCAAAAAGGACCCGCATTTCCGCGGGTCCTTCCAAATCATATCAATAC
>ENA-UEOL01001042-UEOL01001042.1-human-gut-metagenome-genome-assembly--contig:-NODE-1042-length-18861-cov-11.348595_pt1 | contig 18861 bp, 13 predicted proteins | sample MGYA00242884_ERZ507884 | MGnify/ENA primary metagenome ERZ507884 (study PRJEB26167, sample SAMN06115417) | human gut metagenome | host: Homo sapiens | place: China:Chongqing | collected 2015-03-06... | reverse complement strand
GGTGGCGCTCCGTACAACTCAAACGGTCGTAAGGAACGAAGACTCGTATGTATATATAAACACTACATACAGATATAAAGAGGTCTGTCGCACTTGCGGCAGGCCTCTTTTCTTTTTATGGCAAATTCAAAAGGAAAATAACTAAAATAGATAAAAGATGAAAACGTATCAAGTTGACAAGAATGGTTACTATGGTGAGTTCGGCGGGGCCTATGTTCCCGAGATCCTTCATCAATGCGTGGAAAATTTACAGAATACCTATCTGCAAGTGTTGGAGAGCGATAGCTTCAAGGAAGAGTTCGATCAGTTATTGCGTGATTATGTAGGCCGCCCCTCCCCTCTTTACTTGGCCAAACGGTTGAGCGAGAAGTACGGATGCAAGATCTATTTGAAACGGGAAGACTTGAACCATACCGGAGCACATAAGATCAACAATACGATCGGCCAGATCCTCCTAGCCCGCCGCATGGGGAAGACCCGTATCATCGCCGAGACGGGTGCCGGACAGCATGGAGTGGCTACGGCTACGGTATGTGCCTTGATGAATATGGAATGTATCGTTTATATGGGGAAGACAGACGTGGAACGCCAACATGCCAACGTACAAAAGATGGAAATGCTGGGAGCTACCGTCGTGCCCGTGACCTCGGGAAACATGACCTTGAAAGACGCCACGAACGAGGCGATCCGTGACTGGTGCTGTCATCCTTCGGATACGTATTATATTATCGGTTCTACGGTAGGCCCCCATCCTTATCCGGATATGGTAGCCCGGCTGCAATCCGTTATCAGCGAGGAGATCAAGAAGCAACTGCTGGAGAAGGAAGGAAGGGATCACCCGGATTACCTGATCGCCTGCGTAGGCGGGGGAAGTAACGCCGCCGGTACGATCTATCATTTCGTGGATGACGAGCGGGTGAAGATCGTCTTGGCCGAGGCCGGCGGCAAGGGCATCCACTCCGGCATGAGCGCCGCCACGATCCAATTGGGTAAAGAGGGCATCATCCACGGGGCACGTACCTTGGTCATGCAGAACGAGGACGGACAGATCGAGGAACCTTATTCTGTTTCCGCCGGCTTGGATTACCCGGGCATCGGCCCGATCCACGCGAACCTCTCCGTAAAGCACCGTGCGCAAATCCTAGCGGTAGATGATGACGAGGCGTTGGAGGCCGCTTTCGAGTTGACCCGTCTGGAAGGAATCATCCCGGCCTTGGAAAGCGCCCATGCCTTGGGGGCCTTGGCCAAGGTAAACTTCAAGCCGGAAGAGGTGGTGGTACTGACTGTCTCGGGCCGTGGCGATAAAGATATGGACACTTACATTAATTATAAATTATCATGAATTATTCTTTCAAAACGATAAGCAAGAAGGTGATGGGCGACCTTCACACTCCCGTAAGCATCTATCTGAAAGTGCGGGATATCTACCCGGAATCGGCCCTGTTGGAAAGCTCGGACTTCCACGGAAACGAGAATAGCCTTTCCTTTATAGCGCTCCGCCCCTTGGCGAGCATCGGTATCAACAACGGGGAATGCACGGCGACCTTCCCCGACGAGACCCGTGAGGTTACCCCGCTCACCGAAGACTATAACGTACCCGAGGCGATGAACGCTTTTCTCGGCCGCTTCAAGGTGGAGGGAGCGGACAAGAAAGTCTGCGGATTATTCGGCTACACGGCTTTCGATGCCGTCCGTTATTTCGAGAACATCCCGGTCATGGAAGTTCATCACGAGGAGAACGACGCCCCCGATATGCTATACATATTATATAAGTATATCCTTGTCTTCAATCATTTCAAGAACGAGTTGACCCTAGTGGAGATGCTCCAAGAGGACGAGGCTAGCCGGCTGGAAGAAATCGAGACATTGATAGAGAACCGTAACTTCGCCTCCTATAACTTCCAGACAGCGGGTCCCGAGACCTCCCCGATCACCGGCGAGGAATACAAGGCGATGGTCCGCCAAGGCATCAAGCACTGCCTCAGGGGGGATGTCTTCCAGATCGTATTGAGCCGTCGCTTCGAGCAACCGTTCAAGGGAGACGATTTCAAGGTGTACCGGGCTCTTCGCAGCATCAATCCCTCTCCTTATTTGTTCTACTTCGATTTCGGAGGTTTCCGTATCTTCGGCTCTTCCCCCGAGACGCATTGCAAGGTAACGGGCAGGCACGCCAGCATCGACCCGATCGCCGGGACCGCTTTCCGTACCGGTAATATCGAGGTAGACAAACAACGTACCGAGGCCCTGCTAGCCGACCCCAAGGAGAACGCCGAGCACGTGATGCTGGTAGACCTCGCCCGCAACGACCTAAGCCGGAACGCCCACGACGTGCAAGTGGATTTCTATAAGGAGGTACAATACTACAGCCACGTCATCCACCTCGTATCCCGTGTGAGCGGCGAGATCAACGCCGATAGCGACCCGGTAAAGACCTACGTCGATACCTTCCCCGCCGGCACGTTGAGCGGAGCCCCCAAAGTACGGGCCATGCAACTGATCACCGACATCGAGCATCATAACCGGGGCGCTTACGGCGGCTGTATCGGCTTTATCGGTCTGGACGGTGATTTGAACCAAGCGATCACGATCCGTACCTTCGTCAGCCGTGGCAACGTACTTTACTATCAGGCGGGAGCCGGGATCGTGGCTAAGAGCAACGATGAGCGTGAATTGCAAGAGGTAAACAATAAGCTGGGAGCTTTGAAGAAAGCGATAGACCTAGCGGAGAAATTAATCAATTAATTATCCGGTTGTAGAGACGGGGCGTGCCCCGTCTCCCACAGTCTGATAGTATTTTTAGTTACCATTTTGAAAGGATGAGACGGGGCACGCCCCGTCTCTACAACAACAACAATATATATAAAATGAAGATATTATTATTTGATAATTACGATTCCTTCACCTACAATTTGCTACATATATTGAAGGAACTGGGTGCGGACGTAGAGGTACACCGCAACGACAAAATCTCCTTGGAAGAGATAGAGCGTTTCGATAAGATCTTACTATCCCCGGGACCGGGCATCCCCGAGGAAGCCGGCATCCTCCTCCCCTTGATCCGCCGGTACGCCCCGACAAAGAGCATCCTAGGTGTCTGCCTAGGCGAGCAGGCCATCGGCGAGGCATTCGGCGCCACATTGATAAACCTTACTGACGTGCATCACGGCGTTTGCTCCGATATACGGATTGTCGCTAAAGATCCTATCTTCGAGGGACTGGAACCGGGTATACGTGTTGGGCGTTATCATTCTTGGGCGGTCTCCAAGGAAAACTTCCCAGATTGTCTGGAAATCACGGCGGTCGATACGGAAGAAGGACAGATCATGGGCTTGCGCCATCGTGAGTATGATGTACGAGGTATCCAATTCCATCCGGAATCCGTGTTGACACCCAAAGGGAAGACAATTATAGAGAACTGGCTGAAACGCTAATTACCTCCTAAGGCACTTATAGTTTCTTCCTAACGAAACATCAGTTTCCCTATAGTGAAACTAATGTTTCTCAAGCAAGAAACAAGAGATTTCCCCTAGAGAAACAAAAGTTTTTCGATAAAGAAATATCGCAAAACTGCAATAATTTATCATTCAACACATTACAGAAATGAAGCAAATATTATACAGATTATTCGAGCACCAATATCTAGGTCGGGAAGAAGCCCGGAATATCCTTCAAAACATAGCGGAGGGACGCTACAACGATTCCCAAATCGCCAGTCTGATCACCGTATTCCTGATGCGCAGTATTTCCGTAGAGGAATTGACCGGATTCCGGGAAGCTTTGCTGGAGATGCGTGTACCGGTAGATTTAAGCGAATACAAACCGATCGATATCGTAGGTACCGGAGGCGACGGGAAAAACACGTTCAACATCAGTACCTGTTCCTGTTTCGTAGTAGCCGGTGCCGGTTACAATGTCGTAAAGCACGGTAACTACGGGGCTACCTCGGTGAGCGGTGCCAGCAACGTGATGGAGCAACACGGCGTAAAATTCACGAACGATATCGATAAGCTACGTACCTCCATGGATACCTGCCATATCGCCTACCTCCACGCCCCCTTGTTCAACCCGGCGCTGAAAGCGGTAGCTCCGGTACGGAAGAGCCTCGGCGTGCGCAGCTTCTTCAATATGCTCGGCCCGCTGGTCAACCCGGTCATGCCTACTTACCAATTGTTAGGCGTATATAACCTCCCGCTACTCCGCCTATATAATTATACGTATCAAGAGAGCGGCACCCGTTTCGCCGTGGTACATAGCTTGGACGGTTACGACGAGATCTCCCTCACGGCCGATTTCAAGGTAGCCATGCCGGAGAAAGAGAAGCTTTATACCCCGGAGATGCTCGGATTCAAACGTTGCACGGAAGCGGACCTCGATGGCGGAGAGACCCCGGAGGAAGCGGCCCGTATCTTCGACGCCGTATTAGGGAACAGGGCTACCGAGGCCCAAAAGAGCTGCGTGATCGCCAACTCCGCTTTCGCCATCCAAGTGATCTGTCCAGAGAAGAAGATCGAGATGTGTATCGCCGAGGCACGTGAATCATTGGAAAGCGGAAAAGCATTGGCTACATTCCGTAAATTTATATCTTTGAACCAAAGATAAAGAAACATATCCTATGAAAAAGGACATCTTACAAGATATTATCGCCAATAAGCGCATCGAGGTAGCCCGGCAAAAACAGGCCGTAAGCTTACAGACCTTATTGGCTCTAGGTAGCGACCGTATGGAGCGTGACACACGTTCCATGCGTGCGGCTTTGGAATCATCCCCTTCCGGTATTATCGCCGAGTTCAAGCGTAAAAGCCCCTCCAAGGGCTGGCTGCATCCGGGTGCGAATATCGCCGACGTGGTGCCCGCTTACGAGGCCGGAGGAGCCTCCGCCTGCTCGATCCTTACGGACGGGGATTTCTTCGGAGGTTCCTTGGGCGACTTGCAAAAGGCCCGCAAGCTGGTGGATCTCCCGTTACTTCGCAAGGACTTCATCATCGATACCTACCAACTCTTCCAAGCTCGGGTGATGGGCGCCGACGCTGTCTTGTTGATCGCCGCCGCCCTTACGGAAGAAGAATGCCGGATACTCGCCGAGACCGCCCATAGCCTGCAATTGGAAGTCTTGCTGGAAGTCCATAGCGAGGACGAGCTCAAATACCTGAACGCGGATATCGATATGCTCGGCGTGAACAACCGCAATCTCGGCACCTTCCATACGGACGTAAACAACTCATTCAAGTTGGTCGATAAGATGCGAGGCTTCTCCCCTCTTTTAGTGTCCGAGAGCGGAATATCCGAGACCGATACCGTACGCCAATTGCGTGAGGCCGGTTTCCGTGGATTCCTGATCGGAGAGACCTTCATGAAAACCGAGAGGCCGGGCGATACCCTAGCCGATTTTATAGGAGGACTGGCATGATCATCAAAGTTTGCGGAATGCGGGAGCCTCAGAATATCCGGGAAGTAGCCGCCCTAGCCATCAACTGGATCGGCTTTATCTTCTACGAACGTTCCAAGCGCTTTGTCGAGCGATGCCCGACGGAGCAGCAGGCAACGGACAGTGAACAATTGTCCCCTAAGAAAGTGGGCGTTTTCGTCAACGCTACCATCGAGTCCATGATGGAGAAAGCCTCCGCCTACAAGCTAGACTATCTCCAACTTCACGGTAACGAATCGCCGGAAGATTGCCACACCTTGCAAAAAAGGGGCTATTCCTTGATCAAGGCTTTCCCCATCGCTACGAAAGAGGACTTCGAAAAAACAAGGGAGTATGAGGGCCGGGTGGATTATTTCCTTTTCGATACGAGATGCGAGGGCTATGGAGGCTCAGGCAAACGTTTCGATTGGTCCATCCTAACCGAATATAAAGGAGAGACTCCCTTCTTGCTCAGCGGAGGCATCCGTCCGGAAAACGCAGAGGCGATCCGGAACTTCCGGCATCCCCGTTTCGCAGGTATCGACCTCAACAGTGGCTTCGAGATTGAGCCGGGATTGAAAGACGTCGACAAACTAAAGAATTTCATCCAACAAATTTTACATCCAGCTGTAGAGACAGGGCGTGCCCCGTCTCCCACCGTCTGATAGTATTTTTAAAATAGAATTCAAAATGAATCGCATCACAAACTTATTCCAGACCCAGAAAGACGGAATACTCTCCGTCTATTTCACCGCCGGTTATCCGAACTTAAACGATACGGCAAGCATCTTAAAAGCCTTACAGGCTAAAGGTATCCACATGGTAGAAGTAGGAATCCCTTTCTCCGACCCGATGGCAGACGGCCCCGTCATCCAAGAGGCCGCCACGCAAGCGTTGCGTAACGGGATGTCACTGCACCTCCTATTCGAGCAATTGAAAGAGATCCGGAGCGAAGTACAGATCCCGATCATCTTGATGGGCTACCTGAACCCCATCATGCAATACGGTTTCGAGAAATTCTGCGCCAGTTGCGTAGAGGCCGGCGTAGACGGAATGATCATCCCCGACCTGCCTTATGCCGATTATATCTCCGATTACAAGGAAATCGCCGATCGCCATGACCTAAAAATGATCATGCTGATCACCCCAGAGACCTCCGAGGAACGAATCCGGCAGATCGATGCCCATACCAGCGGATTTATCTATATGGTATCCAGCGCCGCCACGACCGGAGCCCAACAAGACTTCAACGAACAAAAGCAGGCCTATTTCCGTCGTATCAACGCCATGAACCTACAGAATCCCCGCTTGGTAGGTTTCGGCATCAGCAATAAAGCCACTTTCGAGGCGGCGACAGCCCATTCTTCCGGTGCCATCATCGGTAGCAAGTTCGTCCAGTTACTAAAGAGCGAAGCTACTCCCGCCGAGGCGGTCGATAAGTTACTGGAAGCCCTAAAACAATAGGAACCCTATTCATGTTTACATATAAAAACAGTAAATAGTCCTATGAATAACTTCACTTTTCACAACCCAACCCGTTTATTATTCGGTAAGGGCATGATTGAGAAACTGAGTACGGCCATCCCGATGGTGCATCGCATCATGATCACTTTTGGAGGAGGTAGCGTAAAGCAAAACGGTGTGTACGACCAAGTGATCAAGGCGCTAAAGGATCGTGACTATATCGAGTTCTGGGGCATCGAGCCTAATCCCACCATCGAGACCTTGCGAGAAGCTATCCAGATAGCGAAAGGCAAGCAGGTGGATTTCCTATTGGCGGTAGGCGGTGGCTCCGTCATAGACGGGACGAAGCTAATCTCCGCCGGCATCCAGTACGACGGTGATCCTTGGGAATTGGTACAGAAAGGGTATTACTATCATACCGTGCCCATGGGTACCGTACTGACCCTGCCCGCCACAGGTTCCGAGATGAATAGCGGGACCGTGATCTCCCGGAAAGAGACGCAAGAGAAATTCCCGTTCTACAGCAATTTCCCCGTATTCTCGATCTTGGATCCGGAGACGACCTTCAGCCTGCCCCCGTATCAAGTGGCTTGCGGTATCGCCGATACCTTCGTCCACGTGATGGAACAATATATGACTACGACCGACCAATCCCGCTTGATGGATCATTGGGCGGAAAGTATTTTAAGCACCTTGGTTGAGATCGCCCCGAAGATCAAGGAAGATTCGAGGAATTACGACCTGATGGCAGATTTCATGCTATCCGCCACGATGGGCTTGAACGGCTTTATCGCTATGGGCGTAACGCAGGACTGGGCTACCCATATGATCGGACACGAGCTAACCGCCCTTCACGGATTGACGCATGGAGCGACCTTAGCGATCGTCCTCCCCGGAACCTTACGCACCCTACGCAAGCAGAAAGAGGGCAAGATCCTGCAATACGGCGAACGGGTATGGGGTATCAATAGTGGAACGACAGAAGAACGGGTAAGCCAAGCCATCGAGAAGACTGAGCAATTTTTCCAAAGCCTCGGTTTATCTACCCGCCTCAGCCAAGAGAAGATCGGCGATACGACAATCACCGAGATCGAGAATCGCTTCAATGAACGAAACGCCGCCTTCGGGGAGGCGAAGAATGTAACGGGTAGCGTGGCACGGGAAATATTGGAGAGCTGTAAATAACGTACAACTTGTAGAGACGGGGCGTGCCCCGTCTCATCCCCTCAAAAGGGTATAGATTTTATCTTAACAGGACTACTACCCGGATCGGGCCATGCGCCCCGAATACCAAGGCTTGTTCAATATCAGCAGTCTTTGAGGGACCGGACATGAAGACTCCGTAATCATAATCCATAGTGGCAGTACGGCGGTAAGCCTCATTCATCGTATGAACCAATTGAGTCTTGTCCAACAAGATCACCAAAGCGTTCGAGATAAAGTACAGACCTTTATAACGTACCTGACGGGGTAACCAGACAGCGGCATTCTCCGCCACGCCGAAACTACCCTCCACCACAGATACGTCCGTCCCGTTCAACTCCCGGGGATCGGTCAGCTCATCCGGGTTAAAGGTAGAGCAAGTAATCTCCTTCAAATTCGAGGCGATACGTTTCGCCTCCGGAAACTCACGGCGGATCACCTCATTCACATCCTCGCCGGGCTTTAACTCGATGGCCTTGCCACCCGCCCCGGCTAACACCTCCGAGAACGTAGCCAACTTATCCGCATAGGTAATCGCCTCCAACGTAAGCTCAGGCATCTCGTGGCGTGCACCCGTATGACGACGGATACTCGCCAATATAGAATCTTTACTACTCATTATCTCACCTTATTATTCTTCCACATATCATTAAACGACTCCTTGGCGAAAGTCGGAAGCTCACGTCCCTTGCCCCAAGCGTTCAAGCCATTGTAGACCATGAAACGGGGCAAATGATTCACTACCGGAGCAAACTTCAACGCCGTATTGAACAATCCCGGACGTTCCATCAAGAACTTCATGCCGAAAGACATCACTTTCTTCTCCTTGCTCGCCTTACCGATCTTATCCAAATCTTGTCGCCAACGGTAAATCTGCTCGCCCAAATCGATCTTTACCGGACAAACGTTCGAGCAAGAAAGACATAAGGAGCAAGCCGATACGTTATCCGAATATTCCTCCGGATTCCTCAGCATACCCAAGTTGATCCCGATCGGTCCCGGAATGAAATACGTATACGAATAGCCACCACTCCTGCGATATACCGGACAGGTATTCATGCACTCGCCACAACGGATGCAATTCAACGTACGAATATGATCCGGTTTCGCCAAGATATCACTACGCCCGTTATCCACGATAATGATATGGAACTCTTGTCCCTCGGACGGACGGCGATAATGGGAAGTATAAGACGTGATGGGTTGCCCCGTACCCGAACGAGCCAGCAAACGAGTGAATACGCCCAATGCCTCCAGATTCGGTACGATCTTCTCCATCCCCATCGTAGCGATATGCACCTTCGGGAAGGAGGTTCCCATATCGGCGTTTCCCTCATTGGTACAAACCACGATCTCGCCCGTAGAGGCGACGGCGAAGTTAGCGCCCGTCATCGCCACGTCGGCATGCAGGAATTTCTCACGCAGATTCTTACGGGCGGCATGCGTCAGGTAGGTAGGGTCGATATTCCCTTTCTCCGTTCCCATCTCACGCTCCATCATCTCGCTGATCTGCTCCCGTTTGATATGGATCGCCGGCATCACGATATGGCTCGGGGCCAAATGCATCAATTGCAAGATACGCTCACCCAAATCGCTCTCCACCACATCGATTCCTTTCGACATCAAGAACTCATTCATATGGCATTCCTCCGTCAGCATCGATTTGCTCTTGATTAGGTTCCGGGCATCATGCTGCCGCAAGATCCGCAAGACGATCTCGTTATGCTCCTCGGCATCTTTCGCCCAGTGCACGATAGCCCCGTTGGCGATCGCGTTTTTCTCGAACTCCTCCAGAAGCGTGTCCAGATGGCTGTTGGAGTAAAGCTTGATCTCCGAGGCTAACTCTCTCAACCGCTCCCACTCGGGAAGCGAATGGCTCATCTTATCCCGTTTGGTACGTACCATCCAAAGCGTATGGTCGTGCCAAGCCTCATTTTCCTTATTCTCTAGGAAACGGGCCGCTGCTATAGCATGTTTCGTACTCATAATCCGGACGCTAATATTTGAACGATGTGAATAGTCTTGATCGGAAGTTTCTCCCGCTTGATAACCCCTTCCATATGCATCAGGCAAGAGCTATCCGCCCCGGTGATATACTCGGCGCCGGTACTCATATGATCCTTTACCTTGTCTTGTCCCATGCAAGTAGAGACCTCAGGCTCCTCGATGGCGAACATACCGCCGAAACCGCAACATTCGTCCACCCGCTTCGGCTCGAACACCTCGATACCTTTCACCAAGGAAAGGAGATCACGTAACTTGGAATAGTACGGGATATTACGCTCGCTAGGCGACGAGAGATGCAACTCACGCACCCCGTGGCAACTATTATGGATACTCACCTTATGCGGGAAAACGGCCGGCAGGGATTCCGGTCTCACCACGTCGTGCAAGAACTCGCAGATATCATAAATCTTCTTACTGTTCATACAAACGTGATCCCGCTTTCCCAATATATGGGGATGGTTCTCTTTTACGAAGGCTACGCAACTGGCCGAGGGGCCTACCACGTAGTCATAGTTCTTAAACTGTTCCTCCATCCGGAGGGCCAAGCGAGCCGCCTCATCCTCGAAGCCGGCGTTCGCCATGGGTTGTCCGCAGCAGGTCTGGTCCATCGGATAATCGACATCCACACCCACATGCTTCAACAATTTATACGAGGCGATACCCACTTCGGGATACACCGCGTTAATGTAACATGGGATAAATAATCCTACCTTCATACTAATTATATCTTTATATCCTTATATACGACACCGTATATAATTAACACCTAAAGGCCCATCACAACTGCATATTTGCCCTAACCCGGCTCAACGTCTCGGGAGTCATCAACAAATAAGAAGCGATATGGGACAAGGGGGCACGCTGCACGATCTCAGGGTGTTCTTTCAATAAGCGGGCATAACGTTCATTAGCGGTCTCGAAACGAAGGAAATCCGCTTTCCGTTGAGACAGGATCAGCGAATTCTCCAACAAGCGGCGATACATGACCTCGATCTCGTAATCCTCGGCGCACAATGCCAATAAAGGATCATGAGGAATGCCATACAGTACCGTATTCTCCAAGGCCTCCACCAACAGATTAGCGGGACGTTGGCGCAAGAAGCTCTCGATGCAAATGAAGATGTTGTCCTCGCTGGCGAAATGCTCGGTCAGCTCTTTCTTATTCTTGAAGTAAAACTGGCGAACCATTCCCTTATAGACATAACCGAGTTGCGTACAAACCTCTCCTTCGCTCAAAAACAGGGCGCCTTTTTTCAATTCTGTCCGGATTAAGATAGAGGCCAGTTTCTCAACAGCTTCCTCACTGAGTAGAATCGATTGCGCCGCGATCCTGCGAGCTATAAATATCGCTGTATCCATATTCATGGTTGTTTTTGTTTGTTTCCGCAAACTTACGAAATAAATACCACTTGATTTACGTCAAGTCCCCTTTTATTTATATTCTTGCCAACTCTTGATGCAGATATCATCTACGCTCAAGGTACAGAAAGCTTGAATGAAAGCACTGGCCAGACGGGCGTTGGTGATTAGCGGGATATTCAGGTCGATGGCGGCACGGCGGATCTTATAGCCGTTGTCAAGCTCGCCGGCGGAAAGGTCACGAGGGATATTCACGACCATATCGATCTGCTTCTCATGAAGCATCTTAAGCGCCTGCGGTTCTCCCTTCTCGCTCGGCCAGTACACCTTCGTACTCGGAATGCCATTCTCCGCCAAGAAACGGTGTGTACCTCCCGTAGCGAATAGATTGTAGCCTTTCGCTGCCAGCATCTTAGCGGCATCCAGCATGGCTACCTTCTGCTTCGGCGTACCGGTGGACAGGAGGATATTCTTCTCCGGAACCCGTTGCCCGACAGCGAGCATACTCGTCAACACCGCCTCGGATACATCGTCGCCCAGACAACCCACCTCGCCCGTGGAAGCCATATCGACCCCTAATACCGGATCGGCTTTCTGCAAGCGGTTGAACGAGAATTGAGAGGCCTTGATACCCACATAATCCAAATCGAACTCATTCTTATTCGGTTTCTCTACCGGCAAGCCCAGCATGACACGGGTAGCCAACTCGATGAAGTTTATCTTCAGCACCTTGCTCACAAACGGGAAAGAACGGCTGGCACGAAGGTTACACTCGATCACCTTGATCTCATTGCCCTTCGCCAGATATTGGATATTGAACGGGCCGGAGATATTCAGCTCCTTAGCGATCTGCTTACTGATACGCTTGATACGACGAACCGTCTCTACATATAATTTCTGGGCCGGGAACTGAATCGTAGCGTCGCCGGAATGAACCCCGGCAAACTCGATATGCTCGCTAATGGCATACATCACGATCTCACCATGATCGGCCACGGCATCCATCTCCACCTCTTTCGCATGCTCGATGAACTGGCTTACCACCACCGGATGCTTTTGGCTGACGTTGGCGGCCAATTTCAAGAAACGCTCCAACTCCTCTTGATTCGAGCAGACATTCATGGCGGCGCCACTCAACACGTAACTCGGGCGAACCAATACGGGGAAGCCTACCTCCGCCACGAAACCATTGATATCCTCCATGGAAGAAAGCTCTTTCCAGCGGGGCTGATCCACGCCGATACGATCCAACATGGCGGAGAACTTCTCACGGTCCTCGGCATTATCAATGCTCTTGGCGGATGTCCCCAAGATATTCACATGCTGCTCGTCCAGACGCATCGCCAAGTTATTCGGGATCTGGCCGCCGGTGGAGACGATCACGCCGTGGGGGTTCTCCAGCTCAAGGATATCCATCACACGCTCGAAGGTAAGCTCGTCGAAATAAAGGCGGTCGCACATATCATAGTCGGTAGATACCGTCTCGGGATTGTAGTTGATCATCACGGAACGGTAGCCCTCCTTACGGATCGTATTCAAGGCCTGCACGCCACACCAGTCGAACTCCACCGAACTACCGATGCGGTAAGCGCCGGAACCCAGCACGACAATCGAGCGATGATCGCCCAAATACGTCACGTCGTTTTCCGTACCGCTATACGTCAGGTACAGGTAATTCGTCTGCGCCGGATACTCGGCGGCCAAGGTATCGATCTGTTTCACCACCGGAAGAATGCCATGCTCCTTACGGAACTGACGAACCAACATCATACCCTTCTCCACATCCCCGTCGAGACCGATCGCCCGTGCGATCTGGAAATCAGAGAAACCTTGTATCTTCGCCCGGCGGATCAACTCCGGATTGATGCGCCAACGTTGGATCCCCTTCATATCGAAAGCGTGAAGCTCCTTGGAGGTCTGCATGATTCCATATAGTTTCTGTAGGAACCATCGGTCTATCTTGGTAAGCTCATGAATCTGGTCTACCGTATAACCGGCTCGGAATGCCTTCGAGATAACGAAGATACGGCGGTCGGTAGGCTCATGCAAAGCCTTATCGATATCCTCGATCACCAACTCCTTATTCTCCACGAAACCGTGCATACCCTGCCCGATCATACGCAAGCCCTTCTGGATAGCCTCCTCGAAAGTACGTCCGATCGCCATCACCTCGCCAACCGACTTCATGCTGGAACCCAACTCACGAGCCACGCCGTGGAACTTACCCAAGTCCCAGCGAGGGATCTTACATACCACGTAATCGAGAGCCGGCTCAAAGAAAGCGCTAGTCGTTTTCGTCACGGAGTTTTTCAAGTCGAACAAACCGTAGCCCAAGCCTAATTTAGCGGCCACGAAAGCCAACGGATAACCGGTCGCCTTAGAAGCCAAGGCCGAAGAGCGGCTCAAGCGGGCGTTCACCTCGATCACCCGGTAATCCTCACTCTCCGGATCGTAAGCGTATTGCACGTTACACTCGCCCACGATACCGATATGGCGGATGATACGGATCGCCAACTCACGTAATTTATGATAATCCGTATTACTCAAAGTCTGCGAGGGGGCAATCACGATAGACTCTCCCGTATGGATTCCCAGCGGGTCGAAATTCTCCATGTTACATACCGTGATGCAGTTATCGAAGCGGTCGCGCACCACCTCGTACTCCACCTCTTTCCAGCCCTTCAAGCTTTTCTCCACCAATACTTGCGGAGAGAAAGAGAAAGCCTTCTCTACCAACACGTCCAATTCTTCCTCATTGTCGCAGAAACCGGAACCCAAGCCCCCCAGTGCATAAGCGGCACGGACGATGACCGGATACCCCAGCTCGGCGGCCGCACGGCGAGCGTCAGCGGCGTTCTCCACGGCCTCGCTCTTGATCGTCTTCACGTCGATCTCATCCAGCTTGCGTACGAACAACTCCCGATCCTCGGTATCCATGATAGCCTGCACCGGGGTACCCAATACCTTCACGCCATACTTCTCCAGCACGCCGCTTTGGTAAAGAGCCACGCCACAATTCAACGCCGTCTGCCCGCCGAAAGCGAGCAAGATACCTTCCGGACGTTCCTTCTCGATCACCTTTTCCACAAAAAAAGGAGTAACGGGCAGGAAATAAACCGTGTCCGCAACTCCTTCCGATGTCTGTACCGTAGCGATATTCGGATTGATCAATACCGTTTGAATCCCCTCTTCCTTAATCGCCTTCAGGGCTTGGCTGCCTGAATAATCGAACTCGCCCGCCTCACCAATCTTCAAGGCTCCGGAACCGAGTATCAGGACTTTCTTTATATCTTCTTTCATTGCTTTACTTTTTTTAATGTTCTCTTTTAGGGTAAGCCTAAACACCCGTTTAGGGTAGACCTAAACACTCATTTAGGGTTGCCCTAATCCCTCGTTTAGGGTGGGCGTAAATCCCCGGCTACAACAATTCCGTGAATTTATCAAACATGAACTCCGTATCCAGCGGCCCGCTGCAAGCCTCGGGATGGAACTGAGAGGAGAAGAAAGGCTTCGTCTTATGCTTGATACCCTCGTTCGTCCCGTCATTCATATTGATGAACAGCGGTTCCCACTCCTCACCCAGCGTATCGTTATCCACGGCGTAACCATGGTTCTGCGAGGTGATGAAGCATTTCTCCGTGCCTACCATACGTACCGGCTGGTTATGGCTACGATGACCGTACTTCAATTTATAGATAGAAGCACCGCCGGCTTTCGCCAACAACTGGTTACCCATGCAAATACCGCAAATCGGCTTATCCCCGGAAAGCGCCTTACGGATATTCCGCACGGCGGCATCGCAAGTATCCGGATCGCCCGGACCGTTGCTGATAAACAAGCCATCGTATTCCAGCTGATTGAAGTCGTAGTCCCAAGGCACACGGATCACCGCCACGTTACGCCTCAACAGGCAACGGATGATGTTATGTTTCACGCCGCAGTCCAAAAGCACGACGCGCTTTAGGAATTGAGAATCGAGAATCGAGAATCGGGAATTGGAGGCTTCCGATAAAGAACAGGTCTGGCTCGTACCATCGGGCAGGTAACAAATAATCTCTTTGCACGATACCCGATCCACATAGTTCACATGCTCATAATTCTCGATTTTCAATTCTCCATTTTCAATTTCGTTATCGGCATCGCCGATAACGATGCGTCCCATCATCACGCCATGCTCACGCAATTTCTTAGTCAACGCACGCGTATCGATACCGTATATGCCCGGGATCTTCTCCTCCTTCAACCAGTCGCCCAAGCTGCACTCGGCGTTCCAGTGGCTATACTCATGGCTGTAATCGCTAACGATAATCGCCTCGGCGTGGATCTTCTCGCTCTCCATAAACGTAGCGATCCCGTTCGGCTCGAACGTACGAGGCGGGACACCGTAGTTACCAACGAGCGGATAAGTCAACACCATCAACTGGCCTGCGTACGAAGGGTCCGTCAAGCTCTCCGGATATCCGGTCATAGCGGTATTGAACACGACCTCGCCAGCCACCGGTCTCTCATAGCCAAAAGAGTAGCCACGGAAGACGGTACCGTCGTCTAACATCAAAGTTGCTGTTCTGTTTGTCTGCATAGAATCTGTATGTTGTGTCATTTCACTAAATATTCTTCTTCCATATAGTGAATAAAAGCCTCGTTCACTAACCGAGTTCCGCCCGGTGTCGGGTAATCGCCGGAGAAATACCAGTCACCCGGATGCTCCGGACAAGAGGCATGCAAGCCCTCCAAAGTCTGGTAGACGATCTCTACTTTCGCCTGCGTCCCGGCCGGTGTAAGCAACTCCACCATCTTAACGGATATCTCCTCGTCCGTAAACGGGGCGTATATCTCCTTTACGTAATTCACCAACGGACCATCCGCCGCTGTTTGTTGTCGCTTCGCCTTTTGATAAGCGTCCAAGATCACGTATTCCATCCTCCGGTCACGTAACAGGGCCACCGCAGCCTTAAAAGCGATAAACTCGTTCATCCGGGACATATCGATACCGTAATAATCCGGGTAACGTACCTGTGGAGAAGAACTTACGATCACGATTTTCTTCGGATGCAGGCGATCCAAGATACCGATAATACTCTGGCGCAAGGTAGTACCCCGCACGATGCTATCATCTATCACAACCAGATTATCGATAAAAGGTTCAATACTTCCGTAAGTAATATCATACACGTGCGCCGCCAGATCATTGCGGCTATTGCCCTCAGCGATAAATGTACGTAATTTTATATCTTTTATAGCTACTTTCTCCGAGCGGATTCGCATGGAAAGGATTTGCTCCAGTTCCTCTTCCCTGAGCAAGTGACTACGATCGGCGATCCATTCTTTTTTCAGCTTATTCAAATAGTTGTTCAACCCCTCCTGCATCCCGAAATAAGCGACCTCGGCCGTATTCGGGATAAAAGAGAAGACGGTATGATTCAAGTCGTAATCCACCGCTTTCAAGATCGGATGCACGAGATTATCTCCCAAACGCTTCCTTTCCCTGTAAATATCCACGTCGCTACCCCGTGAGAAGTAGATACGCTCGAAGGAACAAGCCTTATTCTCTTTCGGCTCCACGATCTGGGAGATATGCCACTCACCTTTCTTGTTGACGAGTATCGCCTCTCCCCGATTCAACTCCCGGATATCCTCTACCTGCACGTTCATCACGGTTTGTATAACCGGACGCTCGGAAGCCAACACGATAATCTCATCATCCGCATAATAGAAGGCCGGACGGATTCCCCACGGGTCCCGCACGCTGAACGACTCGCCACTACCGGTGATACCGCAAATCACGAAACCACCATCCCAGCCCGGGGTACAGCGTTTCAGCACGTTCGACAAATCAATTTGATCCTCGATGGCATGCGTGATATCCATCCCTCTCAATCCTTCCGCCTCACACTTTTGGTACAGGCGCTCCACTTCCCGGTCCAGCCGGTGTCCCAGCTGCTCCAGCATGATATACGTATCGGAATATTTCCGGGGATGCTGACCGATCGCCGTGATCTCCTCGAATACTTCATGAACATTTGTCAGGTTGAAATTTCCGCAAACGGCAAGGTTCTTTGCACGCCAGTTATTGCGTCGTAAAAAAGGATGGATATAAGAGATTCCGGATTTTCCGGTGGTACTGTAACGGAGGTGGCCCATATAAAGCTCTCCGGCGAAAGGTAGGTTGGCTTTGGCGAATAGCGGATCGTTGAGTTGCTCGGGGGTTAAATCCTTGTAGTGTTCGTGAACTGCGGCAAATATCTCGGTAATAGCTCCGGTCCCGACGGCCCGTTCACGGAACATATATTCCTCTCCGGCATTTGCCTCTAACTTCACGCAGGCTAAGCCCGCTCCTTCCTGCCCCCTGTTATGCTGCTTTTCCATCAGCAAATAGAGCTTGTTCAGTCCATACATCCAACTACCGTACTTCTCGTGATAATACTCCAAGGGTTTCAGTAACCGGACCATGGCAACACCACACTCGTGCTTCAATACTTCCATTGTCGAATCAACTTTTTGATTTTGCCGCAAAGATACAGACAATACCTAACATATTGTTTAAACAAACATAAAATAATTGACACTTTCACGGAAAAAATGTTTTTATCGGACGTTTGGTTAACAAAGCTTACATTTTATAAGCAAAAGGGAGGGTTTGTTTTCAATCCATAATAAGATATAACAAAGAAGGGAGGCATAATGTTTCAGGCAATACATTCCATTCTTAGCCGACTGGAAATTTACAATATGCATGAAGTAAACTCTCCATACATTTTTATAATGTAACCTTACAAAGTTACAGACAAATCATTACGATATTAAAATAGAAAGATTACCTTTGCCATGAACTCTTAGTAAAATGATTTATGGAATATATTAACGAATTTCACAAACAATGGATAGAGCGTACTCGCCAATCAATAACCTCTTGGAGCAAGCAGCCTGCATCGCCAGAAGAAGTAAAGAAACAGCAGGAGAGATTGAACCAACAGAGGGCTATAAGAGAAGGCAAATCAATGAGCTAATAAAATTTACTAATAATAGAAATCTATGGGTTAACTTATCCTGCCTCACTCTCACCTATATGGACAAAGGTGGTGAGAATGAAGTATTTCATGATGTTAAGGTCTCTGTAAGCAAGCTAAATAACTTTGAGTACGCTGGTGATGACTTGGAGAACTTTTTCATTCGCATTACTGTACATAACAAGTTTTTCAGTAATGTACCTTATCAGATGATTGGCTTCGCATATAACAGCGAGCAAAAATTCTGTGCAGTCCTCATACAACCTTATATATTAGCGGAACGAGAAGCTACAGAAGATGAAATAGCCGCCTATATGCAAGCTCTTGGCTTTAAAATGGACTATTACGACGAATACCACAATGAAGATTATGAAGTGTTTGACGCAGCCCCTAACAATGTGCTTTATGGTATAGATG
>ENA-UEOL01001004-UEOL01001004.1-human-gut-metagenome-genome-assembly--contig:-NODE-1004-length-19309-cov-6.847494_pt1 | contig 19309 bp, 12 predicted proteins | sample MGYA00242884_ERZ507884 | MGnify/ENA primary metagenome ERZ507884 (study PRJEB26167, sample SAMN06115417) | human gut metagenome | host: Homo sapiens | place: China:Chongqing | collected 2015-03-06... | reverse complement strand
TTACTTTTTAACGAATAAATCTGGCATTAAATGCACTTCATCTGGCGGGATGAGGTGCATTTTTAATAATGACATTAATGCTTTGAAATCTTCATCATCCTCTTCTACGAGCTCGTATGGACTTTTATTTCCAAGTCCAGGACGTTTTACACTATTGATATGATTCATTAATAAAGTCATATCTTCTTGCGTGTATGGGTTTAAGCTTTTTCCTTTTGGCACGGCATAACGAATAAATTCATGATTCTTCTCGATACACCCTTTTTGCCATGAAGCCATTGGATCACAGTAATAAAGGCTTGTTCTATAAACTATGAAGCCGTCTTCATCGATATAGTTATAAAGTGTTCTCAAACACACTGGCATTTCATTTTCATGTTCTGCATATATGTGTGTTAAAGGCTGACCTTTCTTAACAAGTCGAGTCACAAGTTCATCCAATTCTTCCTTCTTTTCATCAGAAAGTCTAACTCCTTGTCGACTCTCCGATCTACGACGAGTTACAGCTGCATCAGCGAATTTCGCACTGTAAATATACTTATCTTTGTTGCAAAGCTTTTTATCCTTACAGTTATTACAAACATACGGAGGCGAATCAAACTTATGGCAAGCAACTGATACATATCTATCGCATACCTTGGTACAATCCACTCCTCTGCAAAGTCTACACTTTGTATTACAGGCTTCTTCATCACAGCCGCACAAATTCCTTACTGTGCATTGTCTTGCCATGCGGCAATCTTTTCCATTCGGGTAATTACCTTTAATGAAGGTTCTGTTTTCTTTAACTTCATGTGCAATAGTAGATGGATGTCTGCGAAGTCTTTTTGCTATTTTTTTGAATGACTCCCCGATGCATATCCCAGTTTCTATTGCTATTCGATCTGACAGGTCCATTTGTCCGCTAGCATTGTAATAATTCATATCTGCTCCTTTCCCAGCAGATAGTAATCGATATAACCAATATATCATGCCTTGGAAAGGGCTGTAGAAAAAGTAAACTAGACCTTTTATAGCCATTTTCAGTTGTCAAAGTACAGGTTTAATTTTTCATTTTAGGCACTTTTTCCTATATACTACTTCTTTTTGCCGTCCCATAAACCGTACACTTTCCTATATTTCTTCCCTAATCCCTTATTTTTATTTTCTATTATATCACATTTTTACATCAACCGACCTTTTTCAGCAAGAAATATAACAAAATCCATCCATTTTTCTCATTTCAACAGAAAAAACGCCCATATCCATGGCACCCGCCACGAACACAAGCGTTTCATCCTTTCCCAATATGTAATTCTCACACTCTGACACAATCCCGTGTGATCTCCTTCAGCGAAGCCACACCGCACATTGCCATCGTATCTTTCAGCTCACTTCCAATCTTATCGACATAAGCCTCGACGCCTTCCTGCGCTCCGCCATACACGGCAGTCACAAACGGGCGGGCAATGATCACCGCATCGGCTCCCAGTGCCAGTGCCTTAAACACATCCACACCGGAACGGATGCCTCCGTCGACAAAAATCTTCATGGAGCCATCGACTGCATTTGCGATCTCTTCGAGCACCTCTGCAGTGGCAGGACACTGATCCAGAACACGCCCGCCGTGGTTTGACACAACGATCGCATCGGCCCCGGCTTCTTTTGCCTTCATGGCACCTTTTACGGTCATGATTCCTTTGACGATAAACGGCAGCCCTGCCGCCTGTTTCACTTCACGCAGATCCTCCACCGATTTGCTTCCGGCCGGTGGGGTCAGATTCTTTAAAAACGGCAGTCCGGCCGCATCGATATCCATTGCCACGGCAAAGGCACCGGAATCCTTTACCATCGCCATTTTCTCCCGGATCACTTCGATATTCCACGGCTTTACGGTCGGAATTCCCAGTCCGCCGGCATTTTTGATCGCTTTTGTGGCTGCGACCATGACATTGCTGTCGGTTCCGTCTCCGGTAAAAGCAGCGATGCCAGATGCCGCACAGGCGGAAACGAGAATATCGTTGTAGGAAATATCATTCAGGCAGTCTCCGTAGTGCAGCTGCACGGCACCTACCGGACCTGCAAAAAACGGATACTGAAATGTTCTGCCAAACAGTTCCAGTGTCGTATCACATGGACGGTTTTCGACCAGCGTGTCCATCTGGACACGGATTTCTTTCCATTTGTCATAGTTGCGGATGGCGGTATCGCCAATGCCTTTGGCTCCCGGCCCCGGCATCTGGTTTTTACAGGCTCTGCCGTTACATTCCCAGCACGCTTTACAGTAAGATCCGATACGGCCTCTCGCCTGTTCGATACACTCTGTATAATTCATAGGTCTGTTCCTTCTTCCTTTGTCTGTAAATCAGAATTTTTATCTGTCATGATTCATACGCCAGTCGATGCATCGTTTCAGATAGTGCACATAATCCGGGTTCTTACACATTCCCTTGCCCGGCGTATCGGAAATCTTTGCGACATCCATACCGTTGCACAGCGTGGTTTTCATGACGATATTCAGTGCCGGTACCTCCGTATCATTCGAGATATAGGTGCCGATTCCAAAAGCCACCTTTGTGCGGTTCCGGAAATGTTCGTACAGTTCGTGTGCCCGTGCAAAATCGAGAGAATCACTGAACAATAAAGTTTTATTTGCCGGATCGATCCCCAGTTTCCGGTAGTGTGCGATCATTTTTTCGCCCCACTCCACCGGATCTCCGCTGTCATGACGCACGCCGGAGAATAACGTTGCATAGGTCAGCTGGAAATCCCGCAGGAAACAGTCGGTCGTAATCGCATCGGTCAGTGCAATACCGTTTAACACGCCATACTCGCGTACCCAGGCATCAAGCGCGTACCAGTTGGAGTATGCCGGGTTATGTTTGTGATTTCCCTGTCCGACACACATGATCCACTCATGTGCCATGGTTCCGACCGGTGTCAGATTGTATTTCTTTGCCAGATAGACGTTGGACGTTCCGATAAATTCTGACCCGTGAAATTCTGCTTCTTTCAGCTTGCGGACAGCAAGCTCCTGTGCCTCTGCGGAAAGACGGCGGCGCAGTCCGAATTCACTGAACGAACCGATCTCGTATCTGCCGCTGGCATCTTTGATCTTCTGCTCCAGACGATCCCGGAAACTGGCATAAAGTCTGTCATAATCGTACGCCATACGGAAATACACTTCGTTGACAATCGCCAGTGTCGGTATCTCATACAGGGACGTATTCAGCCAGGTACCGAATGTCTCGATGGAAAGTCCGCATTCCGCCTCATCCGAAATCTTAAAATCCTCATAGCGCGGCTGCCACAGGCGCAGGAAATCAATATAGCTTCCCTTGATCCATGTAATGCGGTTCAGATATTCCAGCTCTTCCTCTGTAAAACGTAGACTGCAGTACGCCTTAATCTGCTCTTTGATCTCCTGCACCATCTCTGCCGTAAAGTGCACATCGGTATTGCGGCACTTGAATGTCCATGTGGTTTTATAGTCGGAGAACTGGTGATAGATGGCCTCTCCCATACTGAATTTGTACATGTCTGTTTCCAGCAGACTGGTGATGATCTGATTTAACTTCATAATTCTTCTCTTTTCTTCTTACTTAAAATAAGATACAATTACTGTATATCCACCTGACAGGTTTTCATCGCTTCGATCGCCGTGCGGTGCGACTCCGGTGTTACGCAGGCGCATGCTTTTTCAATCACGCACACGCGCGCTTCCGGAACAAAGGCTTTGGCAATCATGACATTGCTGATGACACAGATACCCGTGCACACGCCACAGAAATCAATCTGTGCCTCTGCATCACCGCAGTACTGCTTTAAGCACTCGCCAAGCTGCACACTGCCAAATGCCGGCTTACAGATCGTCTCGATCTGTTCTTTGGAATAAAAGGACGCTGCCTTACGGATCACAGACGCAATCTCCCAGCCTTCGGTTCCTTCGATGCAGTGCACGACGGGCAGCCGCTTTCCTTCCTGCGTATCCAGATAATTACTCTGGTGCGTGTCTTGGGTGAAAATGATTCTGTCATACACGCCTGTTTTTATCACTTCCGCGACCTTCGGAATGACTGCTGCACACTCTGCATTGCCCAGCGGTCCGGTCGTAAAATCGTTTTGCATGTCAACGACAACTAATATTCTTTTCATAGTCTCTCCTGTGCTTCCCTTTTTCTATACACGATAACGGTTAAAACAGGAATACATCTCCTGCACCCGCGGCATGGCATAACCGCCGGAAACGATACCGTTTTCTGCCAGAAAACGCATGCCGGACGTTTCGAGTTCTTTCTGTAACTGTACAACGACTTCGGCAATTGTCCGTTTGCCGTCCACCAGGTGTTCGACCGCATATTTTAAGAGCATGCCAAGGCACGCAGTCTGTTCGCTGTCGATCAGCTGTTCTAAATACCGCAGATCCACGGTCTGCTTTCCGATGGCAAATCCATCCGTTCCCATGGTTTTTAATTTTAACCGCTCCGGCTCATTTTTGCGCACGGCTCCGCTCCGGTAATCCCTGCGTTTTGTGGCACCGTTTTTATCTTTTTCCATGATCCGGTGACTGTGTGGCAGGGCGAACGGATGTGGCTTTTCTTCTGAAATCGGAAATTCTTTGCACAATGCCTTTGCTTTTTTTGTAATATCAACCGGCTTGTAGCGGTCCATCTGGATCACGGTATCCGCAATATGGAAAAAGGCACCGGAACTGCCCGCTACCAGGATGGTAGAAATTCCTGCCTGCTCATACAGATCGCGCGCACGGGAAAGAAACGGCGTGATCGGCTCTTTGTCCGGGCTGACTACTTTCTGCATAAATGCATCCCTTACCATAAAGTTCGTCGCAGACGTATCCTCATCCAGCAGAAACAGGCGGCTTCCCGCCTCCATGCCTTCCACGATCCCGGCTGCCTGCGATGTGCTTCCGCTGGCATCTTCCGTTGAAAAATGATGGGTATCTTTTCCGTTTGGCAGGTCATTGATAAACATGGAAATATCGACATCTTTGATAAACCGTCCGTCCTCCGAACGAAGTTTTAAGGCGGTCTCATCCGTGATCACAAACTCTCTGCCGTCCCCTGCGATATGGTTATAAACGCCCAGTTCGAGTGCAGTCAGAAGTGTGGATTTTCCATGATAGCCGCCACCGACGATCAGTGTGATTCCTTTCGGGATTCCCATACCGGTGACCGCACCCCTGTGCGGAAGCTGCATCGTCACCCTAAGGGATTCCGGAGAGGTAAAGGCTACGGACTGTTTCATCGGCCGGGAGGAAATCCCACTCTCCCGCGGCAGTACCGCATCATCGGCAACAAAAGCAACCAGCCCCTGTTCTTTCAGCTGGTCACGGACTGCCTGCTGGTCTTCTGCCAGTTCCACGGCATCCCGGATTCTGCGGGCATCAAGATTCTTATAATAAAATGAATGCTTTACACATTCCGGCAGATAGGTAAACAGAATTTTCTCCAGTTCCCTGGCATTGATCGTCCGTCCGTTTGCCGGAAATCCCACCGCAAAACGCGCGGTGATTTCTTTTTCATTCACTTCACAGGCTGTCCGGGTCAGAATCTCCTGTCCGCAGTGAGTTACCGAGATCAGGCCGCTCTTGCCCGATCCCTTCGCCTTAAAGGTAAAGTGATTGATCTGTGCGGCAAACGTGCGCAGCAGTTCATCTGCCAGTGCTGTGCGCGTCTGTGTATTTTTCATGGCATATTCCGGAAATGCCGCTGCCTTTGCATCCACGGTCACGCGCACATGGGAAGGTGCCGCAAAAGGATCTCCCTGCACATGATCGATGGATAACACATAGTCTGCAAACCGGTAACTTCCCCGCAGGGATTTGTATGCCGGATAACTTTTATGATCGATACTCCGTAACGTTTCTCGTAAATTGCTGTCTGATAGCATAATGACTCCTGTTTTCTTTTAAACGGAATGATTCCGCTTTTCTTTTTTCTTTAACAGCGCAGAAGTATCGAGTGCCTGGGAAGCCGTTTCCTCCGGTTTTGCTTTCTTTGTCTTTTCCTTTGGTTTTTCAGCTTCCGGCTCCGGCTGCCCGTCTTCTGCTGTTTTTTCTTTTGTCATTATAGCTTTTTTTGCCGGCTTCGTCCAGTGTGGCATTGGCGGAACATAGGCAAACCGCCGCATGGCGATATCTGCCAGAAATACGAAAAGCAAAAGGATTAAAAGCGGATTGGTCAGACAAACCCGTGCCCGCCCGGAAGCTTTTAACTTCTTCCATACATTCTTCTTTGGGGAAAGCATCTTTCCATACTGTTTGATGAACGCACAAAAGCTGTCGTTTGTCAGCGCAAATTTGTACTCCTGCGAATACTGTACCACGGCTGCGGTGGTCAGGGCATTTTCGATTTTTTTGCCGTTTTTCCGCTGCACGCTCAGATTGTAGACACCGGAGACTGTCGTATCCAGCTGTGCCTCATAAGTTCCCGGCGCACTTGCGGTCAGTTTCGCCTGATGCGTTTTTCCATCCGGATCCGTGTACACAGCCTCCACCTGTGTCTGCTCTGCGTAGTCTTTGGCATAATAGGTAACTTTTGTTGTACCGTTTACGGTAGTTACATCCACACGGTCTTCGCCGAGTGCTGTATTTCCTGCACTGTAATCGATGATCCGCTTCCACAGCTGCACGTAATCATTCTGCTGTGCCAGCCCGGCAGTCCAGCGGTTTGTCACATCGGTATTCCACGCAACCGTATGCCCCAGTCCATACTGCATGACAGACAAAATCGGGTCATCCTTTTCGGCAGATGCCAGCAGCACATTGGCTCCGGTTTTCGGAGAGGCACTCACGTACCCTTTGATCTGCGGCCAGCCATCGGCAAAGAGATTTTTCGTGATGGCATTGCTGCTGTTTCCTTTCAGTGAAAACTGTCCGTTCTGCAAATAGGTATCTCCATTTAAAAATACTTCCTGTGCAAAGATTTTCGGGATATCGGTTGAGATATCGGAATAATAATAGCGGCCGTTACACTGTGTTGCCAGTCGTTCCAGAAGCTGTCTGTCAGACGACTCTCCAACCGCTACCGTGGAAAGAGTTACATCGGCATCCTTGCAGTCCTTGATGATATCTTCAAAATTTCCGGTTTCCCCCTGTCCATCCGTCAGAAGGACAATATGCTTTAGCTGCGCCTTACTCTTCTTGATTTCATTTAGTGCCGCACGCACGGCCGGTTTGATGGTCGTTCCACCGCCTTCGCTGATCGTCTCGATGCTTTGATGGATCTTGTCTTTATCCTTCACTTTTTCCAGCGGCACCTGCCAGGTGTAACCATCATCAAAGGTTACCACACCGACTTCATCTTTCGTATCCAGCTGATCCACAGCCGCTTTGGCAGCCGCGATCGCCAGATCCAGATTGGTGCCTCCTTCCGTCTGTTCCGACATACTGCCCGAATGATCAATCACCATGACCATTGCCAGATTCTGTTTCTCATTCACCCCGCGCAGCTGCATATCGACCGGAAGAAGTTTCTCCAGTTCCGTATCCAGATATCCGCCCAGTGCAAAACTGTCCTCGCCACCGCATGCCACCAGACCGCATCCGTAGTCTTTCACATAAGTTTTCAGATTTTTTAGAAAGCCCTCCGGCAGATCTGTCCGGTACACATTTTCCAGAATGATGCTCTTGTACTGCAGCATCTCTTTTAAAGTATCCGGTGCACTGACTGCGGATACCTGCCGGTAATTGCATCCGGCAGCATCCAAAAGTCCTAAAAACGGTGTGCTGTCCTCTCCCATTCCGGATACAAGCAGAATCTTTGGCAGGGAATCCACCGTCGCATACGTACCATAATCATTGTTTTTTTCACAGGTGTCCTTCGGTGCCTTCACGCGCACGGTATACTGCTGCGCATCGGTACCGACTACCTTCTGTTTCAAAACAAAACGGTTGCTGCCTTTGTTTAAATGCACGCCTGTCTGACTGACCATCTCCGTTCCCTGCAAAAGCTGCAGCTTCGCATCGGTCTCATAGTTGCTTTCCACAGTTACCGTCATGGAATAGGAATCACCCGGATAAAGATACTCCGGCATTTCCACGTTTTCGATATAGGCATCGCTCCCCTGCTTTGTATCTTCATAGAGAACCGAATACAGCTGCACGTTTTTTGCCGTCAGTGCCGATGCCGTATGCTCGATGTTTCCCTTTGTCTGCTTTCCATCCGTAAGCACCACAAGCCGTCCTGCCGCATTGTCCGGGATCATGGAAAGTCCTGTGGAAACGGCTTCCTCAAGGTTGGTTGCATCCGCCTCCGGTGCCGAGAGAATCTGAAAACTGTGTTTCTCACTGGTCAGAAACTGTTCCACAACCGCATTGGCTCCAAACGTTACGATGGCATACTGATTGTTCTTTGGCATGTCTTTGACCTGCCGGCTCATATACTGCTCCATCTGCGTGAGATTTGCGGCATTGCTCTCCGACAGATCAACCAGAAAAACGGTTGTGTCTTTCGCGTGGGAAAGCGGCACCGAAATTCCACAGACAGCCAGCACCAAAAGGGCAAGCCCCACCAGACGCACCGCAAGATAAAACCGCCCACGGTAACGCATCTGCCGGACATAACAGATCCACTCCAGTATCATAAGAAGAAGCACAAGGATAAGGATGACATTGCGCATCTGCTTTCGCACAAGCTGCCGCTGCATCGTGTTGCGGCTTCCGGAATCGCCTGCCGTGATCCGTCCATCCGACTGGCTGCTGCATGCAAATTTTACAATATAGGATTCCTTTCTGTCGCCCGCTTTTACGGTAAACAGTCCTGCCTGACCGGTAGGTGCTGCAATCTGCTGCACGTCCACACCGTTTAATGCATGAAACTGCACGGTATCTCCGGCATCATAGACGTTTTGGGAAAGAAGGGAACTATCCTCAAGATAGTGCAGCGCATGGTTCATAAATACCGGAAACTCCGGCTGCAGGGCAAAATCCGATTCCCGCAGGTCAAATCCAAGTACCACCTCCCGGATTCCGTCATGCTCCCCGTAGTATGCGGCGCACTGCTTTCCGTTCCACAGAAAGCCCGTGGCCCAGACCGGCAGATCATACACATACGTCTGATTTACCCCGAGCGCAAAGTCCCGGATTCCGGAAGTCAGTTCGGTATCGCCAACGGACAGGCTGACATTTTTTTCCTCGTTCTTTCCCTCTTTGGCAAAAATCATCCGCGCCTTCTGCTGATTAGATTCCTGCACTGCCGTATCCGCATCAAAAATACAGACCCCCGGATCGTCACGGTCAAGTGCATCCGTTGTTTTTGCCTTGGAAAGATTCTCTCCGGTCACGGCAAGATACGCTTTTTCGATATAGGTATTTCCTTCCCCGATCAGTGTGGCTTTGCTCGTGGAAACCTGGTCTTTGAGTGCATAGGCACAGTTATCCTCATGTAAGGAATCCTTCTGGCTGCTGCCGGCAAATGTCACTGCGGAAAGTTCGGTATGCAGCGGCTGGTTTCCCCAGTTCACCTGTTTAAACAGGCAGGTATATGTCTCGTCTGCGGCAAGGGAAAGTGTACGCACTTCAAGAATTTTCTTTCCCTCATACAGCGTAATCTCCATATTTGCCGCATGATCGCTGTAATTTGTCACGCCTGATGCAACCGTATACGTGTCCCCGCTGCTGTCTTTGGTGCAGGACAGAAACGTATTCGCCACGTTAGAAACGGGACTTCCCACCACGCGGATGGTTGCCTGAAGCTGACTTTTGAGATTTTTCGTCTGTTTTGCCCCTATGCCGTCGGTATAGACGATGACATCTGCCAGATCGTTCTTTTTGTCTTTTTTCTGCACCGTCTGTACGGTTGCCAGTGCATCGGAAAGCGATCCGGCTGTGTCCGTGCCCTTGATGTCTGCCAGCGTCCGATACAATGCTTTTTTCTCGGAAGTATGGACGGCAAGCAGATTGGTTCCCGTGCCGTCACAGGTAACAATGGATATTTTTGCCCCATCCGAAGCGGCAATCTGCTCTTTGATCTCACTTACGGCTTCCCCTAAGCGGGTATTGCCCCCTTTGGTGAGATGCTTCATGCTTCCGCTGGTGTCAATCAGATACACCACGTCCGTACTGCCTGTACCCTTACGCTGTACAAACGGTGCCATCAGTGCCAGAATAAGCATCAAAAGAATCACGATCTGCAGATACATCAGCAGATTGTGCAAAAACTTTTCCCAGAACGTTTTAGACTGTTCATTATAAAAAAGCTTCTTCCACAACAGGTTCGAAGACACTGGTGTGTCTGTCCCCTTTGGCACAAGCAGATATAAAATCACAACAACCGGAACCGCCAGCAAAAATGCCAGTGGCCACAAACTCTCAAATATCATAATCCATCCTCAAATTTTTCTCAGACAAACAAAGGTCTTAAATCTTCTAAAATCAGCGCACGTCTCTCTTTTTCGGAATCACAGAGTATATAAGTGCCTCCGGCAGCCGATGCACTTTTTTTCAGCCGCACAGAAAGCTTTTGCAGTTCCTGTTCATAACGCGCAATCACATCCGCACGCATCGTCACGCGCAGTTTTTCTTTGGACTCCATATCTATCAGATTACGCGTACCGTCCATTGTCACACGCAGTTCTTCCGCACACAGTGTCTGAAGCAACACGGGTCTTTGTTTCGTAAAGTCCAGATACTGCATCGTTTTTTCCAGACAATCCTGCGTGGGATCTGTCGCTGCTTCGGTCAGGAAATCACTGACGATCACGGTAACTCCCGCCCCACGCCTCTGCATCTGGCGCACGGCGGAAAAAGAATCCGTCTCTGTCCCCGAAAATGTACGTGCCTGCAGCCATCCAAGTACTTTTGGCAGTGCATTCTTTCCCCCGGAAACCACAAGCGGAGTTCCCATCTGGCTGCTGTCATACAGCACCAGCCGGTCCATATGGTGCAAAGTCAGAAAGGCAATCACCGCGCACAGATCCTGTGCCAGTTCTGCCTTGCTCTTTTTTCCATAGTGCATTGATGCACTGGTATCTAAAATAACCGATACCACTGCTTCCTTTTCTTCGAAATATTCCCGGATATACATGCGCTCCGACCGCGCATAGACATTCCAGTCCAGCCTGCGCAGATCATCTCCCGGCATATACTCCCGGAAATCGGAAAATTCCGCAGAAGTCCCTTTCTGTACGGATCTGCGGTTTCCTGCCATATTCTGGCTGCTTTTCTGTTTCATCGCGATCACAAGCCGCGACAGCTGTTCATAAATTCCCGCATCAAGCATACAGTCCCTGTTCCTTTTCTGTTAAGATCTGCCCAATCACCGCATCTTCCGTAATCCCCTCCGATACTGCATCGAAACTGAGCAGAATCCTGTGCCGCAATACCGGAAGTGCGACACATTTGACGTCCTCAAACGAGACATTCAGGCGGTTTTCCATAAACGCGCGTGCCCTGGCTGTGCGGATCAGTGCCTGTGCCGCACGCGGGCTTGCCCCCTCCCGGATATACGGATTGTCTGCATGAGTTGCCATAACCAGATCCAGAATATAATCCATGACGGCATCCGCAATCGGAATCTGTGCAACGCATGCGCGCGCTGCAAGCAGGCTTTCCCGGTCCATGACCTTTGCGATCTTTGGCGGATGGTTTCCCTCCGTCAGTTCCACGATTTCCCGCAGTTCCTGCCGGTCCGGAAATTTTACCAGCACTTTAAACAAAAAACGGTCCAGCTGGGCTTCTGGCAGCGGATAAGTTCCCTCGTTTTCGATCGGATTTTGTGTGGCAAGCACCAGAAACGGCTCCGGCAGCTGATGGCTGGTCGTTCCGATCGTCACGGTATGTTCCTGCATGGCCTCTAAGAGAGCTGACTGTGTCTTGGGCGTGGCACGGTTGATCTCATCCGCCAGCACCAGATTGGCAAAAATCGGCCCTTTTTCAAACCGGAATGCACTTTTTTGCTCTTCTTTTACGATGATGTTGGTACCGGTCACGTCACTCGGCATCAGATCCGGGGTAAACTGGATTCTCTGGAAACTCAGATCACACACCTGGCTGATCGTGCGCACCAGCATGGTCTTTCCCAGTCCCGGCATACCTTCTAAGAGTACATTTCCGCCCGCCAGAAGTGCCAGCATGACCTGGCGGATGACGTCTTTTTGTCCGATAATTCCCTTTGCAATTTCCTGTTCACATGCCATGGTGTTCTGCTGGCATACTTCATATTCTGTCATAAGATCTCCTCTCCATCAGTTCAGATTTTCAAAATAATTCCGGATGACATCTTCCATGCCGGCCGGGTATTTTCCATTGGCAATGCCTTCGTAGGCCTCTTTCGTGTAATCGCCGACCACGGAATCTAAATCCACGTGTTCGCCTTTCCATGCCAGACCATTCTTCGCCTTGTAATAATCGGAATTCTTCGAATCCCCCTTGTCCTTTGTGATACTGCTGTCGTTTCCGAGTTTATTCGGAACACTCACATAATCATGTGTTCCCCCTCCGGATCCGGTTCCGCGTCCGCCGCCTGTTCCGTTTCCTGTTCCACTTCCGTTTCCGCTTCCTGTCCCCTTGCCGGTTCCGCTTCCACTTCCATTGCCACTTCCACTTCCGTCCTTTCCACTGCCCGGATCTTCCCCATCCCCGGAATCCTGGGAACTGGTTTCCGAAGACTGCGTGGATTCCCCACGCTGCGTACCGCTTTGTGTAGTGTTTTGTGTAGTGCTTTGTACATCCCCCTGTGCCAGCTGGTTTCCTGTATTGGTATTCACCTGGATATTTTTAAGTACCGATGCCAGGACCTCTGCCCCGGAAATCTGTGCCGCCTGTCCATACTTGTAGGAAAGTTTCTGCCCGGCAGATGCCAGTGCCTGCTTCGTATCTGCCTGCTGCATTTCTTTTTGCGATAAGGCCAGTGACTGTATCAGTTCCTGCAGGGCTTTCTTTTGTTCTTTTGTCATGGAAGAGGTGTCTGTCTGTTTTAAGGCATCCATCACTTTTTGGATTTCTTTTTCCTTTTCCCGGGCTTCCTGCCGGATGGCATGCCGCTGCTGCGCCTGTTTATGCGCGGGGGACGGCACAAACGAAAGAACAAGCGCCAGCCCAAGGGAAAGAAAAAGTGCCACAAGTTTCCTTCGGTCCGGACAAACACGCGCCTTTTTCCATGCATGGTCTTCCTGTAACATATGCACGGCATCGCTGCGCTGCATCCGGTCGATACTGCCCTCTTTTCCGATACGCCCATATGCCGTCACGATCCGTTCCTGAAACCCGAAACGGTCGATCTGCTGTGCTGCCTGTACCATGGTACATCTCTTCATTACCGTATAAATGCCTCCAGCAGCCGCACCACATAAAACTGCCAAAACAGCCCACACATGCACCGTATAAAAAGGGACAAACACCGCACATCCTTCCAGCACCATGGCGATGGTTCCACCTGCGGCAATTCCTGTGCTTTCATAGCGCAGGAACTTTTTTACGTTCTGTTTTCTTTTGCTGTAACGGATTTCCTGCAACAGAAATGCTTTTTCATCCATGCTGCTTTCCCCCTGCATGTTTTCTTCCATATCCTGCCATCGGATTGATCCGCCGCATCGCAATCAGAAGAAAGACAAATGCCAGTGCCACAAATAAAAGCGTGGAAACGGCCATCCATCCATAATGTACGGCAGTGCCCGAAACAGAAAGTGTTTTCCCGTAATTTGTGATCAGTTCTTCCGCCACGGATGTTCCGGTCATACTCCATGTAAAAAATTCAAGCAGATACATGCCCGGATTGACCAGAAGCACCCAGCAGGATTTTTCCGGTACACCACCTGACATGCGGACAACCGAGGTGACCAGATAGGGAAGAAAACTTCCGATAAACAGCAGAACATAGATACCATACGATAAAATTATGGCACTGATCGTTTTTTTACAGATGGAAGAACACAAAATTCCAATACTTGCAGAAACGAACGAAACCAGTAATGATACCGCCAGAAACCAGAACAGATTGCCCCATGAGAGTCCGCCGATGACAAATGCCAGTGCTACGATCGGAAGTCCTGCCACCACATAAAACATGCTCTGGATCATCGCGGTGAGCACCTTTCCCATAATAATGGAAAATCCGGTCATGCTGGTTGTCATCATAATATCAAAGGTCTGCCGCTCTTTCTCACCCGAAATTGCAGAAGCCGTGCGCACCGGGACTACCACTCCCAGAATAAAAATCTGCGTGACCGCAAGTGCCGGATACAGCCAGACAATGCTGCTGTATATGTTTGCAGACGAATAGGTCATCTGCTGGGAAAACAAAAACATGGCAAAGAAAAATACAACTGCCATAATCGCCTCATAAGCAAATATTTCCCAACAGATCCGCATACTGCGCGCCTGTACTTTAATATCTTTTTTTACCATTGGATTAATTCTCATCTTCCTGCCCTCCTGTCAGCTGCATAAACAGGGATTCGAGATTTCCCTCTTCTTTATAAAATCCTGTCACGATAATTCCATTCTGTATCATCTGTGCGATCAACTGCGCGATTTCTTCCTCTTTCATGGCATGCGAGATATGGATTTCCTTTTCTCCCACCGATTCCACCTTAATCTGCGGGTGTTCCTTAAGCATGCGCACTGCCGGCTCCATCTCCCCGTGAACCGAAACCACGATCCGGTTTCCACCGAAAACATGTTCCATGACATCCTCGATGTTTCCTGCTTCTACGAGTTTTCCGTGATCCATAATACCGATGCTGTTGCACATCTCTGCCAGCTCCGACAAAATATGGGAACTGATCACAATGGTTTTTCCCATGCTGCGCAGATTCTGCAAAAGTTCTTTCATCTCCACACGCGCACGCGGGTCCAGACCGGAATTCGGTTCATCCAGCACCAGAAGGGAAGGATTGTGGATGAGTGCCCGTGCCACACACAGCCGCTGCTTCATTCCGCGGGAAAGCGTATCCACATAAACCTCTTTTTTGTCGGACAGATTGACAAGTTCCAGCAGATCATTGGATACCGCGGTGATCTCCCTGGAAGTCATACGGTACATGGAACCGTAAAAATCCATATATTCGCTGACTTTTAAATTGTCATACACACCAAAGAAATCCGGCACATAACCGATCTGCTTTTTGATTTCCTTCGGATGCAGCAGGGCATCCACGCCATGGATCGTAATGGTTCCTTCTGTCGGCGGCATAAGTCCGCATACCATCCGGATTGTTGTTGTCTTTCCTGCTCCGTTTGGTCCCACAAAGCCAAACAGATCCCCTTTGGGCACATGCAGGTTCAGATCCCTGACCGCCTGAAATTTTCCGTAGTTTTTATACAAATGACTAATTTGAAGCATTGGACACCTCCTGACCGGCAATCGTATACAGACAGCCAAACGAAATTTCCGAGCACCTGCTCTCTATGGTTTTTCCGTAGTCTGCGGTTACTCCTTCCACTACAACAGTACCCGACACATCGTTCTGCCGCCGGATCTGGCACAGTCCCAGATACAGTGCAGCTGCCATATCCTTATGCTTATACGAATATGTATTTCCATTCATGTTGTCTTGCGATAACACGCTGTAGACATCATCAAAATAAGAAATCTGCTGGGACAGCAGTGGTTTTTTACTTTTCCCGTCTATCGTTATGGTCTCACCTGCTTTTACATCCGAATATACCATGACGGTATCATCCGACACGCAGACAAGATAAGGGAAATCATAGGACGTGTTGTTTGTTATGCTTCCCCCCTGTTTCTGCTGCGTGAGCACCAGACCACTGGTGTCTATGCTTCCGCATCCTTTGGCAGTTCCTGCCGCAAACAAATAGGCATTTTCAAAATTGCTCTGCGGTTTTACCCCAAGGGACAGCCCCCTGTCATATTCCACCAAATAGTGATAACGGTCTGCATATACCCTGCCGGAAGATGCCATACTATAAGATTCACTGAGACCTGTACCACCATATGCGTAATTATCATTCAGCCGTACCTTCCACGGTTTTACCCCGGAATGATACGCATTGTAATAGGTGGCGATACCAGTGGTACTTTTTCCATCCGCCTGCTGTGCGGTCACCGAATACACCCGTGTCTCATGCAGCTTTAAATTCCGCCCGCCGATAAATACCACACCGATAAAAATTATGCCAAGCGCCGGTACCCCCAGCCAGTACCAGTCTCTTTTTTTCATCTTGCAAAGCAGAAGATAAAGCACCGGTCCAACAACGATCACATAGACCACTATCAGAACTTTCAGCCAGGAAAAATCCAATGCCGTATTGAGGTGGTCAATGACACCGAATGCATTTTCCCCACTCCATCCCCATTCCTCGTCATTGACATACTGGGAATAGCTCATGGAATATCCTGCCACCTGGTCATAAATTCCGTAACACAGATCCGGGGAAACTTTCTGCATCTGTTTTTCGCCAAAAGAAATGGCACATACACCGATGGCACCATCCCCACAGGCATACACCCACCCCGGATAAGCTTCGCTTTTGCTTGCATTTGTATTGTTCCGCTGCAGCTTTGCAACCGGCATCTGTGAAAAATCAATCCCGGTAAATCCGGAATAACTTCCCAGTTGCTGCATTTCTTTCGATACCTCATTTTCTTCTCCCACTTTGCTGACGCTTTTGCAGCTGACCTCCATAAATGAGGAATCAAAACCACCCAGTGTATCTTTGCCGCGCTCTCCGGTTCCAATCAGCAGCCATCCACCGTTTTTCACCCATTTCTCGATTGCCTTGATATTCTCTTTCCCAAGTGAACTCACATCGTAGGAATCAATCACAAGAAAATACAGTTCATCCAGCTGCGCCTGCAATGTATCCGCGTCCATCTGTGTCAGATATACATTCTGGTCTTTTCCGTGAAGATAATAGGTCTGGCCGCTCATGCTCATCCATCCAAGCGCATCATAATGATCCGAAAGCACTCCCACACCAATACCGCGCTTTTCTTTGCCAAAAATACTGGCAAATGCTTCCTTTGCCACAACGTTTCCCTTTTCATCGATAAATGCCACGATTCCGTTTCCGCGTGTCTGGCTGACATCCGCATACGGAATGGTCATTGTATACTGTTTTTTCCCGTTCTGCGGCAATGTCAGGCGCTGTTCAAATGCGCAGCCGTTGGAGTTGTCGGTACCGGAAAACACCAGACGCACCTTCCCGGTAAAATCCGCCCCGCTGTTTTTTGCCTCCACCTGTACGACACAGTCTTTTTCCTGTTTCAGCAGAGTCACCGTTGCCGACAATGCCTGTTTCTGATCTGCATATACATTTGCTCTGCCACAAAATATGCCTAAAAATGCCAGGCATACCAGAAGCAGACTGCAGATTGTCTTTCTAATTTTCATAATCTTCTCCTTCCATAAATGTTCTTTACGGTTTCCTGTCATTTATGATAACATACGTTATTTTGGAATGACATTAAGGTTTTCTTAAAATTGTCTGGCTTATTTACAGAATTTCTTAAAATAAAAAGCCCCTGCTCTCGCAGGGACTTCCAGAACCTTCTATCAGATATAATTTTTTATTGTGCGGTGGCACGGAACATGACATTTCTGTATTTTGCAAGTACACGCATCAGAATGCTTCCAAGAACGCATACTGAAATCACCTCTCCGATTCCGACCGTCATGGCATTAAACGGGATGGTTACATTCACACCGTGGAAATATACTGCCGGAATACCGTACGCATAGACCAGCACGAACGGAACAATAATCATATTAAAAATAACCGGCGGAAATGTGCATGCAATCTTGTGATTGCGCAGCAGATAGGTACATACCGCTGCCAGCAGCGTGGCAATGCTTCCGAAAATGACATCATAGATCACGGCGCCTGTCAGCAGATTCGCAAGCAGACAGCCAATCCACAGTCCCGGAATCGCTGCCGGCGTAAAAACAGGCAGGATACACAGTGCTTCGGAAAAGCGTACCTGAATCGTGTGGGATGCAAGTCCCAGTGCGTTGGCTACAAAAGTCAGCACTACATAAAGTGCTGCAATCACAGCAGCCTGAACAATAAATGTTACCTTTTTGTCTCTCATATCCATTTGTCTCCTTTAGTTTTGTTTTACGAGTGGAAGGTCTCGAACACTCGGTAATTTTTCGTGCAATCCCCTGTTTACAGAATCTGCAACGGTTGACAGTATAGCACAGTACACCGCAAAAAGCAAGAATGCAATTTTCTACTGCCGGATATTTCTTTTCCTCTCCGTTTTGTATATTCCACATTATAGCAATAACAAAACCATTTTACAACAGGCCGCTATCATGTACGCAGATACCCCTGCATACTTTTTAACGCATTTTTCTCCAGCCGCGACACCTGCGCCTGCGAAATATGAATTTCATCCGCGACTTCAATCTGTGTCTTTCCCTCAAAAAAACGCAGACGGATGATATGCTCATCCCGGTCATTCAGATGTGACAGGGCATCGGAAAGTGACAAATCCTCCACCCAGTGCTCTTCCTTGTTTTTCTTGTCCGAAATCTGATCCATCACATACAGGGTGTCCCCTCCATCCGTATAAACCGGATCAAACAGACTCAAAGGTGTCTGGATGGCATCCAGGGCATACACCACATCCTCCACCGGAATCTCACATTCGGTTGCAATCTCTTCGAGAGTCGGTTCCTTTTGTGCATTTTTTGCCAGCCGTTCCTTTGCCTGCATGGCTTTATATGCAATATCACGCAGTGAACGCGGAATGCGATAACTGCTGTTATCCCGCAGATACCGGCGGATTTCACCAATAATCATCGGAACCGCATAGGTGGAGAACTTTACGCCCAGTGCAGGATTGAAGTTGTCGATGGATTTGATCAGACCGATGCATCCGATCTGAAAGAGATCATCTACGTTCTCGTGGTTCCCGGAAAAGCGCTTGATCACACTTAAGACGAGGCGGAGGTTTCCCTTGATGTAAGTTTCGCGGGCAGCGGCATCTCCCTGTTTGATGCGGGCGAAGAGCGCGTCCTTTTCCTCTTCTTTTAAAACAGGCAGCTTCGCGGTGTTGACACCGCAGATTTCAACTTTGTATGAAGACATGATGCGTTTCCTCCGGTTTGATTTTCTGTTAAAAAGCATGCTTCATTCGGGGCGTTTTTATACAGAAAATTTTCAGCAGGAAATGCAAAATGTTATGGAAGTACGGCAGAATTTGTAGTATAAATAAATTAGAAAATAAGTGGGGCAGGTCGACAGTATATGTTGGATAGAATCGATGAGAGAGACAAGCAGGAACGGATGCACCGCAGTATTGTAAAATACTGGAATGTGAATTATATACCGACACCGTATGCGGAGCCAAAGGAAGAACAGACCGGGGAGAAAGAGGATGCGGTTACCGGGCAGCAGCTTCCT
>ENA-UEOL01000987-UEOL01000987.1-human-gut-metagenome-genome-assembly--contig:-NODE-987-length-19540-cov-6.666341_pt1 | contig 19540 bp, 12 predicted proteins | sample MGYA00242884_ERZ507884 | MGnify/ENA primary metagenome ERZ507884 (study PRJEB26167, sample SAMN06115417) | human gut metagenome | host: Homo sapiens | place: China:Chongqing | collected 2015-03-06... | reverse complement strand
CAGTCTGCCATGATGGTGCTGGTCAGGTCGGCAAGGTCGCGCTTGCCGAAAAAGGACAGGGGCAGCTTGCGCAGCCGCTCCGCAAGGGTCAGGCGGCGGGTGCCGCTCTCTTTATAGGTCGTAAAATAAAAAGATCATGGATGCCTATCAGGGCATTGAGGACAAGTTCGCAGACAAATTTCTGGAGGAAGATGGTTCGCTGAAAAACGGCGGCATGGCAGAAAAAGCAACCGCAGCCTACCATAAGGTCGAAGATACCGTGGTCGGCGGTTATAAGAAGGTGGAAAATGTCTTCGTGGATGTATTCCTTGAGAAAGTGGATGAACCGGAATCCAAGGATTCTGAGGAAAAAAATTAATGCCAAGCAGAGAACGGCAGGTACAGCTCAAATGTACCTGCCGTTCTCTTTTATTTTTAAGATTATAGAAACACAACGCCAATAAACTGTTTCACCGGTTACAGGAGGCTACAGAACAATTTGTCACGCAGCATTCTTTGAAGTCTGCCCCGAATTGCTATATCTTTACCAGAAACCACCTGTCTTGATTTGCAAAAAGCGGTCATGACTTATTCAGATTTCTCGCAATGGCTTTGGCTACCTCCGCCACATTAAGAGGCTTGGAAATATGACCGTTCATGCCCGCATCCAGAGAGGTCTGCACATCCTCCGCAAAAGCGTTGGCCGACAGTGCAATGATGGGGATTTCTTCTGCATCCGGGCGTTCCGCCTGCATGGCGCGGATGGCTTTTGCTGCCTGCAGTCCGTTCATTTTCGGCATCATAATGTCCATCAGGATAATATCATAGGTACCCGCCGGGTGATTGGCAAACAGGTCGACAACCTCCTGCCCGTCCGCCGCATGGGTTACGATCATCTCCGAATCCTCTAACAGTATCGTGGCAAGCTCGGCGTTCAAATCGTTATCCTCTGCCAGAAGCACCTTGATCCCTTTCAGGCTTTTGCGCTTTTCCGGCTTCTTTGTTTTTTCGACCTTTTCAGAGCTTGTCAGCTCCATGGGGATTTCCACGGTAAAGGTCGTGCCGACTCCCTTTTTGCTTTCCACCGCAATGGTTCCGCCCATCAATTCTACATATCTCTTTGCGATGGGCATACCCAGACCTGTGCCTTTATACTGCGTTCTTGCGTCGTTTCTCTCCTGTTCAAATTCGTCAAAGAGCTTCGTCAGGAATTCCTCGCTCATACCGACACCGGTATCCTGAACTCGATAGCAAACCACCCTGTGCTGTGCATCGGCTCCCGGACGGTTGCTCACATCCAGACGGATCGTACCGCCGTCATTGGTGAATTTTACGGCGTTGTTCAGGATGTTGACCAGAATCTCCCGGATGCGGACAGGCTCCGTCATGACATAGGGATTTTCCATCGGTTCGCGGTGTACCTCAAAGTTCAGGCTCCGGTTCAGAAGGGTACCGTTTATGATCTCAATTGCACTATCCGTAACGGCGGTGATATCCGCCGGAACAGGGGAGAATACCACCTTTCCGCTTTCGATGCGGCTCAGATCCAGTATATCATTCAACAGGGACAGCAGATGATCCGAGCTGTCCTCGATTTTTTTCAGGCAGTTGTGGATTTCGGGTACAGAATCCTGATGCAGGGCGATATTCGTAAAGCCGATGATGGCATTCATCGGGGTACGGATATCGTGGGACATATTGGAAAGGAAGACACTTTTTGCTTTGCTGGCGGCCTGCGCCTGCTCTGCAAGGGTGGTCATTTCTTCTGCTTTCTGCTGGGCGGCAAGCTGTAATTCTCTGCGCGTCTGCAAACGGCTCATAATAATAATCAGCGTGACCGCCATACACGAGATAAATACGATGATAAGCAAAGCCGCAGCCGGATGCAGGCGGATCATGTCTGCAAAGGTCAGATTGGTCGCTTTATATGTGGTGTACTGCGCCGCAAGATCCCCGACAAGATTCTCCGGCATCGCGTACATTGCCTTTGTCAGGATACCTGCCAGCGCGTGATTTTCCGTGGAGGAAACCACCATGCGGTAGCTGAAGGTGGGCTGTGCCTGCAGCGTATAGGTCATGGTGCCTGTCGTGTCGCCGTTGACAAACGCCTGCGCCATATAATAGTAGACAAACGCTGCATCCGCCTTGCCGTCACGGACAGCCTCCATCATCTCCTGACGGGTACTGCACATCAGTTTTTCCGCACCGGGTGCCACTGCATCTTCGATCGACTTGGCCGCGGTCTGATCGACCGTGGCGACGACATGGATGTCCCCGTCAAAATCTTTCCGCGTCACCCTTGCCATGCGCATCGTGATATAGGGTGCGGTCAATCCCCATCCTTTGGTTTCTGCGTAATTGTCCGTATCCAATCGCGCATCAATGCTGATGTCTACCGTGCCCTTAGCGCTTTGATACGCGATATATTCATCTCTGGTTGCGGGGACAAGAAATTCATAGGAAAGCCCGGCATAGTCCGCTATCTTCCGGAAATAGTCCGGGAGAATGCCCTTTACCTCGCCATTTTCTGTATAAGAATAGGGATACCGGGTCGGGTCGCACAGGATATGAAGGGGATTGTCCTTGGAATATTGGGCGATGATGCGCTTTTCTTCTTCCGTATACTCCAGATTTTTGGCATCGGTGCTTTCGTAATTTTTGTTATAGAGGGTCGTTTTCCAGTTGCCCTCGGCGGCGTTCATCTGATCGATTGCATAATTTACCTGGTTCAGAAGCTCGGTATTTCCTTTTTTGACGATCACATAAAAATCACTGCTGCCGAATTTTTCAAGGATGCGCTCGTTGTTTATCCTGCGCAGGGAACTGGTGACAATGGCATCGACCGTTCCGTCCTGAAGGGCCTCTGCCATCTTCTCAGTCGAATCGAAATAAACCGATGTGTAGGTAAAGCCTTTGGTCTGTGCATACTCTGCAAATTCAGCATTCCGGGAGTTTCCGTTCAGGAGTGCAACACGCATCCCATTGTAGGTACTGTATTGCCCCTCAACGATAGCAGTATTATCGCCGCGGATCGTCAGGATACCGTTGCTGGTTCCGATGGGACGGGAAAAATCAAACAATTCTTCGCGGTCAGGCGTTTTGCGGGCAGAAGTGACCATGTCGATCTCGCCGTCCAGCAGCATCCGCTGCATATCCTCCCAGCTTTTGTCATAGCCGATGTACTCATAGTCTGCATCCCAATAGCGCGCCATCAGGCGGAGAAAATCATAGCCGTAACCGCTGCGGTTTCCATCCTTATCCATCATGTGATAGCCGTCCATCGCAAAAAAGCCAACGCGCACATGCTCATGCTGGCTTTCCGCCTCTTCCGCACGCGCCGGGAAAGACAGCAGCGCCGTTAGAATCAGCATCGCTGTCAGAATGGCCAGCTCCCTGTAAACACCGGCACGCTTTACAAGATTCATAGTACAATCCCCTCTACCTTTACATGTATGACGCCTAAAAAAGCAAACAACGCTTTCAAGGTATGGCGAACCCATACCTGAAAGCGTTATCTAACCTTATAAAACAATATTTGCGGGCAACCGAAAACGGCAGAGCATTATAGTTGCTCTGCTCTGCTCTGCTCTGCGGTCAGTATATCTCTGTGCATTCAACCTTGTCAACCTCTGTTTTCAAAAAAGAACACAAAGCTACTGATGGCAGAAAAAGCAGCAATTTCTTGCTGGCAACTGGCTGACCCAATGGGCCCCTATAGCTTTGCGTCGCCGGCTTGCGCCGGGTTTGCTTATGAACTTGATAGCAGATATTATACCATATAAATCGTCGATGAACAAGTCAAAAATCAGAATAAAATCAAATAAATTCATTTTTTGCTTCTTACAGAAAAGTTGTACCGGAACACATTGATGTTTGAAAAATGGGCGGCGTTGGTGATTCAATCATCCCTCTGATGCAGCCTCGCCCGGCTTGGTCGCGATGAGCTTATATACCGCAGTGTCCTTGGGTTCCAGCACTGCGAATAACACTGCCATCCAGCCGTAATGCGGGATGTTCACCGCCTGCGCATAGTTTGGCGCCGCGTTCAGCACATCCCGCAGGATCTTTCCAGATACATTCAACGCATTGGCTGTTTCTTTGTTTTTGCTCTCTTTGGACGTTCGGAACCCCGACTCATATTGGGCAATGCGATTTGCCACATTTCCATCCAAACGCAGACGCTCGCCCAATTCCCGCTGCGACAGTCCTCGATGTATGCGCACCGGCTTGATTTTCTCTCCCAGCTTCATAGCGCAGCCGATGTGCCCACTTTCAGAAGAATGTGAATTTACGCAAAATCCATGAGGTAGATTACGCAGAAAAAGACTGCAACAATTGTTGCAGTCTTTTTGGTTAGACATCGGGATTTGCCGTTTGGCCTATGCCTTTTCCTCAGATTACCTCCAATTCAAGCGTTTTGGCCGGCAGGCCTTTTGCTTTCACCGTGACCGTAATCTTTCCGGGGGTATCGCCGCCGCGGACCACGGCCAATGCCTTGCCGTAGTAGGTCGTGTGGGTATCGGAGAAAAAGTTTTCCCCCATGTTAGGACGTGCAGAACCAAGGGCCAGCAGCGTCCCGGCACCGGCAACCTCCACCGTGACCGCAGTATCCTCAGAAGATTTGGTGATGCCATCCGCCCCCGTCAGGTCAATGCTGATGTAGGCCAAATCCTGCGTTTTTGCCTGCAAGGTGCTCCGGTCGGCCACCACACGCAGTTCGGCAGGTCCTGCCGCTGTCTTCATGGAAGTGCGGCTCTGTTCTTTTCCCTCGCCATCGTAGCTGATTGCGGTGATGGTACCGGGCTCATAGACAACGCGTTTAAAGACGGCCTTGTATTCCTTCGTCTTTTTTCTGCCATAGGAATGTCCGTTGACAATGAGCTCCGCCGTTTCGCCGTCAGAGTAGACCGTGACCTTGGTTTTTTTGCCTTCACAGCCGGCCCAGGACCAGCTTGCCACTGCGTCTGTGTCACGCCACATGGATTCGGAGCCGGTCTCCCCTGCGTGGGTATACGGTTCTACGCCGATGCCGGGGGTATGGTCCAGCCCCCAGATCAGCCGGTTCCACTGTACCTCTGGGCGAGGCTTTCCGCAAATGTCGATCACGCCGCAGCCGGCGGAGATGATGGGCGCGTCCTGACCGGGATTTTTGAAGCTTTTGTAACGGACGGTACCGATGCCCGCCTCTCCCAGATAATCCCAGCCCGTCCACATAAAGTCGCCGATGACATAGGGGAATTTTTTCACCAGTTGCCAGTTATGATACAGGTTCTTGGGCAGGGTCTCGGACCCGACAATGACGCGGTCGGGATGGAGCGTACCGTCCTTCTCGTATCGGGACGCGGCGTAGTTGTAACCGCCAATATCCAGATAAGAGAAACTCACCTTTGTGGCATCGTCCGCGGCAGGTTTGGCGGCCATTTTTTCAATCATACCCCCCGCCAGGTTCATCAGCATGTTGAAGAAGGCGCTGGTGGGAACATTGTCCATCGTCTGACTGCCGTTTTGATTCTCTTTCCCGTTCTTTTTGTTGCCGTATATGCCGCCGCCCTTGGCCGACATACTGCACAGCATCAGGTTGACCCCCATCGTCACTGCTTTGTCCGGGTCCAGCTTTCGTGCCAGGACTGCCAATTTTTTACAGTACTCCTGTCCCTCGGGCATAGCCAGTTCGGAGATTTCATTTCCGATAGAATTCATGACCACACTGGGATGATTGTAGTTTTTGATGACCATAGCTGTGAGATCCTGCTGCCACCATGCGCGGAAGTCCTGGTCCGCATAGTCGTAGGGGTTTTTATGTACCAGCCAGTTGTCGCAGAATTCATCCATGACATACAGACCCAGCCGGTCACAGGCATCCAACAGCGCCTTGGAGGCAGGGTTGTGGGCGGAACGTATCGCGTTGAAACCGGCCTCCTTGAGCAGACGGACACGGCGCAACTCGGCATCCTCAAAAGAGCAGGCGCCCAGAATGCCATTGTCGTGGTGGACGCAGGCGCCACGGAGCAGCGTTTTCTTGCCGTTTACAAAAAATCCTCTGGTGCTCCAGCTAAGGGTACGGAATCCAAACCAGGCGTCCGCCTCATCCACCATCTCACCATTTTTCAGCAGTTCCGCTCTGCATCGGTACAGTTCGGGATGTTCCGCGTCCCAAAGCCGCGGCTGGGAAACGGGAATGTCCGCCGACGCAGTGCCTTCCTTGACCGCAGCTTCGGCCTGCGCCACCACCTTTTCACCATCCAGAACAGAGACTCTGACCGTATCACCGCCGGTGACCGAAACCTTCACATGGGCCGCATCGTTTCCGGAGGTGGAGACGAGCAGTCCATCCGGGCGGATATGACTCTTATCACCCAGGAAGAGGTTTACGCTGCGATAAATTCCGCTGCCGGAATACCAACGGGAATTGGGTACCGACGAGTTGTCCGCAATCACTTTGATTTCATTTTCTTCGCCATACTTCAGTTGCGGGTCCAGCACCACAAAGAAGTTGGTATACCCGTACCGCTGTTCAGCCACAAGCGCATCGTTCACGAACACCTGCGCGTTTTGATAAACTGCCTCAAATTCCAGCACAGCGGACTGTGTCCGCCACGTTTCAGGCACAAGAAACCGTTTGACGTAGACATAGGCCCCGCCGGGAAAGTATCCGCACGCTCCCGCTGTTGCCGCATCCTTCGAGCGTTTCTCGTACAGCATGGCATCGTGGGGAAGCGTGACCGGCTGCATAGACGGTTCCTTTCCCACGGCGCCAAATAGCCAACCTCGGTTAAAATCTTTCTTTTTCACTTTCCTGCTCTCCTTAAATATGCGCGAACGCTTCGCTGTTTGTGCAATATACGATATCGTTTCGGCCTGCGATTGATTCAAAAAGCCGCTCCAAAGCATACCAACTGGCGTTTCCCTTGTCGTAGTCCATTTCATAACTGTGTGCCCACAGGAACAACAGCAGATCCTTTTCTCCGGGTTCCTCACATTTGAAACGCTCCACCAGCTTCACGGCATTTTTCAGAATAAGCGAGGAGGAAGGCCGAAAGTTCATCGGATCATCCGGGAACGCAAAGCCGCCGGAGGGAAAGACCACTCTGGCATATTGATACCCCTGCGCCTTCAGATACGCCTGGGCAGCCGGCGAGGTTGAACCCTGCGCATAGGCGTGCCCCACGACCGTGGTGCCGAAGATTTTTTCCAGCGCGGTCTTGTCCGCATCCACCGATGCGCGCATTTCATCCTCGCTGACAGCCCCCAGCGGTTCATGCCGGAAACCATGGGTGGCAATCTCCATTCCCTCATAGACCTGGCGCACCTCGTCCTGTGGGATTCGGTTGTGCTGCACATAGGAAAATGGCCACTTGTGCTTTACGCCTTCGGGGCAATCCTGAAAAGAGAAGGTTCCAAGCCCCTTCACCTCGCCGCGGGTGCCAAGCAGACCGGCATTGAGGTTGAAGGTTCCCTTGAGTCCGTATTGCCTCATGAGCCGGATCACGCGTTTGTCCTGCTCCAGTCCATCATCAAAGCTGAGCGTGAAATACTTTTTTCCCATGCTTACGCCTCCCCCGTCAGCTTTTGCAAATCATACGCCTGCGCCAGCAGCATTCCTCCGGCCTGATTCGGGTGCAGGTGATCCCCCTGATGATAACGCTCGTCGGTGAACGAAGGATTCTTCGGATCGCGCAGCAGTGCATCCGCATCAACCATATAATCGAACAGCGCGCTATCTCGGATCCATTCATTGATGCTGACTCTCAGCGCCTCCATCTCCGGGGTATACCCTTTTTTCACAAAACCGCTGCGGGGCGGAAGCGTCTGGGCAATCACCCGGACACCGGCCTTATGAAGCCGATCCACAATATCGGTTACAGCCGAAGCATATTGTTCCAGCGAGATGACCGCCCCTGTCTTTTGGGAATAGTAGGCTACATCATTGACCCCCAACGCCAAAATCACACCGCAGAGTCCTGAAAAACGGAGTACATCGCGCTCAAAGCGGGACACCCCTTTTTCCCCGTAGGAAGCTCCCATCAGGCCCGGGACATCATAAAGCAGACAATTCCCGCTGATTCCGGCGTTCATCAGTGCGTAGTCACCGCCATACGCATCGAACAGACGCCTTTGCAACGGTTTTACCCAGCGGTTCAAAGCCGTTATACTGTCCCCGAACGCCACGATGATTTTGGAAGGCTGCCCGGTAAACACCTCGATCTGATCCATCCCGGGAATCGCTTCATAAAGGCCGTACTGTTCCATATACTTTTCCCGCCGGGGTGGGGGCAGCTCGCTGTCCGTCGTATGATTTCCCTGGTAGCTTACCGCATTTTCCTCGATCATATTGCTGTCCATGACCTTGGATGCATAGTAGAGTCTGATTTCCAGATCTTCCCCCATCGTCACTGGGAGCGTCAACGCATCCGAATAGCAGCTTTCCCCCGCGGGGACCGTGAAAACACAGCTGCCGTCCCGCGTGACGGTATGCATCTCTCCCTGTGCCCACACGGTCAGTCCCCCAATGGTGTAGGGTTTCTTTCCATAGTGGTTGGAGAAGCGGACCCGAAGTTTCTCGCCCGAAACCTGGGATATCACAGAATACACCACTGTTTTTTTCTTGCCCGCCAAAAAGCCCATCGCGAAGGCAGGGGCCGCGGCTTGGTGCCAGATTGGTGTCCAGTCCATCATTATCCTCCTTTATGCCAACGTAATACTCAAGATGTCAAGCGTTCCCTTTCCCTTATACCGGAAATACAGCGGGCAGGAATCCAGGGGGCGCCCGCTCTCCAACGCCAGACGTCTGGCGTCGAATTTTACTCCGGCGGTTGTCCAGTCGGCTGTCCCGGCAAGGGGAATGGATGCTATGACAGGGTCTTTTTCCCCGGGTAAGAGTTCCAGCACGCCGCCTGCGCCGCGAACCGTTACAGCAATGTGGGTGCTTTCACTCAGATCAAAATATCGGAAACCAGCAATACTGCCATTCTTCATTTTGGAAATATACGCCTTTGGTGCCGCCTTCTCTGTCTCTATGGTCACTTCCCGTTCCGCTGGCTCCGGCGGCTCGTAGTCCGGACCATCCTGGGTGATCTCGGGTCCGTCCATCGGGTTGCGCAGACCAAACATTCCGGCATGGTGCAGGACGCAGGCAATGTAGGCCGGATAGGTCCCGGTTCCCTTCAAAGGGCCGCCATTCAATCCGCAGCTCGTGGACTCCACCATGCGGATGGTCCCGTCCTCACGGATCTCAATGGGCTCAGCTACCGCCTGCCGGTTTCGTTTGGCGCCATTGGTCGTTCGGTGGTCAAATATATACCATTGCCCGTGGACGCATACCATACCGCCGTGGCTGTTTCCCATCGGATATGCCGCATTCATGAGCTTTCTTCCCTCCAGACCGATATCACTTGAGGAATGGATCGGTCCCTTGTGGATAAATCCCTTGTCGGGGAACAGGCTCATCGCGTAATTGAGCCCGGTGATGTCCGTGGCCGGATAGACCAGATAATACCACTCACCGATGTGACGGATAGAGGGTCCTTCCCAATAGTTCGGCTTCTTGGGATCAAAATCCGCCGGCATGATGATGGTGGGTTCGCTGATGATGGTCAGCATATCAGAGCTGAGTTCCATCACAAACAGACCTTTGATCTCGTGGCCGAATTGTCCGTTGGATTTCTGCCCGCTGCCCACGTAGAGAAACACCCGCCCGTCATCATCCACCAGAACGGCTGGGTCAAACATAAACCAATCCTCCGGCTTTGAGCCGTAGACTCGCCCGTCCGGGAAGTGAACATCGCCCAAATATTGGTATTTTCCCGCAGGTTTGTCACACACAGCGACCGATGTGATCGACGTATTGGCCACCGAATAGTAAAGGTAGTACCGTCCGTCTGTGCCGCGCACCACATCCGGTGCATAGTAGGACAGATTCTCTTTATTCCACGGCGTATCTTGCTTTTTGAAGATTACGCCTTCATACCGCCAGTCGGAAAGATCCTCTACCGGGGTCGACCAGCATACGTAATCGCCCTCACAGTATTCCTTGGCACCAAAGAGATCATGGCTCCCATAAATGTACAGCCGCTGACCAAATACTTTCGGTTCAGCATCCGGGATGTATTCCCAACTGGGAAGATAGGGGTTATAGCATTGCCGCTTCACAGATACTTCCTCCTTCAAAAATACTCAATTCTATGTTATACTATACTTAATTCCATGCTATACTGCCATAAAAGGGGGGATGCTCGCATGGAACACCTGTTTTTTGACAGCATTGATGAAATGCGGAACCAGACCGGCAGCCATGGTCCGAACTATCTTCGCAACCATACGGCCGAACGGGACTATTTTTCTCCGTTGTCCATTGTAACCAGCATCCAGAAACCTCAGGAGTATCTGTTTTCCAACTATATGGATGCATGGTCCTTTTGCGTTCACACCCCGAACAAGCACGAATTCTTTCATGAGACCTACATGCACAAACATAATTTTTTTGAGCTGATGTATGTGCAGCGGGGCCAAGTCCGGGTGATGATCGAGGGGGCCGAGACTACCTATACACAGGGAAACCTTTGTCTCCTCAATCGAAACACCATGCATCGCGAAACAGATATGTCGAATGCGGATATCGTTTACATCGGCATCGATGCCTCTCTGCTGACACAGTGGCCCAAATCATTTCCGCCGCCCTTTCAGTACAAAAGCATTCTCAATCAGTTTTTCAGCGACAATCTGTCGGAACGTGCCGACTATAAAAAGGACTATCTGGACTTTACCCTTTTAGGCGAAGATACGATCCCGCAGCTCACCCAGGAGTTGATTCGCGCCTTTACGGTCAAGCGGATCGGATACCAGTTTGACGTTTATTCCTCTCTGCTCCGGCTGTTTGCCGCCTTGGAGAATCCTGACATATACAAAGCAACACACATTTCGCTGAGGAACAGTCAAGAACTGCTGACGGCGGAACAGGTCAAGAAGCTGATTGAAACTCACCACGGGGCTATCCAGCGGACCAATCTGGCGGAGGCACTTAACTACTCCTGCGAGCATATATCCCGCATCATCAAGACAAACACCGGATACACTCTGAAAGCGTACTGTCAAAAGGTACAGATGGCCGAGGCGGCGCGGCTTCTGAGAACCACAGAGCTGCCGGTCTGCCAGATCGCGGCATCCATGGGCTATGAGAACAGAACGCAATTCTACAAAGTGTTTCGGCGCGAGTACGGCCTCACCCCATTGGAATACCGCCGCCATATTGCGGAGGAATGATCCTTACCCGGCATTGCGGTGATCCAGGCATTCCCGGATTTTTCGGCGCTCATCGTCCTTGATCGGGTATGTCCGCAGGATCAAAGCCGACAATGCGCCGAGGATGGCAGGAACAAGACCCATGATAACGATAAACCAATTGAGCATGGTCGGAATCTGCGACAGTTCCCCCATGTATTCGGAGGTGACGGGATCCACGTTGTAGCCGATTGACATGAGCACAGCGCCAATAATCGCAGCCGAAAGCGCTGCCTGCGCTTTGACAATGAAACCGCCGACAACCATTGTCAAGGCGGAACGATCCTTGCCGGTTTTATAAATGTTGTAGTCCATAATCTCCATTTCCACCATGGATTGCGGGACAAAGTCAGTTCCCACCCCCACTGCCATGATGAACAGGGTAACGAAGAACAGCGCAGGAACATTCGCAAGCAGACCCGCCATCTGGGTAATAAACAGGACCACCCCGCCGACAGACTGCACAACCAGAAGGAAACAAGTCATTTTGATCGGGTTGTTCTTAAAGAGCTTCAAGAGCGGACGACCAATAACTGCACCAACCAGGAGCGGTATGAGCATCATCATGGAAGAAATGCCGTTGAGGACACCATACTGCTCCATGTTTGTGACGCCGGTGGTCAGATCCGTGCAGAATCCCCATTTTATGTAATACGCAGGCGTGGCAAAAATAAGGGACCAGATAAAACCGGAAAAGATGCCTTTCAAATAGTAGACCACCATCGGCTTGTTCTCTTTGAACAGAAGAAAGAAGTCCTTAAACTTTACCGGCTCTGCCTCTTCTTCCTGCACACTGTGCTTTTCCTTGACAAGGAACCAGCCAATAAGGGAGAGCACCATCGCTGCACCAACAATACCGGTGATCAGAATGGCAAATGAGTCGTGATAGTTGCCCACACGTTCGTTGACCGCAACCAGCACAGCCGTAAAGGCGGACGTAACGACGCCCAGAATCATGGTCCAAACCCGCGGTCCGATAACCAGCTTGGAACGTTCGTTGGGATCATTGGTCATCGTTCGGAACAAAAGATTGTCCTTATAAAAGGATGTTCCCACATCAAACAAAAAGTAGAAAACGATAACCCACACAACAACCAGTACGGGCTTGGACGCCAACTCGGACGGGAACGAGTAGAGGCATACACAGCCAATGCCGGTCAGCAGTATGCTGAGGAGAAAAAAGGGTTTGTACTTTCCGATTTTGGTCCGTTTCCCGCGATCCATCAAAAATCCCTGAATGGGATCATCCACGGCATCAAAGATTCGCGCAAACAGAAGAAGCGATGTGGCCAAGGTCGCCCCCATAGCGCCCAGCCCGGCGTAGTCGGTCATATACTGCATAAACATACTGGACATAAACACGGTACAGAGACCATTTACAGTAGACAGCGCCGTTGCGCCGAAACAGTCCCGCAGCGTAATTGCGTCCGGATTTTTCACACGGACAGACTTGAGCATTATTATCCTCCTTGTCATTTCATCAGTTATTCTCAACCAACAAAGCCCGAATTCGTGCAATTCCAACAATTCAATGATAGATTATTCCTTTGTATTCCACAATGACAAAAGGTCGCCCTTTTTCAATTTATTGTATCATTTTGTTTCTTTGCACCGAAGCGAGAAAGAATGATCACATTTTGTTACAACGCGGTATGTGCCTTTCACAAAAATGGTCCACTGCACCGTTTTTGCCCGCCGGTACACAGGGCAGCGAGGCCTTACGGGTTATGCGTATTGTATGACACCGCCGCACGCGTATCAGAAATTTGCAGTCTTTGCATAGAAGATGTCCGATTTGAGAACCCGCCACACATTCGCATAATGGGGAAAGGAATGAAAGTGCGTGCAGTTCCCATTTTGCCGGCAACTGCAAAAAACGAAAAAACTCCGCAGCCAATGGGAAATTGGCTGCGGGGAAATGGAAAACATTCTGAAAACAGCAGGAAAAAGTTGAAAATTCCGCTGAAAAACTGCAAAACGGGTCGGCAGGGGCGGGAAAACGCACACCAAGCCGCCCAACAAAAAAGCCCAACCGACTTAAAATGGTTGGACATCTCTATAAAACGCACCTGGAAAATCGGTCATAGACTTCGCTGATTTTGTGCGATGCAACAAAGAAAAAAGCCTGAAGGGATTCGAACCCCCGGCACCTGGCGTCGGAGAACTACGACGCAACGCGCAATATGATGATACACTGCGATTTTTTGCTGGTTCTGCACTGCTACAGCACATCTATCACAAGCAGTATAAAACAATGTGCCAACGATAAAAACTGACCACCGGCAGCAAAAATCACTGCCGGTGGTCAGTTGGTGGTCAAAAAATGGTCAATGCGTGCGAGATACGGCGCTGCCTTTTGCCTTACCGTAAGCCCTTTTCATAGCGGTAGCAGACACAACCCACTGCTTGCCGAATTTACAGACATCAACGCCATTTACCAGTTTCCCATAGGGCACAGCTTTGCGCAGGGTAACAGTGATAAGAAAGTGATTTAAGCTTGACTGTTAGCTGACGGATTCAGGTGCTAAAAAGGACACCTATTCTTTTGAATAGATGTCCTTTTTTGTTGTGCCGCGGGGCTGTTTTTGAATCGGGTCAGATGGCCCAGCGCTGGCTTTCGGTCTGCAGATCCACCATGTGGGTGTACAGTCCCTTCCGGGCGTACAGCTCTGCCGGGCTGCCCTGCTCGACCACGATGCCACCCGACAGCACCACGATTTTGTCCGCACCGGCTACGGTGCGCATCCGGTGGGCAATGATAAGGACGGTTTTGTGTTTTATGAGCCGGGAAAGTGCCTCCTGAATGGCAGTTTCGTTCTCCACGTCCAGACTGGCGGTGGCTTCGTCCAACAGAATGATGGGCGCATCCTTCAGGAAGGCGCGGGCAATAGAAATGCGCTGACGCTCGCCGCCGGAAAGGGCGCAGCCGTTCTCGCCGATGTTCGTGTTCCACTTGTCCGGCAGCTTTTCGGCAAATTCCTCGCAGTTTGCCAGCTTTGCCGCCGCAAGGACCTCCTCGTCGGTGGCACCTTTGCGCCCTAGACGAATGTTTTCCAGTATCGTATTGTCAAACAGAGTCACATCCTGAAAGACGATGGAATACAGGCTCATGAGCTTTTCCGGGTCAATCTTGGAAATGTTCATGCCGCCCACGGTGATGCTGCCCTTCTGGTAGTCCCAGAACCGTGCCGCCAGCCGGGAAACGGTGGTCTTGCCGCCACCGGAGGGCCCCACCAGTGCCGTGACCTCGCCCTGCTTTGCGGTAAAGGAGACATCCCGCAGCACCGTCTCGCCGGAGTTGTAGGCAAAGCCCACATGGTCGAACACGATATCGCAGCCCTGATTGGTCAGCTGCTCGCTGCCGGTCTGCAGGGGAGCGTCCAGAATCTCGTTCATCCGCCCCACATTGGTGCGCATGGCAATGACCGCCGCCAGATTCTGCAACGCGCCCTGCATAGGGTCGTACATCCGGGAAGCCGCCATCAGGAACAGAAACAGGGTCAGCACGTCGATACTGCCCTGCACCAGCAGCACCGAGCCGGTGAGTGCCACCGACGCAATGCCCAGCTTGAGCACCATGCCCGCAGAGGACACGAACAGCGCCGTTTCCAGCTCTGCCGCGATGGACTGCTTTTCCACAGCCCGAATTTTGTCGGAAAGGCCAGACAGATACCGCTGCTCCGCATTGCTGGCTTTCAGGTCGCGGAGGGTCTCGATGTACTCCTGAATGCCGTCCGCGCAAGCCATTTTCGCCGCCATGGTCTTGGCCTGCACCTTGTCCTGCACCCGGTAGCTGCCCATCACGATGGCAGCGGATACCGGAATGACCCACAGAGCCGCCAGTGCCATCCGCCACTCAAAGGCGAACAGGCTCAGGGCAATGAGCACGGTAGAGATGAGGGAACCGAACAGACCGGGGATGAAGTGGGAGCAGTCCTTTTCCAACACCTCGCAGTCTGCCATGATGGTGCTGGTCAGGTCGGCAAGGTCGCGCTTGCCGAAAAAGGACAGGGGCAGCTTGCGCAGCCGTTCCGCAAGGGTCAGGCGGCGGGTGCCACTCTCTTTATAGGTCGTAAAATAGGTGCCGTTATACTGGAACCATGTAGTCAGCAAAATCAGCGCAAAGCAGACCGCGCACCCCAGCAGATAAAAGGCGGTTCTCCCGCTCGTGGAGCCTGCCAGCAGGTCTTTTACCAAGAGATACAGCAGCCCAGTGGGCAGCATGAATGCCATATTCTGGAACGCACACGCCAAAACGCCCTTTACAAGCCCCTTTGCGCCCTCCGGGGAGCTGGCCGTGGCGTGTTGAATTTTTTTGATCATCTTTACCCCTCCTTTGCGACCTTCCACTGCACCGATGCCTGATACTCCTGCCACATCCGGGCAAACAGGCCGTTCTGCGTACACAGCTCGTCCTTTGTGCCGGATTCTGCAATTTGCCCATCCTGTACCACATAGATGCAGTCGGCGTTGGCTACGGTGGACAGGCGGTGTGCGATCATCAGCACGGTTTTGCCCTTGGCAAGCCGGGCAAAGGCTGCCTGCACCTTAGCTTCATTGTCCGGGTCGGCAAAAGCGGTGGCCTCGTCCAGAATCAGGATGGGCGCATTTTTCAGCATGGCGCGTGCAATGGCAATGCGCTGCTGTTCGCCGCCGGACAGATACACGCCCTTGGTGCCGATAACGGTATGGATGCCCGCCGGGAACTTTTCTATAATATCCATGCACTGCGCTGCTTTCAACGCTGCCAGCACCTCGGCTTCGGTGGCCTGCGGTCTGCCGAGACGGACGTTATCCAGAATGCTGCCCTTGAGCAGGCGGCTGTTCTGGAACACAAAGGAGATGGTATCCATCAGCACTTCCTTGGGGATTGCCCGCACATCCGCTCCGCCCACCCGGACGCTGCCGCTCTGCACATCAAAGAACCGGCAGACAAGATTTGCCAGCGTAGATTTTCCGCCGCCGGAGGGACCTACAAAAGCCACAGTCTGTCCCGGCTGAATCTCCAGCGAAACGCCCTTAATAACCTCGTTTTTTCCGTCATAGCTGAAATGCACGTTCTGCAGCGCGATAGAAGCATCCTGCGGGTGCTGCGGAACAGCCTGAACATGCATGGGCGCTGCCTCCAGCACCGAGTCGATGCGTGCCAGCGCATCCGCTACCACCATCTTGTTCTCGCTCATGTACATTATGCGGGTCAAGGTCAGGGAGATCACCGGCGTGATGATGATATAGAACAGCAGGTTCAGCAGAAATTCCGGGGTCACGCCGTGTGTCGTGAACAGCAGCCCGCCCGCGATCAGAAAGGCGAACACGCCGTTGACGGCGGCGGTGTAGAACATCATGGGCAGGCGCAGGTCTTTGGTGTAGGAGATGACCCACTTTTCGTACTCATCAATGGCGGTCTTGAATTTTTTGAAGGAAAACACACTCTGCCCGAAGGTCTTGACCACCGGAATGCCCCGGACGTATTCCACTGCCTCGTTGGACATGGCCTCCAAGGCGTTGCCGTACTGCCGCATTTTTTCAACCATCCGCTTGCCGGTCATGGTCGCCATAATGAGGAAAGCCAGCACCACCGGCGCAAGGCTCAGCAGCCCCAACCTCCAGTCGAACGCCAACAGCAGCACCAGCAGCCCCACCGGGGTGGCGATGGCATTGTACTGGTCGGGCAGCTGGTGGGCAAGATAGGTCTCGGCGGCTCCGGTGCTCTCGTGGATGATCTTGCGCAGCTTACCGCTGCCGAAGTTCTCGGCAAAGCCCAGCGGCAGCACCGCCAGATGCTCCGACACTGCCAGCCGCAGATTGGTCGCCACCCGGAACGCCGACAGATGGGAGCACATCAGCGCCGCAATGTAAATAAGGTAAGACAGCACTGCAAATAACACTGCCATCCAGCCGTAATGGGGGATGTTCACCGCCTGCGCGTAGTCCGGCGCGGCGTTCAGCACATCCCGCAGGATCTTCCAGATGTACACAAAAGGCACCAGCGCCACTAGCGCACTGACCGCAGACAGCACCCACGAAGCGTAGGTGAAATATCGGTAGTTCCCGGCGTAGCCCATCAGCCGGGAAAAGTCCGATCGTTTTTTCAATCAAATCACATCCTTACCGTAATATTGCCATGCGTACCGCCTGACATGATCGGGTGCGCATGTGCCGTTTATTCTGCCTCAGACAAATTTTCCGTGACGAAAAGTTCAATGACATTTTCCATAGTTGCCTGATCATAGTCCTCTGCGATGGCGGCAGCATTCCAATAAGCATAATTTCCTTCATACCAGCTCTGCAGGTCGTCGAGATCCTCTGCATAGCGGAATTCCAGATGATACGTCGTTTCCATCGTATCGGGCGCAAAGGCAAAGTAGGTAAACTCCCCGGAATCCGCATCCTCGCTCTGGTAGAAGAGGAAGCTGTTTTCATTGTCCACATCCAGTTTCTGGTAGGTGTGTGCAAACACTTCCTGTCCTTGCGCATCCAGACCGGTGATGGTGTCGCCATTCATCACGAATTTTTCCACGCCGCCCAGAAAATAGCAGTTGAACGCCGTGCTGTCCGGATCTGCTGCATATTTTTCAACAGCCTCCTCGCCATACGGCTCTGCCATGCACATTCCCAGCAGCATATCCGTAGCCGATTCCGCATTGTCCTCGCCTACCAGCGGAGTCGCAGCGTCGATCCACAAATTCCGGTATTCACTCTTTGCCATCTCCGGGAACAGTTCCACATAAGTCCCGCTGATACCAGACAGATAATCCTCCGCATCCATTACCTGACTTGCGGAAGCCGAAGAAGCCACCGAGGAGGAAACGCTGGATGCCGAAGACGCTGTGCTTGCGCTCTGCTGGCCGCAGCCGACAGCAGACAGCAGGCAGACCGCAGACAAGGCCACTGCAACAAATTTCTTTTTCATCATCATATGAAAGTACCTCCGGTTTTAAAGTAAGTTTGTTCTAACCGCTCTGTACTTTAGCATATTTTTCGGCCGTGGACTACTCCATTCTGATTTCCCTGCTCCGTTTTACGAGTCCATTTGCGTGGGTGCGGTACTGCGACGGGGTCGTTCCATATCGTTTCCGGAAAGCCTCCGAAAACTTGCTGGCGTTGTCATATCCTGCATTCTGTGCGATCTGCGTAATGGGCTTTGCGCTCCGGACAAGCTCTACGGCAGCCTGTTCCAGACGGTATTCCTTGATATAGTGGTATACTGGCACACCGTAGACCTGTTTGAACATTTTTTGCAGGTGCGAAACCGAGATCCCGTGTTCTTCTGCCAGCTGCGCAAGGGAGACATACCCCTCCCGGTTTGTCAGAAGGTGATCCCGGAGATGGTGTGCCAGTTCGGTCTGTTCGGTAGAACAGTACAAGTCCGTTCCTTCCTCCTGCGGAATGCGGCTCAGCAGCATCAACAGCTCCACCACCTTGAGCCGCAGGAACCGGAGATCCATGTAGGGCGCATTTTCGTACAATTCCCGGAAAACGTGCTCACAGCGGGGTCCTGCCGTACCGAACATGAACCATCGGTTTCCCAGAAGATTCTGCTTCAGTACCGCAAAATCCACCGAAAAGCCCGGTGCGTTCTTCTCAAGCCAGTTCTGAGCGGCTGCTGGATCAACTTCCAGACACAGCCCTTCGTAACAGCCCAGCGGGAACCGTGACTCTGAACGTGTTCCATGCCGTCCGTCGTAGCAGCTGACGGCCATATCCCCCGGCTTTAGCAGAACGCTATCGCGCATGGAAAAGCTGGTTTCAAAACGGCCATTGATGCAGAAATTGATCTCTATCATACCGATCTGCGTGCGGATTTCCGTATAGGTCTCCATCTCCAGCCGCAGCAGCATGATCCCCACGCCATCAAACAGCCGGTAATAGTGAATTTCTCCACTTCCGGCCGCATTTTCAAAGCCGCCTGTTTGTCCGGGATTATAGGGAGTGACCCCCGTTTTGTCATGAAAAATGATATCAATCATACTGTTTATTCAATCCGATCTCCACAATCCGTCTTTTGCAGGGCTTGGAATGGCAGCTGTGGTCAACTGGCAGATCCCTGTCTTTCATGTTTTTCCTTTCTTCGCCCCTTGCATCGCAATTTTCTCAACCATGCGCTATCCCAGTGCCACATCCAGTACCATCATCACGCTGAAGCCTACCGCAAAAACACCGTGCCGACGTTAGAGTGCTGCCCCTGCGACATTTCCGGGATCAGCTCCTCCACCACCACATACAGCATGGCTCCGGCGGCAAAGCTGAGCAGATAGGGCAACGCGGGCACCACGATGCCTGC
>ENA-UEOL01000979-UEOL01000979.1-human-gut-metagenome-genome-assembly--contig:-NODE-979-length-19602-cov-6.349552_pt1 | contig 19602 bp, 16 predicted proteins | sample MGYA00242884_ERZ507884 | MGnify/ENA primary metagenome ERZ507884 (study PRJEB26167, sample SAMN06115417) | human gut metagenome | host: Homo sapiens | place: China:Chongqing | collected 2015-03-06... | reverse complement strand
ACTACGATTCTTTTCTTTGCAGATTTGATGTTAGCCAATCTGTACACCTCCATATTATTTTAAAAAATTATCTCTGTTTGTTTTGCATCAAAGCCTGGACACGGACAGTTCAATGTAAACATACTATTATATTTTAGCGAATATTTCCCGGTATGTCAATACATAAATTGCTTTTTTGCGAGAAAAATAAGGAGAAAGTTGAGATAGGAGGCGTGTTTATGAGACAGGCGGATGTGGAGTTTACGGTGAGGACGGATCTGGCGCTGGAGGAGAGGGAGAAGGTGCAGGGGAGTGAGATTCCGGGGATCCGGGTGCGGGAGTGGGAGAAGGAGGAGACTGGGATCCGGGTGACGGAGGTCGCGGTGTGTGATGAGAGAGGAGAGAAGGCGCTGGGAAAGCCGGTGGGGATGTATTTGACGGTGGAGGCGGCTTCGCTGGCGAAGAAGGATGATGATTATCACAGGGAGGTCTCGGAGGAGTTGGCGGGGCTTTTGCGGGGGATGCTAAAGGAGCATGGGCTTGAGACGGAGAAGATGGGGCGGCCGGTGAGAACTCTGGTCGTTGGCCTGGGAAATCCGGAGGCGACGCCGGATGCTTTGGGCCCGAAGGTTTTGGAGCATCTTCAGGCGACGAGGCATCTGGAGCTGGAGTATGGGACGGATTTTTGCAGGAAGCACGGGTATCCGGTCTTAAGCGGGATCACGCCGGGGGTCATGGCGCAGACGGGGATGGAGACGGCGGAGATCGTGAAAGGCATTGTGCAGGAGACGGAGCCGGACGCAGTGATCGTTGTGGATGCGTTGGCGGCGAGAAGTGCCGGGAGACTGGGAGTCACGGTGCAGCTATCCGATACGGGGATCCAGCCGGGATCCGGGGTCGGGAATCACCGGAGCGGGCTGACGGAGGAGACACTGGGGATTCCTGTGTTTGCGATCGGGATTCCGATGGTCGTCGGGGCGGCAGCAATCGTGTATGATACGGTTGGGGCGATGACGGAGGTGTTGAGGGAGAAGATAGGGTGTGATGTTTTGGAAAAAGATGATGAGGTAATGGAAGCGGAGGACTCGGACAGGGATCGAAATGGTGAAAAGAAAAGAAAATTTAGAGAGAAGAAGCTGGAAATTCTTCGGGTAGAAGAATCTTATGAGCTTGTTAAGGAACTCTTAAAGCCGGACCTCGGTCCCATGTATGTGACGCCCCATGATATTGATGAGCGGGTGGATTTTCTGAGCTTTACGATCTCGGAGGCGATCCATGAGGCGTTGTTCAGAACTGCATAGATTTGCGTGATATATGTGAAAAACTCTGCATTTTTTATTCGGAAATGGCTGTTGGTGCCTGGCTGATATGGTTCGGATTTTGCGGCGGCAGTATGGTTGCGCAGGTACTGAATAACCGCACATTCACATAAACTGTAAAGAAACGGCGAATCAGGCGGCAGATATGAGGCGGAGATGGTACTATTTTAAGCGGATGCTTCAGGCGGACCGCCTGTTTGTTGTGCAGATGATCGGAAATATCATCAGGATGATCCAGTATGCCGGGCGTTGGATCGTGTTGGCGGTGGTCTGCGTGGCGGCGCTGTATCTCGGACGTGGGTTGTGTGCGGGCGCATGGAAGGATTTCTATGAAAATTACGCGGTGCGGATCGCGGATGATGTGGTGCGGGGATTTCTTCCGGCGTGGAAGGAGGATGAGGGTACGGCTTTTTATCTGGAGAGCAGAAAAAATGGCAGCAGGCGGACAAAGGAGTATGAGGAGATATTTGGGATCGAGAATGAGAATGGGGTACTGCGGGCAGAATGGATCGCAGACAGGGAACAAAATCAGGGAGTTTACGGAGATGATCGTAGGAAGAATGCATGGGGAAGCGGAAATGCGGATGAAAATGCACAAGACAGAGCAAAAACAGAAAGTTCAGAAGAATGGGGGAATTCGGGAAAAAGCGGAACTGGAGAAAACGGATCATCCCAGAATGAAAAGACGACACTCGCAGGCCTGCTCGCAGCAGGAACCTTCAACACCGGAAATTCCGGCATCATTTTAGAAAAACTCAACGATTACGACTACCTGATGAAAAAATTCTACAACGTCCACCCCACAACAACGGCGGGCCGGGACCTGATGCGGGCGGAGAATTTCCTCGCCGCGGACCTTTCCATCGAAAAAAACGCCGACATCCCCCAGATCCTGATCTACCATACCCACTCCCAGGAGACCTACGCCGACTACCCGGAAAATTCGGAGGCGGACGTGATTCACCTCGGAGAGTGCCTGGCGAAGCTTCTCAGGGAAAAGGGGTACAACGTGTACCATGATGAGAGCGTCTACGATTACCGGAACGGAAAGCTGGACCGCAGTGCGGCGTATACCTACGCCCTCGACGGGATCTCTGGTCTCCTGCAGAAATACCCGTCTATCGAGGTGGTCTTGGATGTCCACCGGGACGGCGTCTCGGATGGGACGAGACTTGTGACGGAGATCGACGGGACGGAGACCGCGAAGATCATGTTCTTCAACGGGACATCCATGAGCCCGGACGGCCCCATCGAGTATCTTCCGAATCCAAATCTCAAGGAAAACCTGGCGTTCAGCTTTCAGATGCAGCTTCTGGCTGCTGGAAAATATCCGGGACTTACGCGAAAGATCTATTTAAAAGGCCTCCGCTATAACGAGCATGTCCGGGCGCGTTCCGCCCTCATCGAGGTGGGCGCCCAGACAAACACGTATGCGGAGGCGAAAGCGGCGATGATGCCGTTATCCGATCTCCTGGATCAGGTACTGACAGGAGAATAACAGAACATGGGAAGAGGTTACATATTGATCTTTTTCTCCCATTTTCCGGACATATAGTAGAGCTCTACGAGAACCGAAGCTACGATCCAGCCCACTGGATATCCGAATCCGACAACTGCGGCTGTATTGCAGATCGAGGTCGCGATATAGAGATAGATCTGGCGGAACAGGACAAAGGAGAACAGCATGATCAGCATCGGTGTCCTGGAATCTCCGGCTCCGCGCATCGCGCCCGCAACGACCTGGTTCGGGCAGCAGAATGCCAGCATGAACACGTTTATCCGGAGAAACATGGTTCCGTACCGGACAACGTCAGGCTCCTGGTTGAAGACTGCGACGAGCCGAGGCGCAAAGAGGAAAAGGATCCCAGCGCTGGCGAATGTAATGAGGAGTGCCAGCCGGAGAGCCACACCGGTTCCTTTTTTCGCGCGGGGCAGATTCCCGGCTCCCAGGTTCTGACTCATAAAGGTCGTGGATGCCTGTCCGATACTCTGCATCGGAAGGAAAACAAACTGGTCGATCTTTGAGTAGCTGCTCCATCCGGCCATGCAGCTGGATCCGAAGGTGTTGATATAGGACTGGACATACACGTTGGAAAATGATGTCAGTGACTGCTGAAATCCTGTCGGTAGTCCGACCATGAGGATCTGCCGGAAGATTTTTTTGTTGATCCGCAGGTCCTTCCAGGTCAGGCGGTAATTCTCCGTGCTTCTGGTGAGAACGATGAGCACGAGAATTGCGGAAACAAACTGGGAGATGATCGTCGCGTAGGCAACTCCCTCGATGGCCATGCCGAAGCCCACTACAAAAAGAAGGTCAAGGCCGATATTCATGACACTGGAGAGACAGAGGAAGTACAGCGGCCGCTTCGTATCGCCAACGGCACGCAGGATAGCACTTCCCATGTTGTATACAAGCAGACCGAAAACGCCGGAAAAATAGATCTTTAAGTATACGGAGGCGGACGGCAGGACATCATCCGGTGTGGACATAAATTTTAACATATAGGGGGCAACAAAGATTCCAAGACCTGTAAAAATGATCCCACAGATGAAGGTCACTGCCATCGTGGTCTCCACGGCAATGTGAAGCTTTTCGTCATCGTGGGCCCCATAGTACCGGCTGATGACGACACCGGCACCAACAGAGGTACCGGTAAAGAACATGACGATCATGTTGATGATGCTGGTGGTGGAACCTACGGCGGCGAGAGCATGGGAGCCGACAAAGTTTCCAACAACGAGACTGTCCACAGTGTTGTATAGCTGTTGAAAAAGGTTTCCGATCACGAGGGGAACCGCGAACATGATCAGGAGCTTTGTGATGGACCCTGAGGTCATGTCCATGGACTGCTGTTTTTTCCGAGTTTGATTCATATGTTATCTCCCGGGCAGCCATTCAGAAAACGCAGAACGGTCAAGGAATATACAGGATCTGCGAACATGAAGGATAGCTGCTGAAATGATAGAAAAGGTGGACGGGTGACGGGACGAAGAAAAGTCCTGAATATACGTGACAAAATGTTAATTAAAGTCTAAATCAGAATGGATAGAATGTCAATTGATTTTACAACACATAAAAGAATTGTAATTTGTCAGCTTTTTGTCTATTTTTTATCACATCCAAACCTCATACTACTGCTTGCGCGGAAACCTAAAAAATGCTATATTTAACATGATAAATTGCCATTTCTGTCCCCGAGGGAGAAATTCCTGTGTATAAAGGTATTTTCTGATGGACCGAACGATCAGGAGTAAAGATCTGGTGGTCCGACAAGCAGTGACAGAGAAATGGATCATATAAAGAAGAAATCATATAGAAGAGAGGAACATGAATGGTTCATTATTCCCAGGATAAAATCAGAAATTTCTGTATCATTGCCCATATCGACCACGGTAAATCCACGCTGGCGGACCGCATTATCGAGAAGACCGGTCTTTTAACCAGCCGTGAGATGCAGGCCCAGATCCTTGACAATATGGATCTTGAGAGAGAGCGCGGAATCACGATCAAATCCCAGGCAGTCCGCACGGTTTACAAAGCAAAGGACGGCGAGGAGTATATCTTTAATCTGATCGATACCCCAGGTCACGTTGACTTTAACTATGAGGTATCCCGAAGTCTTGCGGCGTGTGACGGTGCGATCCTTGTTGTAGATGCAGCTCAGGGCATTGAGGCCCAGACGCTTGCAAATGTGTATCTTGCCCTTGACCATGATCTTGATGTTGTCCCGGTCATCAATAAGATCGACCTTCCGAGCGCTGATCCGGACCGTGTGGCGGAGGAGATCGAGGACGTGATCGGACTTGAGGCTCACGACGCACCGAGGATCTCTGCAAAGATGGGACTCAATATCGAGGATGTTTTGGAAGCGATCGTCCATAAGATCCCGGCTCCGAAGGGGGATCCGGAGGCACCGCTTCAGGCGCTGATCTTTGACTCACTCTACGATTCCTACCGCGGTGTTATCGTATTCTGCCGTGTGAAAGAGGGAACCGTGAAGAAAGGCACCCCGATCCAGATGATGGCGACGGGAGCTTCCTACGATGTCGTTGAGGTCGGATATTTCGGCGCAGGCCAATTTATCCCCTGTGATGAGCTCCGGGCCGGCATGGTTGGATACATTACAGCCAGCATCAAGAATGTGAAGGATACCCGCGTGGGTGATACGGTGACGAACCGCTTAAATCCGTGCGCGGCCCCACTTCCGGGATATAAGAAGGTAACACCGATGGTGTACTGCGGACTCTATCCGGCGGATGGAGCGAAATATCCGGAGCTCCGTGATGCTTTAGAGAAGCTGCAGTTAAACGACGCGTCCCTGTTCTTTGAGCCGGAGACATCCATCGCACTGGGCTTCGGATTCCGCTGCGGATTCTTAGGGCTTTTACACCTGGAGATCATCCAGGAGCGCCTGGAGCGCGAGTACAACCTTGACCTCGTGACGACGGCACCGGGCGTTGTATACCGGATCCACAAGACGAACGGCGAGGTGATCGACCTCACGAACCCGTCCAACATGCCGGATCCGTCCGAAATCGAATATATGGAGGAGCCGATCGTCTCCGCAGAGATCATGGTGACTACAGAATTTGTGGGCGCGATCATGCAGTTATGCCAGGAACGCCGCGGCGTTTACCTCGGCATGGAATATATGGAAGAGACGCGTGCACTCTTAAAGTATGAGCTTCCGTTAAACGAGATCATCTACGACTTCTTTGACGCGCTGAAATCAAGATCCCGCGGTTACGCGTCCTTCGACTACGAGTTGAAGGGATACGAGCAGTCACAGCTTGTAAAACTCGATATCCTGATCAATAAGGAAACTGTGGATGCCCTTTCCTTCATCGTGTTTGAGGGATCCGCTTACGAGCGCGGCAGAAAGATGTGCGAAAAGCTGAAGGATGAGATCCCGAAGCATTTGTTCGAGATTCCGATCCAGGCTGCTGTGGGTGGTAAGATCATTGCCCGTGAGACGGTGAGAGCCATGAGAAAGGATGTCCTCGCGAAGTGCTACGGCGGCGATATCTCCCGTAAGAAGAAGCTTCTCGAGAAGCAGAAGGAAGGCAAGAAGCGTATGCGCCAGGTCGGAAACGTGGAGATTCCGCAGAAGGCGTTTATGAGCGTTCTGAAGCTGGACGAGGAGTAAATTAAAATATTGATCCAGATAAAAAGTCCATTTCAGATCGTTCGAAGAAATGGACTTTTTTGCACATAGATGAGGAACTATTATGAAGCTTACAACATTATGCTACATTGAAAAAGATGACAAATACCTGATGATCCATCGTATCAAGAAGAAACACGACGTCAATAAAGACAAGTGGATCGGCATTGGCGGGAAGTTTGAGCGGGGGGAGAGCCCGGAGGACTGCATTTTAAGGGAGACGAAGGAGGAGACAGGCCTGACACTCACAAGCTATAGACTTCGGGGCGTTCTGACTTTCATGTACAATGATGATGATGCCGAAATGGAGTACATTTTCCTCTACACGGCAGATGGCTTTACAGGTGAGCTGGCAGACTGCAATGAGGGGACTCTGGAGTGGGTTCCTAAGACTGAGATCGACAGCCTGAACCTCTGGGAAGGCGACCGGATCTTCCATCGGCTTCTCGACGAGGAAGCACCGTTTTTCTCTTTGAAACTCCGCTACCAGGATGATCTCTTAAAGGAAGCGGTCCTGGACGGAAAGCCGCTGGAGCTTCTTGATCTCCTCGATGAGAATGGAGAGCCGTCGGGACAGGTGAGAGAGCGCACGCTGGTCCATCTCAACGGTGACTGGCACCGGACGAGCCATGTCTGGGTCGTAAGAAGACGGAGGGACGGCGGACATGACCTGCTTTTACAGAAGCGGAGCCGCGAGAAGGACTCCTTCGGGGGCTGCTACGATATCTCCAGCGCCGGGCATATTCCGGCGGGACAGGACTATCTGGAGTCGGCGCTCAGGGAGTTGAAAGAAGAGCTGGGAATTGCGGCAGAGCCGGAAGACCTGCGGCTTGTCGGGGTCCATGACGGACGCTATGAAGGCGAGTTCCATGGACGGATCTTTAAGAATCATGAGAAGAGTCATGTTTTTGCTTATGAAAAGCCGGTAGAGATCGAAAAACTCAAGCTTCAGAAAGAAGAAGTGGAGTCTGTGAAGTGGATGCGGATCGAGGATGTCCTGGCGGCGGTGAAAGCCCATGATCCGGGATACTGCCTGTTCGAGGACGAGATCGAGATGCTCAGTGAGGTTCTCGCATGAACGGGGGCATGGAATTATATCTGCACATGCCGTTCTGTGTGAGAAAATGCGCTTACTGCGACTTCCTTTCATTTCCGACGGACCAGGAGACCCAGAACCTGTACACGAGGCGGCTCAGGGAAGATATTGACGCCATGGGAAAAAAATACGGGGACATTCCGGTAGATACGATCTTTATCGGCGGCGGAACCCCGTCCGTGCCGGATTCGGCGCTGATTGTCGGGATCATGGAACATGTGCGGAAGGCGTTTCATGTGGCGGAAGGCGCGGAGATCTCCATGGAGGCGAACCCTGGAACCGTGACAAGGGAGAAACTCACAGATTACAGGCGGGCCGGGATCAATCGCCTGAGCTTTGGACTCCAATCAGCAAATGACAGAGAGCTAAAGCTTCTCGGCCGGATCCATACCTGGGCGGAATTCCTGGAGAGCTTCCATCTGGCCCGGGAGTGTGGGTTCACGAACATCAATATCGACCTTATGTCAGCGTTGCCGGGACAGACCCGCGAGTCCTGGAAGGACACCTTAAAGCGGGTCACGGACCTGAATCCGGAACATATCTCGGCGTACAGCCTGATCATTGAGGATGGAACTCCTTTCGGTGAGAAGTACGGGAGCGAAGAGGGACGGAAACTTCTTCCCGACGAGGATTCCGAGAGGGAGATGTACCACGAGACGAAGCGGTTCCTGCAGGACTGTGGGTATGAGCGGTACGAGATCTCAAACTATGCGAAGCCGGGGAGAGCGTGCCGCCACAATATCGGTTATTGGACAGGCTTGCCCTACCTGGGACTGGGACTCGGGGCATCCTCCTACATGGACGGCTGTAGGTTTGCGGTCAATTCCGATATGAAGCAGTATCTGGAAGAAAAGCCGGGGATGTTTACGGATGTGGAAAAGCTCACGAAGAAAGACATGGAGGAGGAATTCTTCTATGTGGGACTACGGATGACAGCGGGGGTGTCCCTCCCGGAGTTTGAGCGGAGGTTCGGGGTGTCCGCGAAGGACGTCTATCCGGGGCTCATGGAAATGTTTGTGGAGGAAAAAGCGGCAGTATTTCAGGGCGACCGGTTCGTTCTGACGGATTATGGACTTGATGTAAGCAATTATATTATGGCGCAGTTTCTGCAGGACTAAAGATCCTGCGGAGACCGCGCTTTTTTTCAGCCGTAGTTTTCGATGTCAGAGATCCTGCGTGGAGTGAAAAAGGGCATGCATGCTGAGAAAAACAAGTAGATCATAAGCGCAGCTTAAATGGTACAGAGGATAAAAAAGCAGAATACATATATAGATTATGTAAAAAACATGGTAAAAGTGCATAAAGCTACTATCAAAAACGGCAACAATGTGATATGATTTGTACAATCCAATGAAATGCATGGTTGTACCTTTTGCACGGAGAGACTGTATCCAAAAAACAGGGGGATATTATTATGGCTAAGGAAATGATCGCAATGCTTCTTGCAGGCGGCCAGGGTTCAAGACTCTATGCACTGACACAGAAGCTTGCAAAACCGGCAGTCCCTTTCGGCGGGAAATACAGAATTATTGATTTTCCGCTCTCGAACTGCGTAAATTCCGGAATTGATACCGTGGGAATTCTGACCCAGTACCAGCCGATGGTACTGAATGAGTATATCGGAAACGGCCAGCCGTGGGACCTCGACCGTCTTTACGGCGGAGTACATGTGCTGCCGCCGTATCAGAAGGCATCCGGTTCCGACTGGTATAAGGGAACCGCAAACGCAATCTATCAGAACATTCCGTTCATCGAGCGCTACGATCCGCAGTATGTGATCATCTTATCCGGTGATCAGATCTGCAAGCAGGATTACAGTGATTTCCTGCGCTTCCACAAGGAAAAAGGCGCAGAATTCAGTGTCGCGGTTATGGAAGTGCCGTGGGACGAGGCATCCCGTTTTGGTCTGATGGTGGCGGATGGGGACGACCGGATCACAGAGTTTCAGGAGAAACCGAAGAACCCGAAGTCGAATCTGGCTTCCATGGGAATCTATATCTTCAACTGGGATATCTTAAAGAAGTACCTGATCGAGGATGAGGCAGACCCGAATTCCGAGAATGATTTCGGAAACAACATCATTCCGAACCTCTTAAAAGACGGACGGAAGATGTACGCGTACCACTTTGCGGGATACTGGAAGGACGTTGGAACGATCTCATCCCTCTGGGAAGCAAATATGGAGGTTCTTGATCCGGAACACAGCGGGATCGATATCTTTGATGAAAACTGGAAGATCTACAGCCGGAACAGCGGTATGACCGGTCACAAGATCGGCTCCAACGCAGTCGTTGAGAATTCCATGATCACAGACGGATGCCGGATCGACGGAAGTATTAAGCATTCGATCCTGTTCTCCGGTGTCAGGGTAGAAAAGGGAGCGAAGATCGAAGATGCCGTTGTCATGGGCAAAACGGTCATAAAGGCCGGAGCTGTTGTAGAACACTGTATCGTCGCGGAAAATGTTGTGATCGGTGAAAATGCCGTTGTTGGATCCATGCCGAAGGGGGAAGAACACGGCGTTGCGACGATCGGTTCCGGAATCACCATCGGAAAGGGCGCAAAGATCGGCCCGAACGCCATGGTCAATAAAAATGTGGAGGATGGTGAAGAACAATGGTAAATTCCAATGCAAATGCGATCGGTATTATTTTTCCAAACAGTTATGATAATCTGGTGCCGGAGCTTGCGGGTGACCGCCTGATGGCATCGATCCCGTTTGCGGGACGTTACCGGATCATCGACTTCCTGCTTTCCAGTCTCGCAAACTGCGGGATCAGCAATATTGCCATCGTGGTCCGGGAGAATTATCATTCCCTGATGGACCATCTGGGCTCCGGACGAGCGTGGGATCTTCTCAGAAAAAACGGAGGTCTCAGTATTTTTCCGCCCTATGCGGAGAAAAATATGAAGGTCTACAGCGGACGCGTCGAGGCACTTGAGAGCATCCTTCCGTATCTGAAAAGCAAAAAAGAAAAGTATGTGATCATGATGGACGCCAATATCGCGGTGGATTTTGATTTCAACGCAATGTTAGCGGAACATATCGAGAGCGGTGCCGATGTGACGGTTGCCTACACGGAGCAGGAGATTCCGGCGGAACTGATCCGCGCAGGTTCCCACGGGGATATGTATTACACGTTAAAGCTTGATGACGGACGCGTGAGACGGATCTTTATGAATTCTGAAATGTGCGGAAAACAGAACCTCTCCATGAATATTTATATTATGGATAGAGAAGCACTGATCGATAAGATCCATGCGGCATTTGTACGTGGATACTCCTGCTTCGAGCGTGATATCCTTGCACCGCGTCTTGAGAAGTACAATATCCGCGGATATAAATATGATGGATATTACGCGAGGATCTGCGGCTTAAAGAGCTACTTCGATGAGAATATGAAACTTCTCGATGATGAGAATCTGGACGCGCTGTTTACCGGCGGTCAGATCTACACAAAGATCCGTGATGACAACCCGACAAGATATATTAACGGATGTAAGACAAAAAATAACCTTGTGGCTGATGGCTGCGTGATCGAAGGCGATGTGGAGAACTGTGTTCTCTTCCGAGGCGTTAAGATCGCGAAGGGCGCAAAGATCAGAAACAGTGTCCTGATGCAGGATACGGTGGTGAATGCAGGCGCACGGCTGGATTACGTTGTCACAGACAAGAACGTGACGATTGAGGTTGGCCAGGAGCTGAAAGGAACGGATACACAGCCGTTTTATGTGGCGAAGGGGCATACTGTTTAAAGATAGGAGCAAGCCTGTGAATTCAGGAGAGGTCCTGACTCACATAAGATATGTATAATTAAGAAAGGGAATCTTTCATGAGCATTTTCGCATGCTCAGGAGAGATTCCCTTTTTTGCCATGCAGCAGGAAGAATTTATTAGTGGATGTCCTTCCAGTCCTGTCATATATCGGGTGGAAACTCATATAACGGGGCAGATGAACTTAAGACTGGATCAGATAGACCTCAGACCGCTCAACGCCGTGATCTCTTGTTTCCGAATGTGTGTTGTAAAAAATATCGATATGTTTTCCTTTGACGCCGCCTCCGACGTCCTCAGCGATATACTCGACACCATCGATCAAAAGGTGGCTTCCAAGCGGAATGACCCGCGGGTCAACGGCTACGGTGCGGCTTGCGGTCGCCTGGGTTCCGGTCTTTGTGAGACGGCCGTAGCCCTCGGAGCAGCTTCTGCACGGGCAGTAAGCTGTGGTCTTAAATGTACCTAAGGAAACGAGGGTGGCATTTTTGATGATCTTTGTTGCGGTATTGTACTGGTAAGCTAACGGAAGTGCTGTGCCGTTCACGCTGAGCTTGATCATGTAGGTATCATCCGGGATGGAGGACCAGTCGATCATGATCTCAAAGCCGTGGGCACCGTTTCCGATGCCGCTTTCCTTTAAGTCATTGCGCTCGATATCAGCTTCGGCGGTCTCAGATAAAAGAGACTCGCCTGTATGGGAGTTGGCCACAGTGACGGTGACGGAGACCGGGGTATCCGGGGCAGCGGAGTTCCACGCCCATCCGGAAACCTTATTTCCATCGATGCTGTCCAGGTGGCCAGAGTTTTTCGGGGTACTTGCGAATGCACATACGGTGTTTAAGAGCATCGAAATGACGGTCAGTAAAACACAGATGGTCAATCTAAATTTCTTCATATAACAATCCTTTCTTTTTTTGTTTCACATCTATTACAAATTATATGCAGATGTGTAATAGAAATGTAACAATTTGGAAACAAGTATGTATTATACATAATTTTCCAAATTTGTCAAGTTTTTGGGTATTACTGCCAGGACGCAAACAGTCCCCCCATATGGCAGAAATGTTCTTAATGTGACGCAAAGCCCCCGGGATTCACAGGAAAATCCAGGGGAAAGCCGGGCGGATCCTGTAAAATCCTGGTAGAAAAAGGCGATGAAAAAAATAGTGAAAAAAATGTGAAAATTATCAAAAGCCCTTGACAAACAACACACTAAGTAATATAGTAACAACTGTAAATGTTAGCACTCCTCAATAAAGAGTGCTAATAAAGAAGAGGTGAGAGTTTTGGAACTGGATGAGAGAAAAGAAAAAATTTTAAAAGCGATTATCCAGACGTATCTGGAGACCGGTGAGCCGGTGGGATCCAGAACGATTTCCAAATACTCGGATCTGAAGCTCAGCTCCGCGACGATCCGAAATGAGATGTCTGATCTGGAAGAACTTGGCTACATCATTCAGCCGCATACCTCGGCGGGACGAATTCCTTCCGATAAAGGTTACCGTTTCTATGTTGACCAGATCATCAAGGAAAAAGACAGTCAGGTCGAGCATATGCAGGAACTTATGATCCAGCGGGTAGACCGCGTGGAACTGCTTCTGAAGCAGCTTGCAAAGGTTCTTGCCAACAATACGAACTATGCGACCCTGATCAGCGGACCGAGTTACAACCAGACAAAGTTAAAGTTTATCCAGCTCTCGAAGGTGGAGGAACACAAACTTCTGGTGGTAGTCGTTGTGGAAGGAAATATTATAAGAAACTCCTTTGTTACGATCGATGAGGAACTCAGTGACGAAGAGCTTCTGAATTTAAATATTCTTTTAAACAGCAGCCTGAACGGTCTGACGATCGAGGAGATCAACCTTGGCGTGATCGCAAAAATGAAAGAACAGGCCGGATCCCACAGAAGAGTGGTGGATCTGGTACTGAATGAAGTCAGTGAAGTGATCCGCTCCCAGGACGAAGATCTCCAGATCTATACCAGCGGGGCAACCAATATTTTCAAATACCCGGAGCTTTCCGATACGGAAAAAGCGAGCCAGCTGATCGGTACTTTGGAACATAAAGAACTTCTCAGGGGACTGATCGATGGGCAGCAGCAGAATAAAACGGATGATCCGGACAATGAAATTCAGGTCTATATCGGAGATGAAACTCCGGTCCAGAGCATGAAAGACTGCAGCATCGTAACCGCAAATTATGCGCTCGGCGATGGGATGCGCGGAACGATCGGTATCGTGGGACCAAAACGAATGGACTACGAAAAAGTCGTATCGACCTTGAGATCGTTAGTTGCGCAGCTGAACGAAACGTTTAAAAATGAAAGGTGAAGAGAGCAGTGAAAGAGAAAGAGTTAGAAAAAGAGAAAACGGAAAAAGCCGTTTCTGAGGGAAAAGAAACCAAAGAGGCAGCCGCTTCCGAAAAAGAAAATAAAGAGACGTCCGAAAAAGAGGAAAAAGCTTCTGAAAAGAAGAAAGATCCGAAGGACGAGAAGATCGATGAGTTAAATGACAAGCTCAAGAGATCCATGGCGGAGTTTGATAACTACCGCAAGAGAACGGACAAGGAAAAGTCCGCAATGTATGAGATCGGTGCGAAGGATGTGATCGAAAAGATCCTTCCGATCGTCGATAACTTTGAAAGAGGTCTTAATTCCATTCCGGAAGACGCGAAAGGATCCGCATTTGCAGATGGAATGGAAAAGATATATAAGCAATTTGTAAAGACACTCGATGATATGGGCGTTAAGCCGATCGAGGCAGTCGGAAAACCGTTCGACCCGAACTTCCACAACGCAGTGATGCATGTGGAGGATGAGAATCTCGGCGAGAATGTTGTGGCAGTGGAACTCCAGAAGGGCTACACCTACAAGGATTCCATCGTCCGTCACAGCATGGTGCAGGTTGCAAACTAACATTGAAACAATGTGATCATCCGGCAGAGACTGCTGGAAGACCACTCATTCCTAATATTCCAAATTTAGAGGAGGAAAATCATTATGAGTAAGATCATTGGTATTGACTTAGGTACAACAAACAGCTGTGTAGCAGTTATGGAAGGCGGTAAACCAACAGTTATCGCCAATACAGAAGGTGTTAGAACAACACCGTCTATCGTTGCATTTACAAAGACAGGAGAGAGACTTGTGGGTGAGCCGGCAAAACGTCAGGCAGTAACAAACGCTGACAGAACCATCTCCTCCATCAAGAGACATATGGGTACCGACTACAAGGTAGATATCGACGGCAAGAAGTACACACCGCAGGAGATCTCCGCGATGATCCTTCAGAAGTTAAAAGCAGATGCTGAGAGCTACCTCGGAGAGAAGGTAACAGAGGCAGTTATCACAGTTCCGGCTTACTTTAACGATGCCCAGCGTCAGGCAACAAAGGATGCCGGTAAGATCGCCGGTCTTGATGTAAAGCGTATCATCAACGAGCCGACAGCGGCAGCCCTTGCTTACGGTCTTGACAACGAGAAAGAGCAGAAGATCATGGTATATGACCTCGGCGGCGGTACATTCGATGTTTCCATCATCGAGATCGGTGACGGCGTTATCGAAGTTCTTGCAACAAACGGTGATACACACCTCGGCGGTGATGATTTCGATAACCGTATTACACAGTGGATGATCGACGAGTTCAAGAAGACAGAGGGCGTAGATCTTTCCGGCGATAAGATGGCACTTCAGAGATTAAAAGAAGCTGCTGAGAAAGCAAAGAAAGAGCTTTCTTCCGCAACAACAACAAACATCAACCTTCCGTTCATCACAGCAACTGCTGAGGGACCGAAGCACTTAGATATGAACCTCACAAGAGCTAAATTCGATGAGCTGACAAGTGATCTCATCGAGAGAACAGCAATTCCGGTACAGAACGCGTTAAGAGACGCTGGTTTAACAGCGGCAGAGCTCTCCAAGGTTCTCCTCGTAGGTGGTTCCACACGTATGCTTTCCGCACAGGAAAAGGTTAAACAGTTAACAGGCAAAGAGCCGAGCAAGAGCTTAAACCCGGATGAGTGCGTAGCCATCGGTGCAGCGATCCAGGGTGGTAAGTTAGCAGGTGACGCCGGTGCAGGTGACATCCTTCTTCTCGATGTAACTCCGCTTTCCCTTTCCATCGAGACAATGGGCGGCGTTGCTACAAAGCTGATCGAGAGAAACACAACGATCCCGACAAAGAAGAGTCAGGTATTCTCCACAGCTGCTGATAACCAGACAGCCGTAGATATCCACGTTGTACAGGGTGAGCGTGAGTTCGCAAGAGACAACAAGACTCTTGGACAGTTCCGCCTTGACGGTATCCTTCCGGCAAGAAGAGGTGTTCCGCAGATCGAAGTTACTTTCGATATCGATGCAAATGGTATCGTAAACGTATCCGCTAAGGATCTCGGCACAGGCAAAGAGCAGCATATCACCATCACATCCGGATCCAACATGTCCAAGGATGATATCGATAAGGCTGTTAAGGAAGCTGCAGCTTACGAGGCTGAGGATAAGAAGAGAAAAGAGGCAGTTGATACAAGAAACGAAGCTGATTCCATGGTATTCCAGACAGAGAAGGCAATGGAAGAGGTTGGCGACAAGATCGATGCAAACGATAAAGCCGCTGTTGAGGCTGATTTAAATGCTCTCAAGGAGGCAATCAACAAAGCTCCGGCAGAGCAGATGACAGACGCTCAGATCGATGAGATCAAGGCAGCGAAAGAGAAACTCATGAACAGCGCGCAGAAGCTCTTCGCAAAGGTTTATGAGCAGGCTCAGGCAGCTCAGGGCGCAGCAGGCGCACAGGGCCAGGCAGGTCCGCAGGCTGGACAGAGCGCAAGCCAGGCTGGATATGGCGATGATGTCGTTGATGGCGACTACAAAGAAGTCTAAATAACAGTTTGATCGAGCGACAATGAGGGCTGGAAAGGACGTTGCAAGATAGCTTGCATAAGTTCTTTTTAGCCGGAATTGCCAGTTGGCGGACGCCAAAGGTCTCTTGTTTTTGTGAAATGAAAACAGGAAGACAGCTCGAGTCAGGCACTATAAATCCGAAAGAACGCCCCATCTTGGGCGTTCTTTCGGTTGCCTTATATCAAGATTTTGATCGGCAACGATCCGGAAATATTGCCGCGGCAGGACTCAGCCGTGACGTCTGAAGAAAGCTTCCGTCGGCAGGTTCCGTAAAAAGGTACGCGTGAAGCGTGGTACCGCTCACTAACAGGAAAGGTAAGAATAAAGAAATGGCAGAGACCAAGCGTGATTATTACGAAGTCCTCGGCGTGCCGAAAGATGCGGACGAAGCGGCGTTAAAGAAAGCATATCGAGTTCTTGCAAAGAAATACCATCCGGACGCAAATCCGGGAGATAAAGAGGCGGAGGCAAAGTTTAAGGAAGCTTCCGAGGCATACAGCGTTTTAAGCGATCCGGAAAAGAGAAGAAAGTATGACCAGTTCGGTCATGCAGCCTTTGAGGGAGGCGCAGGCGGGGCCGGCGGCTACGGCGGATTCGATTTCAACGGAGCCGACATGGGAGATATCTTTGGAGATATTTTCGGAGATTTCTTCGGAGGTGGACGTTCCGCTTACGGAAGAAGCAGCAACGGTCCCATGCGCGGCGCAAATTTAAGAACCGGCGTAAGGATCACATTTGAAGAGGCAATCTTTGGCTGCGAGAAAGAGATCGAGCTCACATTGAAGGATGAGTGTCCGAAATGTCACGGAACAGGCGCAAAGCCTGGTACATCTCCGGTTACCTGCCCGAAATGTAACGGTAAAGGTAAGATCGTCTACACCCAGCAGTCCTTCTTCGGTCAGGTACAGAATGTCCAGACATGTCCGGACTGCCGAGGTACCGGTAAGATCGTCAAGGAGAAGTGCCCGGACTGCTACGGTACCGGATATATCTCCAGCAAGAAGAAGATCCAGGTCAAGATCCCGGCAGGTATCGACAACGGACAGAGCATCCGCATCGCAGGAAAAGGAGAGCCAGGAACGAACGGCGGCGAGAGAGGAGACCTTCTCGTTGAGGTAACGGTATCCAGAAGCCCGGTATTTATGCGTCAGGAGACATCCATCTTCTCCACAGTACCGATCTCCTTCGCGACAGCAGCCCTTGGAGGTCCGATCAAGATCAAGACCGTCGACGGCGAGGTCGAGTACGAGGTAAAACCGGGAACCCAGACCGACACGAAGGTTCGTCTCCGCGGTAAGGGTGTTCCGTCACTCAGAAATAAGAACATCCGCGGCGATCATTATGTAACGTTGGTTGTTACGGTTCCGGAGAAGCTTACGGAGGAGCAGAAAGAAGCCCTGAAGCGTTTCGACGATGCAATGAAGGGAATTTCCCCGGAGCCGAAGAAGAAGCGCGGGTTGTTTAAATAACATAGAGTCGTTATAAATAGGATTATGATATCCCACCGAATGTATGACAGGAGAAAATGTGATATGTTTGGTGGGATCTTTTTGCAGTAGAATCAGCGCATCTGTCGAGATATCCTGAAAAAGGAGGACGGATTTTTTGCCGAATATTTTAATGATTCTGACGGAATCAGTCGGTTTGTTTTCTGATTGTTTCTTTAAAATTAATTTTTCAAATTTCTCTATTTTTGAGCTGCATGGAACCATCCAGTATAAATTTTCAAATGGATCTTTAAAATACTATAAATTCACTTCCTATTCAGATGAATGAAGCCCCCTGAAAAATCAGAGGGCTTTAAAGACTTTAACACGGTCTATTTATGATTCGCATGACCGGAAGCGAACTACGTCAGCACGGTCTATTTATATCCCGCACGACCGACAGCGATCTGCTTTTAAAGATAGATGCGCTATCTGCCTATAGTATGGGTGATTTGGACAGATGTGTCAACTATAAAAAACAGGCAGAACCTATCACTCCGATAAGTCCTGCCTGCTTTCATTGTATGAGAAAAGAAGTTGGCAAACGATTGATTAGAAATCAAACATTCCAGCCGGTTTTGTATCCGGTTTCTTTGTGTCTGTGTAGGTCTTAGCTGTCTTATAGTCAACATCGTTGATCGGCCATGTCGGCTTCTTGCCTTCGTAGACTTCCTGAACGCCCATAGCTGCGAAGTAGGAAGCACGATGGGCAGCTTCAGATGTGTTGCCGCCGATATGCGGATAGATGATAACATTGTCGAGAGTTAAGAGTGGGTTAGCCGGATCAACCGGTTCCTTCTTGATTGCGTCAAGACCGGCACCTGCGATCACGCCATTCTTGCATGCCTCGTAGAGAGCATCCTCGTCCACACAGCCGCCGCGTGCGGTGTTGATTAAGAATGCTGTCGGTTTCATCATTGCGAGACGCTCTTTATTTACCATGTTCTTGGTAACCGGAGTGTTCGGGCAGTGAAGGGAAACATAGTCGCACTCTTTGAAGATGCGGTCAAGGTCGCGGACAACCTCAACGCCGTCCGGGAACTCAGAAGCTGGTTTGTACGGGTCATATGCGAGAACATTCATCTCGAATGCGAGGCAGCGCTTTGCAACGCGGCTTCCGATGTTGCCGCAGCCGATCAGACCGATGGTCTTGCCGTTTAATGTGTTCTTGCGGACTTTTAATTTTGCCTTGTAGAAGTCATTTACCCATGTCTTGTGAAGAACAGTCACGTTACGGCTGCACTCTAAGATGAGTAACATTGCTGTCTCTGCAACGGAGGTGCTGTTTGCGACCGGTGCGTAGAGAGCCTGTACATGGTTGTCGTGGCAGGCCTTTACGTCAAGAGCGTCGAAACCGGCACCGTGACGAACGATAACCTTTAAGTTCGGGTTTGACTCGATCACTTCGCGTGTGATCGGTGTGATACGGACGATCATAGCGTCCGGCTGATATTCCTTGAAATCAGCGAGAACGTCCTCTGTCTCAAAACCGCGGCCGTCGATTACGGTATGGCCAGCATCCTCAAGAAGCTTACGGCCTTCGGACATAATTTCCTGTGGGAGTAGAATTTTCCAACCCATGATAATACCTCCTATAATGAAACATTTTTGATAAACTGTTTTTCACTGTCTTTATTATAGCGGAGATTGTTCACAAAATAAAACAATCTGTTTTTGTAAGGTTGAAAAGGAAATGTTGTTGGAAATCGCTGGTACGAAAAGAGACGCTTATATGTTATAGCACTTTCTTTTATAAGGCAAATATGCTAATATAAGATTATCAAACAGATCTCTTTCCTGGAGATCCCTGCCCGTGATTCCGGGCGTCTGTGGTATCTGACTTCAGTTCTGAAATCATTCCCACGAAATTGCAAAAAAACT
>ENA-UEOL01000975-UEOL01000975.1-human-gut-metagenome-genome-assembly--contig:-NODE-975-length-19673-cov-11.120433_pt1 | contig 19673 bp, 10 predicted proteins | sample MGYA00242884_ERZ507884 | MGnify/ENA primary metagenome ERZ507884 (study PRJEB26167, sample SAMN06115417) | human gut metagenome | host: Homo sapiens | place: China:Chongqing | collected 2015-03-06... | reverse complement strand
ATCATGGACAATGTCCTTTCTACAGGTTGTTTTCCTGAAATCGTATTGGGTGATGCTGATGAGGACATCAAACAGGAATTATTGAAAAGCTATTTCGAATCCATTGTGCAGAAGGATTGCATCGTTTATAGTGGCATACGTGACACCCATTTGTTCTTTCGTCTGGTCAGTTACTTGATGCAGAATATGGGGAGTCGTTTTTCTATACCGGCTGTGGGTAAGGCACTGAAAAGCAATGAAAATACAGTTGCGTCCTATCTCAACTTTTTGTGTGACAGTTATATTTGCGTCGATGTACGTAACTTTTCTTATTCTTTGAAAGAGACTTCCCGTTCCCAGCATAAGTGTTATTTCATTGACAATGGCTTGGTTTCAGCCAATGTCCTTCGTTATTCTCCGCAAAGTGGTAGTGCCTTGTAGAATCTTGTTTATAATGAGCTGAGAAATAAAGGGTATATGAATATTTCATTCGACAATAGTAAGACGGAATGTGATTTTTTGGCGTATAAAAACGGGAAAGCTTATGGCTTTCAGGTTTGCTATGAACTGAATGACATGAACCTGAAACGTGAACTGTACGGATTCGAACTGGAAAATGTGATGCTCGAAAAGAAGACCCTGCTTACTTACAACCAGAAGGAAACTTATGGGGATATTGAAGTTGTTCCCTTTTGGGAATGGGTTATGTCACCACCTTTCACATAATCTTTCGGCAATATCCCGAACTGCTTCTGAAAGCAACGGGCAAAGTACGAAGGATTATTGAATCCTACAATGAAACAAACCTCATTGATCCGGTATTCTCCTTCACGCAGCAGTTCTCCGGCTGTTTTGAGGCGTATCAACCGGATATAATCATTGGGTGGCATTCCGGTCAGCCCTTTCAACTTGCGCTGTAAGTTGGAACGGCTGATAGCCATCTCCTCTGCCATCTTATCGATGGTAAATTCTTCATTGGTGAAATTGCGGATAATGATTTCATTGATCGTGTTCAGCCATTTCACGTCTGTTTTGTTCATTAATGTCTGGTCGTATGACATATTCGGCACCGTTGAAAAGTGATTGAACAGCATGCGCCGGTTTTCCAGCAGATTATTGATGGTGGCTTTCATGTGGCTTAGCGAGAAAGGCTTTTCTATATAAGCGTCCGCGCCATAGTCAAGACCCGCAATTTTTGAATCGATGCTGTCGAGTGCCGAAAGCAGGATAAACGGGATATGACAAAGCATATTGTCGGAACGGATGGACTTTAATAATTCGAATCCGTCCATGTGAGGCATGACGATGTCGCTGATAATAAGATCTACTGTTGTTGTCTCCAGACATTCCAAGGCTTCCTTGCCATTGGCGGCTGTATGGATGGTATAGGTATTTCCCAGATTCTTAGCCAGAAACTCCAGCATATCCGTCGTGTCTTCCACTACCAGAAGAGAGTAACCGGCGGGTTCGCTCTCTTCCTCCAGAGCGGGAACCTTGTCGGGCATGGAAGTAATGGAGGGGCTGACAGAGATGCTTTTCTCCAAATACGGAATTTCCACACATACTTCGCATCCTTCCGTATAGCCGGGATTGATATAAACCTTTCCTTTATGCTTTTCCACCAACAATTTGACGAGACTCAATCCGATTCCTACTCCCGAACCGTTGTTTCCTGTGTTTCCCACTTGATAAAACGGTTCGAAAACCTTGCTGCATTCCTCTTGCGGAATACCCGGACCGTCGTCGCGTACACACAAGGAGAGCGTACGCCCTTCTGCAGACAGATGTTCGTCCAAAATCACCATAATGCGGGTGCGGGCATATTTCATGGCATTCGTCAGCAGGTTGCTGATAATTTTAGTCAGCGCCTCCTGGTCTACATTATATTGCAGATGTTCTTTCGGCAGGGAGACACTGAAAGAGATTCCGGTCAGGGAGATGGCACGGAAACGGTCGATGATGTCCTCTATCATCCGGTTGATATCCACTTCATTGAATGAAAGCGTATAACCTTCCTTGTCCACTTTGCGGAAGTCGAGCAATTGTTTGATAAGCTCCATCAGCCGGTTGGTATTCTTTTGTATCACAGACAGGTTGCTTTCCACTTCACTGTTCCATTCATGTGTTTCCAAAATCGCTTCCAGCGGAGCTTTGATAAGACTAACCGGAGTCTTGATTTCATGTGCCACTTGGGTGAAGAATGTAATTTTCGACTGGAACAATTCCTGATTCTTGATTTGTTCCATCTCTTTCATCTTTCTTGCTTTCACAGCCTGCTGTTTACGCAAATAAAGCTGTATCAGGAAATATGCGAGGCCACACGCTATTAGTAAATAGAAAATCTTGGCATAAATGGTCTTCCAGGGTGGAGGAAGAATTTCAATATGCAGGCAACAGTCGTCATTGCTCCAATATTCATCGTTGTTACTGGCTTTCACACGGAAAGTATATTCACCCGGAGGCAGGTTGAGAAAAGATACGTTATGTTTATCCGTATATATCCATTCTTTGTGAATACCGTCCAGTTTGTAGGCATATAAATTCTTGCTGGGAGCCACATAACTAAGACTTTCGAATGCGATGTCGAACGATACCACCTGATAAGGAATCGTTACTTGTCCGCTAAGAGCAGGTATACGCTTGCTAAGGCTTACTTTGTCGTCGGGGCTGTGCATATATACCGCCGAAATAGACGCCGTAGGTCTTACCTTATTAATAGATAACTTGAACGGATAGAAACAATTAAACCCGTTCACCCCACCGAAATAGAATTTCCCGTCACTGGCTTGCAGGGAAGAGCGGAAATTGAACTGGTTGCTTTGTAATCCGTCCTCGATGGTATAGAGCTGTGCCCGTTTGTTCTGCGGCTCATACCGGATCAGTCCCCTGTTGGAAGAAAGCCAATAGTTACCCGATTGGTCGTCCAGTATGCCATAGATGATATTGTTTGGCAGATTCTCTTTGGTAGAGAAGTTTTCAAAACGGTCCTCCTGATAGTGATAACGGCAGATACCACCGCCTTCGGTACAGAACCATAGATGCTGTTTATGATCAATATACACACGGATTACCCAGTTGCTGCAAGGAGAATCAGGATTTGCCGGGTCGTTGCGATAGTTGTGCAATTTACCGGTTTGGCGGTTGTAACGCCAAATGCCGTCCCTTTTGCTTGCCAGCCACATGTCCCCATGTTGGTCTTCAACCATATCGTAGATAAAGATATGGCTTAAAGGTTCCAATGTTCGGAAAGAGTCACTTTCCGGGTCATACCGGCAGAATCCGGAAAGCGTTCCCAGATAAATGCTGCCATCCTTCGTTTGATAGATGGAGTAGATATGGTCGTTAGGAATTGAATGTGGGTTTGCGCGGTTATGGCGATAGTTTTTCATTTTTCCCGTTTGAGTATCCAGGATATATAATCCCCGTGAGAAACTGCCAATCCACAATTTTCCTTCATTGTATAGTAGTGCATGGATATTGTGATAACCGATGTTAGGGTTACTGCTTCTCAACAGATGGTTTTTGAACTTTTTCGTGCGGGGATCAAAGAGATTCAGCCCCCCGTCTTCGGTAGCAATCCAGATGTTACCGTCGGGATCTTCGCAGAATTGGCTGATTACATTTCCCGAAAGAGAATTTTCCGTACCATTGGGATAATACCACTCGATATCCTTATGCTTGGGAGACAGGTAACTCACTCCACTGAAATAAGTCCCGATCCAGATTCCCCCTTCCCTATCCTGATAACAGGCATAGATACTTTCTTTATTTTGTTCGTCGTCGGTAGGCAGACATTCTCCTGTCGTGGTGTTGAATGTATAAAGTCCGTCGTCGGAGCCGAGATAGAAAGAGTTGGCTGTTCGTTGAAACAAGGTGCGGATGCGCGGAATGGTAAGCGTGTCCCCTTCTCCGAAGTAATAGCGGAATTGCCCTGTCTCTTTATTGAAACGTGCCAGTCCCCCGTACCATGTACCCGCCCATAATACTCCCTGCGAACTTTCCATCAAAGAGATAATCTCGTTGCAGGCAGGACGTCCGAAAGAAGTGTCCTCGGATATATACCCTGTGAAGTTGTCCGTGCGTTGGTTGTATTTCGCCAGCCCATTCCGGGTACCTATCCAGATAGTCCCGAACGAGTCGTTATAAATCACCCATATGTGATTATCCGGCAGTGAATGAGGATCGGAAAGAGAATGCAGATATTGCCTCAACGTACCTTTTTTCTCGTTGTAGACAAACAGCCCGTTGGTTGTTCCGATCCATAACTGCCCGTCATTGTCGTATGCCATTCCGAAGACGCTGTTGACTGATGCCCCGTCTTCCGTCTGTTTATCGAATACGGAGAACTTCTCTTCCCACGAATCGAATAAATACAGCTTCTCCGTACTGGCCACCCAAATCTGATTGTTATCCTGATGGCGGCAGATCGTTACTATATTCATATAGCTGTTTCCGCCGTTTTCTGACGAATGTCCGTAGTTGGTGAACTCGATGCCGTTGAAACGATTCAGCCCGTCCTGCGTTGCAAACCACATATATCCGATGCTATCCTGAAGGATGCTCCGGACACAGTTGCCCGATAACCCCGATCTAACGTCATATTTCTTGTAGATATTGGCGAAGACCAGAGAAACCGATGCCAGCAGTATACATATAGATAAGATGGATCGTTTCATAATTTCCCTTCTTTGTATCTCCTGTTTATAGGCAATATATCTCCTGTTTGCAGGATCTATATACCCTGCATGTTGGATCTATATACCCAACGCGCAGGACATATATTGCCAACAGATTGGATCTATATCTCCTGTAAACCGGGTAACTATCCCCTCTGTAGGGCTCTTTATTTTACGTCATCCCACGTATCCGTGCGGAACGGGAAAGCGCTCAATCCGAAAGTGTTGCGCAGAGTGATATTTCCTACATAATTACGGAAAGCATAGCGCACGGCAACCGGTTGGGCAACCTCTTCACTCGATACTTCCACCGTGTTGGTACGTCCTATAATCTTCGCTTTCGCCGGATAGAACTTTTTGTCGGCTCCTGCAATCTCGAACCCCTCCAGTTGGGCGAAAGTAGGGAACAGTCCCGCAGGTGCGTTATTGAATGTCACTATGGCCTTGTTTCCCTCATAGTCTACTTTAGTCATCATCGGACCGTTGGATGGCAATCGGCCGATGCTGTATGTTTTAGTCAACGCAAGCGTAGCCAGCCGGAGTCCTACCACATCCTTTGGCGATGGGTGGATACAAAACTCATCACCAATATCCGTAGTGGGTATCATGCCCGAATTAGGAATCGTTTTCAATGCTTCCATCTGTGCTTCACGCAATAAAGCGGCCCCCGTATTGCTGCTGTTTTCATATTTGTAAGGAGCAATCTGCACATAATAGAAAGGCATATCGGGAGCCTCCCATACATTTCTCCATAGCTGCACCATAGCAGTCATCATCGGAGCATAGAATTGATAGTTGGATATATTCGATTCTCCCTGATACCAAAGGAAACCGCGTGCCGTGAAGTTCTTAACAGGCCATAACATCGAGTTGTACAGACATTCCAAACGCTGGTGCACCCCTCTTTTAGGATTTTTGGCAGCTTCAATGTTCATACCTTCCACGGTTTTCAATGTCGGTTCATCCATCCATGCTTCAATCGCCGAACCTCCCCAACTGTTGATAACCAGTCCTACCGGGAGATGGAGACTTTCAGTCAGTTGGCGGGCAAAGAAATAGGCGGCGGCACTGCAATCAATGCTCGTTTCGGGTGACGATACTTCCCATTTTCTTTTCTCGAAATCCGTGCGGCGTTCTGTATCATTGGTTCTCGGTACGGTAATAAAACGAATACGGTCGCGATAATTTCCCGAGTTCAGCAGCGTTTCAAGTGAGTGGTCAATGGGTTGTGCTGCATTTCCCATCATACGCATTTCCATGTTCGACTGTCCGGAGCAGATCCACACCTCCCCTATCAGTATATCCGAGAGAGTGACCGGAGTGCCGTCACTGATCGTAATAGAATAAGGAGTATATCCTCCTTCGGGAGTGTCTACTTTTACCAGCCAGGCCCCGTCTTTATCCGTAGATGCCTGATAAGTCCGGTTGTTCCACGAAGTGGTGACAGTTACTTTTTTGCCATCCGCCCAACCCCATAACTTAACGGAGCTGTTCTGTTGAAGTACCATGTGATCTCCCATCATTGCAGGGAGTTTTACTTTGCCTTGTGCAATCGGCAGGAATAAAAGTGATAAAATAAGAAGTAGAAAATGTTTTTTCATACTGTTTTTATTAGATATTCGACGAATAATTATTAGGTATCAGGCAAAAATACAACCTATTTTTAAATATGGAATAAAACTAGCTAGTCATTTTCTGATAAAAGCTGGTCGAAATCTTAAAAGCTTGTTTTTCCTTTCCATTCTCCGCCGAATTTTCTTAATTAGTGGCATCAATCGCCTAAACAGTATTATTAGATTGGCTAAATATCCCATTTCTTTGCAGGGTGAGTATTTAACAACCTAATTGTTTCATTAAATCTAATAAAATGAAAAAGAAGCATTATCTATTATTTTTATTGGCTTCGCTCTTTTTACTGACAGATGTGGTGTGGGCACAAACATCTGCCACGGTAAATGGAGTAGTGATCGATGAGAATGGAGAAACCCTGCCGGGTGTTTCCGTCGTCGAAGTAGGTACAACAAACGGTGTCCTGACAGACCTGAACGGACACTATACCTTAAAAACAACTTCTGCCAAACCTTCCGTTTCTTTCAGTTACATTGGTTATCAGACCACCACGCTTCCCCTGAACGGGCGTACGAAACTCGATGTACAGATGAAAGTGGAAACGAAAGTGCTGGATGAAGTAGTGGTAGTGGGCTACGGTGTACAGAAGAAAGTGAACCTGACCGGCTCCGTGACTTCCATCAACTTTGCCGACCAGACGGAAGGACGACCCATCATGAGTGTTTCTTCCGCCCTTTCGGGACTCGCCGCCGGTATGAACGTCACACAAGCTTCGGGACAACCCGGCTCGGACGGTGCCACCATCCGCGTCCGCGGTAACGGTACGTTCAATACCAACTCCCCATTAGTCCTGGTGGACGGTATCGAATGGAGCATGGATAATGTGAATCCCAACGACATCGAAAGCATCTCCGTACTGAAAGACGCTGCCTCCACAGCTATTTACGGTACGCGTGCCGCCAACGGAGTCATCCTTATCACCACCAAAAGCGGGAAAGGCAAACCGCAAATCTCCTATTCTTATTCGGGAGTTGTGCAGATGCCTTACAATAACCTCTCTTTCGTGAGCGACTATGCCCGCTATATGGGACTGGTGAACGAGGCTTGCGACAATGTGAATACCAAAGGTATCTTCTCGCAGGAAAGCATCGACCGCTGGAGGGCTGCTTCTGCCGATCCGAACGGGTTGAACGAGTACGGAGTACCCAATTACGTAGCTTATCCCAACACCGATTGGTTCGACGAAGTATTCGACACCGGATATTCGCAAGAGCACAATCTGTCTGTCTCCGGCAGTTCGGAGAAAGTGAAATACATGCTTTCTTTGGGCTATCTTGACAATCAGGGAGTCATGAACCGCTGGAACCTCGACTCAAGTACGCAGAAAATCAATTTCCGTACCAACCTGGAAGCCAAGATAGTGAAATGGATGACCGTCGGCACCCGTCTCTACGGACAAAAGCAAGATTACGGGATGGCTAATATCAGCAACGGATTCAAGTATCTCTATCAGACCACTCCGGGTGTATACCCCGGCGAACCGAACTACTGGGGACGTGCCGCACTGGCCAGCGAAGAATCTTCCAATGCCAATAATATCTTTGGTCAGATGGCAGGAGCCACCGGTTTCAATACCGTCTGGCGTCTCAACGCATCAGTCTACGGAATTATCACTCCCTATAAAGGGCTCAACATTGAAGGTACATTCAACTATTCGCCGACATTCACCGACAAGTCTTCTTATAGCCGCCAAAATGGTTATTGGGACTACGTCACCGACCAGCGCGTCAGTGAAAGCGCGTTGGAGAACGCTTCCATCACCAATACGAGTGCACGCACCTGGCGTCAGAGTGCCGAAATACTGGTACGCTACAATACAACCATCAAGAAAGACCACGACCTGGGCGCACTGCTCGGATATTCCGCACAGGAATATTACAGCAAGAGCTTTGCCGTTTCCCGTAAAGGCGCTACGGACTGGACGCTGAACGAATTAAGCACTTACGAGACGCTCGTCAGCTCTTCCAGCTCGGCACCCGCCAAATGGGGATTGCTCTCTTATTTCGGCCGTGTCAACTACGGATATAAAGGACGTTATCTCTTCGAAGCCAACCTTCGTGCCGATGCCTCCTCCCGTTTCGGTGTGAACCAGCGTTGGGGATATTTCCCCTCGTTCTCCGGCGGATGGCGTATCTCGGAAGAATCATTCATGCAAGGCGCATCGGACTATCTCTCTAACCTGAAACTCCGTGTTTCTTGGGGAAAGACAGGTAACAACTCTACGGGCAACTACGACTGGCAGGCAAACTACGCCACAGGCAATGTCGTAATCGACGGTGAAGGAACCAAAGGACTGGTACGCAAGAAACTAAGCAACGACAAGCTGCATTGGGAAAGTACCGCCACCACCGACATCGGACTTGATTTCGGCTTCTTCAACAACCGCCTGACGGGTGAGATAGACTATTATAATAAGTATACTTCGGACATTCTCTACCATCCCGAACTCTATCTTTCGATGGGTGTCGTAGGCTCTGCTCCCGAGAATCTGGGTGAAGTGCGCAACCGTGGTGTTGAATTTACCCTCAACTGGAACGACCGCATCGGAAAAGATTTCGAATACCGGGTGGGTATGAACTTCTCTTTCAACGCCAACAAAGTAATGAAGTTCAAAGGCGAACTCCAGAAATACTGGACGTATGATGCGCAGGGAAACAAAGTCAGCTATGTCAATAACTTCAGTGATGTGTCTGAATCCGGTTTCGGAGGTTATATCTGTGAAGGCCGCCAACTGGGGGAAACCTATATGTATAAGGTGTACAGAGGTTCCGGCGAAGGCTATACCGGAGGTGCGGTGGATATCCATGCGGGACCGAAGGACGGAATGATACGTACGAAAGAAGATATGGTATGGGTGCAGGCTATGATTGACTCCGGTTATTCGTTCGGAGGAATGAAGACGGTTGCCAAAGACCAGCTTTGGTATGGTGACATACTCTATGCCGACAGCAACGGTGATATGAACTACGGCGATACCAACGACCGGGATTTCTCCGGACACACCAGTGTCCCCAAATTCAACCTGGGTTTCAACTGTGCCTTCTCTTACAAGAACATTGATTTCTCCATGTTATGGTCGGGAGCTTTCGGGCATTACCTCAACTGGAATACGGATTACTACAACTCGACACTGGTCAGCCATGGATATGGCATTATCGAGCATATCGCCGATAACCATTACTTCTTCGATCCTTCCAATCCGGACGATCCGCGCACCAACCAGTCGGGCAAATATCCCCGTCTGACATACGGTACTACCTATAATAACAGAATCCAGAGCGACTGGAACGAATATAAGGGCGACTACTTCAAGTTGAAGAATATCCAAATCGGCTATACGTTGCCGCAACGGATTTCCAGCAAGTTCTTTGTTAATAAGCTCCGTGCTTTCGTGTCGATGGACAATATCCTGACGATTACCAGTTATCCGGGACTCGATCCGGAAATAGGAACTGCCATCGGTTATCCGTTGATGCGTCAGATCTCTTTTGGCGGACAGATTACCTTTTAATGATGTAGAACTAAAAAACAGAATCTGATATGAAAAAGATATTAATGATTTTAACGATGGCGCTGGCGGCTACCTCCTGCATGGATATTCTCGATGTGGCTCCGGAAGACCAAATAGCAAGTGAAAACATGTGGACCACGGAGGAGCTTGCCGACAAGGGAATGGCAGGACTCTACTTCCCGTTCTATGCCACCCAACTCTCCTCCACCCAGCTTCGCCGTGCCGACGGACTGAACCGTCAGGGAATCGAAGCTATGAGCTTTGCAACCGATTATTATTCCAACAACTATCCGGTGGAACTGCTTTCGCTGGCCACCAAACCTGCCAATGACTTTCAGGTGTGGTATGAATGGAAGTTCTGTTACACCATCATCCATGCGTGTAACGATGCGATTTCCAATCTGCATAAAGCGGATATGAGCGCTAATAAACTGGCGCGTTACCAATGCGAAGCCCGTTTCCTCCGTGCCTGGGCATACAATCGTCTGAATATGCTTTATCAGGGAGTCCCCGTTTATCTGGAACCCATCAATAACGAAGACTGTACCCGTGGTCAATCTTCGGTAGATGAGGTATGGCAAGTCATTCTGGATGATTTGACGTATTGCATCAACAATCCCGACTTCCCCCATAACACGCTGAATGAAAACTACGGCCGTCCCTCTAAAGGAGCCGCTTATGCCCTGCGTGGTATGGTATATATGTGGAAGAAGCAATACAAGGAAGCAGGCAACGATTTCAAAGAAGTGGAAACGTGCGGTTATGGCTTGTGGACAGGCGAATATGCCGACTTCTTCAAATATGAAAACGAAAAGGATAAAGAAATGATCTTCTCGCTCCAGTTCAGCGAAGAAACCGGTTATTGTGATAACATTCAGCAAATGACCGGTGCCCGCGATACGTATGATGGCTGGACGGAAATAAAACCTTCCGCAGACTTTGTGGACTACTATAAGAACGCCGACGGATCGGACTTCAAATGGTCGGAAGTAGACGGCCTGGAAGACTGGGACTTGCTGACTCCGCAACAGCGTGAAATCTTTTTCTGCCGTGACGGATTGGAATCTATGTCCTCACAAAAAAATGCCCTTATCAAACGGGTAGGCGAAGATATCTATCAGAAATATTACCTGAACAGCGGTAATGAAGCCCGCATCAAAAAGGCGTATGACAGTCGTGACCCGCGTCTGCAACAGACCGTCGTCACTCCTTATGTGCCGGTGGACTGTTACAAGCCTAATTATGCAGGAGATGCTAACCAGATCGGTAAACAACTCCGTTGGCCGTTGAAGGAACAGGGAACGAATGGCGGAGACTTCTGGCTCGATAAACGTACTTCTGCTTTCTACTGCTATCGCAAGTACAATGAGTTTGAGAAAGGCCGTTTGATTAGCCGGAGCCGTTGCCATACCGACTGGCCGTTGATTCGCTATACCGATGTACTGTTGCAGTATGCCGAAGCATTGGCGCAGACCGATCAGTTGGGAGAAGCCATCCGCCTGGTGAATAAAGTGCGTACCCGTGCCCACATGCCTGCACTGACAGAGGGCGGAAGCGGCCCGTGCGCAGTGAACGGAAAGGAAGACATGCTCGAAAGGATACGCTATGAACGTCGCGTGGAATTCTGTCTGGAAGGAATCAACTTCTTCGATGAAGTACGTTGGGGAACCTACAAAGAAACCAAATTCCAGGGGAAAGACATCAATGGCGGCAAATCCTGGTGGGGCGAACTGGTAGAGTATAACTGGTATTACACCGATTACATGTGGCCGTGGACTGCTCCTATCGTTGAAACGCAAAAGAACCCGAACCTGACTAAACGAAGCGGTTGGGCGTATTAATCATAAAGATTTGAATAAGGATGAAGAAAATACTTTTACTATTACTCATTTTTGTATCCGGTTGCACGGGTGTAGTTGCGCAACAGTTTGATTATGGCAAGATAGCGCCTCATCCCCGGTTGTTATTGCCGGCGGGAGGAGAAGAAGCCATCAGGAAAGCCATTGCGGAGTATCCCCCGTTGGCCACTGTTCACCAGCGGATCATGGAACTTTGCGACCGGACACTTACGGAACCACCTGTGGAACGTATCAAGGAGGGCAAACGCCTGCTGGCGATTTCGCGCATCGCATTGAAGCGTATCTATTACCTCTCATACGCTTACCGTATGACGGGAGATAAGAAATATGCTCACCGTGCGGAACAGGAGATGCTGGCCGTCAGTCGTTTCACCGACTGGAACCCCACTCATTTCCTGGATGTGGGTGAGATGGTAATGGCATTGGCTATCGGTTATGACTGGCTGTACGATTCTTTGCAGCCCGACACCCGCCGGGTAGTGCGCGAAGCAATCATCGCGAAAGGCTTCGACGCGGCAAAGAACACCCGTCATGCCTGGTTCTATACAGCTAAGAACAACTGGAATTCCGTATGTAATAGTGGATTGGCGTATGGCGCGCTGGCTCTTTTTGAAGAGGTTCCGGAAGTATCGAAAGGCATCATTGAGAAATGCATGGAGACAAATCCGAAAGCGATGGTAGGTTATGGCCCCGACGGAGGTTATCCCGAAGGGTTCGGATATTGGGGGTACGGGACAAGTTTTCAGGTAATGCTCATTGCTGCGCTCGAAAGTGCTTTCGGCACAGACAATGGGCTCTCCCAAGCCCCCGGCTTCATGGAGTCTGCCCGTTTCATGCAGTATATGACGGCTCCGGGTGGAGACTGTTTCTGTTTCTCGGATTCTCCGGTAGAGGCGGAGTGCAACATGATGATGTTTTGGTTTGCAGGCAAAGCGAAAGACCTTTCCCTGTTGTGGATCGAACGTCAGTATCTCGACCGGCCGGATATGCCGTTTGCCGAAGACCGTTTACTGCCCAGCCTGATGGTGTTCTGTTCGCAGCTCGATTTGAAGCATATCGGCAAGCCGAAGAGAAACTTTTGGTTCAGTCGAGGAGATACGCCTGTGTTTATCTACCGTGGCGGATGGGACAGCAAGGAAGATACCTATCTGGGAGTGAAAGGCGGTTCGCCTTCTACCTCTCATGCGCACATGGATGCCGGTTCGTTTATCTTCGAGAGAGACGGGGTGCGTTGGGCGATGGACTTGGGTATGCAGAGTTACATCACGCTCGAAAGTAAGGGAGTAGACCTGTGGAATATGTCGCAGAACGGACAACGCTGGGAAGTATTCCGGCTAAGCAATATCGCTCACAACACCCTGACGATTAACGGCGAACGCCATTTGGTAAAGAGTAATGCTCCGATCACCCGTACTTTCGAGTCGAAGAAACAGAAGGGGGCGGAAGTAGACCTGTCGAGTGTGTTTGCCAACAGCGTGAAGAAAGTCGTCCGCACCGTGATATTGGATCAGAAAGACCATCTGGAAGTAACCGACCGGTTGGAGACGGGGGACAAGGAAGCTGCCGTATCCTGGATCATGGTCACTCCGGCGGAAGCCAAAATAACGGGCAAGAACCGGATGGAATTAACCAAAGACGGACAACGGATGCTATTGACGGTAGATGCCGATACGGAAGTAGAAATGAAAACCTGGTCGAACGTGCCCCCGCATGAATATGATTTCCGCAATCCGGGAACCATCCGCGTGGGCTTTGAGACGGTGATTCCTGCCAATCGTGCCTCGCAACTGAAAGTACGACTTATTCCTTTGAAGTAGTAATACAAATAAATTCATTGAACCATGAAAACGATTCTTTTTAAAACAATCATCATAGCTTTCTTTGTAGGAACAGCCGTTAGTTGTTCCGATGAAGATGAGAACAGATTCCGTCCGGGATCTACCCATGAGAAACCGACTCCCACGGAGCCGGAGGGCGGACTGGATTATTCCAAACTGACTGCGGACAATCATCCCCGCCTGTTGATGAACGCCGAGGCCTTCACTGCGTTGAAAGCCAAAGTGGATGCCAATTCGAGTGCCAATCTGACCTTGCTCCATAATACCATTATGGGAGTGTGCAACAGCAAAGGGATGAACGCCACGGCACTGACTTATAAATTGGATGCCAGCAACAAACGTATTCTCGATGTATCCCGCGATGCGTTACTGCGTATTTTCACCTGTGCTTATGCCTACCGGATGACCGGCGATGCCAAATACCTGACTAAAGCGGAAACGGATATGAACGCTGTCTGCAACTTTCCCGACTGGAACTCGAAACGCCACTTTCTCGATGTGGGCGAAATGGCTACGGCTGTTGCGTTCGGCTACGATTGGCTCTACAACGAACTAAGCGCAGCCACCCGTACAAAAGCGGCCAACGCACTGTTGAAGTTTGCCTTCCAACAGGCGCAGGATAAGAACTGGAACCTCAACTTCTACGAAGCCACCAACAACTGGAACCAGGTTTGTAATGGCGGACTGGTCTGTGCGGCACTCGCTTCTTATGAAAACAATCCTTCCGAAGCAAAGGACATGATTGAGAAGGCGTTGGAATCCAATAAACCTGCATTGGAAGTGATGTACTCTCCCGACGGCAACTATCCGGAGGGCAGCGGTTACTGGTGTTACGGCACGCTTTATCAGGTATTGATGCTTGCTGCCCTCAACAGTACGCTCGGCACGGATAACGGGCTTTCCGATACACCGGGATTCTCCAAGACGGCAGAGTATATGCTGTATATGACAGGCTTGAACAGCAAGTTCTTTAATTATTCCGACTGTGCTCCCTCCTCTACCGCGGCATTGGCTTCGTGGTGGTTTGCCGATAAATACAGTAATCCATCCTTATTATATAATGAGCTGAAAATGCTGAAGAACGGCGAATACGCTTCCTGTGCCGAAAACCGCCTGTTGCCGATGATTATGGCGTTTGCCAATAATCTGAATCTGGACGCAATCTCCGCTCCTTCCAATAAACTATGGAGTGGAAAAGGGGAAACGCCCGTAGTGATGGTACATACCGACTGGACGTACACCGATACGGATAAATACCTCGGAATCAAAGGTGGCAAGGCAGGTTCGAGCCACGGACACATGGATGCCGGTTCGTTTGTGTACGACGCGTATGGAGTGCGCTGGTCAATGGATTTCGGTCTGCAAAGTTATACAACGCTCGAGTCGAAATTGGCAGCTTTGGGTGGTAATCTTTGGGATATGGGACAGAACTCGATGCGTTGGGATGTATTCCGCCTGAATAACTTGAATCATAGCACGATTTCAATCAACGACGCCCGTCACCGGGTAAATGGGGTGGCTACACTGACTACTACTATCAATACCGCTACGGAATTGGGAGCCACTTTCGATCTGACTGAAGTAGTGTCCGATCAGGCGGCGTCCGCTACCCGTACCGTGAAAATCGTGAACGATAAAGATTTAGTGGTTATGGATGAGATCAAGGCGAGAACAGATAAATCCGCCAAAGTGCGCTGGTGTATGGTGACGCCTGCCGTTCCGACGGTGGAAAGTAACCGCATCGTACTAACGAACGGAAGCAAAGTGATGTATCTCACAGCCAGCGGAAGCGTGAAGCCTACCTACAAGCAATGGAGTACCACCAGTGAGAACTCTTATGACCAGGCTAATCCGGGTACCTATATGGTCGGCTTTGAAGCAACGGTCACCGCCAATCAGACCGCTACATTTACCACAACCCTGTCCCCTAAATAAAAAGAATGGAACGTATGAGAATCCTATTAATATCTATACTCGGACTTTTGACATTGGCCTCCTGCACGAAGCAGGAGCCGATGGAGGCATTGATTGACCGTGTATTTACCGTTGCGGAGCAACAATACACGGCTATGGACACCCGCTTGACAGAAAAGACACTTCCCCGCACGCTCTCTGCCGACGGTGAGTTTGTTTCCTCAAATATCTATTGGTGGTGCAGCGGCTTCTATCCCGGTTCCCTTTGGTATATCTACGAATATACCCGGAAGGACGCAGTGAAAACACTGGCCGAGAAGAACACGCTGAAACTCGACTCTATACAATACGTGACCAGGGACCACGATGTCGGTTTCCAGTTGAATTGCAGTTACGGCAATGCTTTCCGGCTGACAGGTAATGAGGCTTATAAACAAGTGCTCTATCAGGGCGCCAAATCTTTGTCAACCCGCTTCAATCCTGCTGCCGGTGTGATTCGTAGCTGGGACTTTGTACGCAAAGGCTGCGACTGGAAGTTTCCGGTGATTATTGACAATATGATGAACCTTGAATTGCTGTTGTCCATGTCGAAAGCCTACGCCGACGACTCTTTGCAGAACATTGCCTGTACGCATGCCAATACCACTATCCAGCATCACTTCCGGGATGATTATTCCACGTATCATCTGGTGGATTATGACCCTGAAACAGGTGCAGTGCGCGGCAAGCAAACGGTGCAGGGCTTCTCGGACGATTCCTCCTGGAGCCGCGGACAGGCATGGGCCTTGTATAGCTATACGATGATGTTCCGTCTGACGGGGTATCAGAACTATTTGCTGCAAGCCGGGCATATTGCCGATATGCTGCTCCGTCGTTTGCCTGCCGACGGTATTCCTTACTGGGATTTCGACGCTCCGGTAGAAGAGCAGACCTATCGGGATGCTTCCGCTGCGGCTATCATGGCCTCCGCCTTTATTGAGCTAAGCCGTTATATCCCCGGCACGGACGCCAAGGAATCTTATCTTGCCATGGCAGAAAAGCAACTCCGTACGCTTGCCTCGAAAGAGTATCTGGCAGAACCGGGTACGAACGAATGTTTCATCCTGAAGCACAGCGTGGGTGCACTTCCTGATAAAAGCGAAGTGGATGTCCCCCTGACGTATGCCGATTATTACTTTTTAGAAGCATTGCTGCGGTATAAGAATCTACAATAATAAAACTAATACAATATGATTATGAAGAACTTATATATAAATATGGCATTTATCTTCGTACTACTGCTGATAACTGCCTCCTGCTCGGACAAGGATGATTCGGCTCCGCGTGTCATTCCCACCATGAACCTGACAGTTTCGGAGATTGCGGACAATACGGCTCTGATTACTTCCGAGCAGCAAACAGGTACTACGTTCGGTGCGAAAGTCATTGAATTCTATCCGGTGGCCGACATTGGCTTTGATTATAACATTGAAGTGAAACTGGTGAAATTCGTAGAAGAGAACGGAGAACCCGTATCTCTGCCCTATACGCGCAAAATCACTGAAGGATTACGTCCGGGGGTGAATTACATCAGTGCGATTATCGCCTATAATGCCGAAGGGCGTGCCGTGTGTTCCGCTTTCCAGACCTGGAAAGCTTCAGGAACGGAAGGAGCATGGAGTGACGGCGGTTCTGCCGGTGATCTGGAAGAGAATGAATGGTAAAAATGGTGTAACTCAAAAGAATGAATGGTATGAAAAATAGATTATTTGCAATAGGTGCAATGATTCTCATGATGACAAGTTGCACGCAGGACGAACTTATTTCGTCCGATAAGGGCAAAGAACCGGCAACGGCAGGTTCATGTCTGACATTGGTTGGACTCTCGTCTCCGCAGACGCGTGTTTCTATCGGTGACAAAACTGGGGACGTTTATCCGGTGCTCTGGAGCGAAGGGGATGCCTTGGGTGTGTTCTCCCGTACGGCAGGGACCGACATCAATAATGTGCAGTCTTTATTGAGTGATGAGTCGATCGGACAAAACTCCGGTGTCTTTACTTCGGACGACGTGAAAATGGCGGAAGAAGGAGCTACGGAACTTCTTATTTACTATCCTTACCGGGCAAGTACGGAATTGGCCGAAAATGATAACAAGATTACTTCTACCCTGTCCGTTGAGCAGGAACAAAGCCGTCCCGGCGATAGCCATCATATTGGAAAGTATGGTTTTGCGTTTGCCAAGGCTACGGTCAGCAGTCCGGATATGCTTGCTAAATTTACGTTGAACCATGCGATGGCGTATGTGAAGTTCAGCATCTCATCCCAGGAGCTTTCTACGTACAAGCTAAAGAGTGTTTCTTTATATGACAAGGAGACAAAAACTCCTCTTTCCGGTGTATTCACAGCAGATTTGGATACGGACGAACTGACCTACGGTACGGATGTGAAACCGTATGCCACTGTTTCACTGACTACTCCCGAACTGCTCGCTTCCGCACAGGATATATACCTGACTACATATCCTGCCGATTTAAGTGGCAAAGAAGTGTACATTGTCATCACTTTGGAAAATGACCAGCAGACTGTTACCATTCCTATTCTCAAAGAAGGAAAGCAACTGAAAGCCAATGCTGTCAATACGATTGCTGTCAACAACCTGAAACTTTCGGATAACTCCTGCGAATGGTATAAGCCGGTAGAGACACGTTTATTGGCAGGAGGATGGGCTTATGGCGAGTCCAACTGTCTGTTGACGAATATTTCTACCAGTGGCGTGAGCAATACGATGAGTGTGAAAGCACGTGGTAACTTTATGGAAGTGGAAGAACCCAAGTATGCCAAGACTATTCTGGGTTGCGATTTGAACGTTAATCATAAGATGATTGCCGTGAATGGCTCTACTACGGACGTCTCCCCGATTGGCAGTGATTACAATATTACGATCAACACCTATAAAGTAAGTGGAGGCTATGACGGCGGTTGCGGTCAGGTGGCTATCTATGGAGCGGATCAGACTACCGTCATCTGGAGTTTTATTATCTGGATGACCCCTACTCCGGCAGAACATCCTTATGGTAATACGGGATATGTAGTGTTGGATCGTAATCTGGGTACTTATATGACGTGTGAAGGAGACAACTGGAAGCAAAACGGTGTTTACTTCCAATGGGGACGTCCTACGCCGGTCGGCTGGTCGGGAACCGTGGGTACTAATATACCTACCGAAGCCACCAACGTCCGCTTCTCTATAGAAAATCCCCGTGCGTTGCTTTATACTAATAATGTGGAGAATACAAAATCCGACTGGTATCTGGGTGCATGGACCGGTGCACGTACCGATCGTAAAGATGACTTCTGGGGCAACCCGAACGAATCGAGCACTTATCTCAATCCTTCTGACGGTCATAAATCTATTTATGATCCTTGTCCGAAAGGTTACCGGGTTGTATCTCCTCGTGTATTGGATGAGATAGAGCAGAAAGGAGAATTTGTGAAACAGAGCGCAACTGCGGTATTTAAATATTGCTATGACGGTACGAATTACGCATATTGGCCGTTGGCAGGTTGTAAGTGGGGTTCCAACGGCGGTAATAATGGCAACAATACAGGATTGGATACCGCTAAGGGTGCCGCTTGCTATTGGTCTAACTCATCGGCTAGCAGTTATGGAAATGACAAGGATCAGGGAGCTACTTCTCTGTATTATAAAGTCTCCGATAAGACCTGGACACATTCCTCCGGTCGTTCCCATGCATTCTCCGTGCGTTGTATGAAAGATACCGAGAATCGTTGATTCTCTTCATGGATTCTCTTCATTGAGAATATGAAATAGAATTCCCCGTTATATGAAAGTTTCTGCCTGTCTCCGGATACAAGGTACTTTCATATAACGGGGAATCTGTTCTGTTTTTAAGATATTCACGAAAAAAGGAAAGAAAGAAAAGGGCCAAACAGAAAATAAACTGCATGAACAATTGCAAGAATATGCATTATCTCTCTTTATCTTGTATTTATTTCCTTGAAATATGCACGATATGGTGTAACTAAACCATCCGTTTGCCGTAATCAAACCCTCCGTTTGGTTTAAACAAACCGTCCGTTTGCTATAATCAAACCATCGGTTTCTTTTAAAGGAAGCTAAACTTGGTTTTTGAAGAGGATATATTGAGCTGGTTTGTCTTTTTCTACTGCCTATTTATAAATAGCAATCTGATATATCCTTTGTGATATGATAGCTATTTATGCTTTTGATTAACTGCTTTTATTGTAACTTGTTTGCTAATAATGC
>ENA-UEOL01000942-UEOL01000942.1-human-gut-metagenome-genome-assembly--contig:-NODE-942-length-20123-cov-6.626908_pt1 | contig 20123 bp, 14 predicted proteins | sample MGYA00242884_ERZ507884 | MGnify/ENA primary metagenome ERZ507884 (study PRJEB26167, sample SAMN06115417) | human gut metagenome | host: Homo sapiens | place: China:Chongqing | collected 2015-03-06... | reverse complement strand
ATACCGCACGGCATCAAGGTCAACCTTGGAGATGCTGATTTCGCCCAAGGTGCGGTCATTTTTCATAACGCCGTCTGAGGGTGTGATTGTGTAGCTGTCCTCGTTGGCCGCTTTGCCGCTGTTGTCGGTGTTAAAAGTGCGGCTGGAATCCTTGCCAGTGTCGTAGATGGTAACGGTGGTTTCTACGCCCGTACTGGTGACAAGTTTGGTGCCGCCTTTATCGGTAGCGGCAATGTCGGCATTATAGTCAGCGTTGTCCAGCCAGATTACAGAATTGTCGCTGTCCTCGGTGATTTCGATATAGTAACCGCGCTTGCCCAGCGGAGTGTTGACGATGCCGGGATGATTGATGTCTGTCCAATCGCCAAAATAGCCTGTGGGCGCTTTGCTTTCCACAATGATAAACTTGCCCGCATTACGCTGGGTATAGTAGAGAGTATGCCGCATGGAATCTGTGGTCGCATAGGCCGCACTGTTGATGACCGCGTAGCTGCCGTCGCCCTGACGCTGTACGCTGTAGGTGTTGTAGCCCCCGGTGGGCTGGTATTTGCCGGTCACCACATCCCACTGATAGATCTCATACTGGGCATCGGTTGCGATCTGGCTGCCGGTTTCGCTGTCGGTTTTCTTGAGGTTGACCTGCAAACTCCACTCGCCATTTTTCATAACATAGTCGTTGTTGGTGTTTGCGGGTACCGTGATCGTCTGGCTGCTGCCGTTTGTGCCCCAGTACTTGCCGAATCCATACGGCACTGTGATTTCTTCATAGCGGAACTGGACGCTGCCCAGCTGCGCTTTGGCCGCTGCTATAGCGTTGTTGACAGCGTTCTGGGCCTCACCCTGTAATTCCACAATTGCTGAATCGCGGGCGCTGCTGGCGGCCGCATCAGCAGCCTCCTGTGAAGTATACGGTCCGACACGACCGTTGCGGGTGCCGGAGGTCTTAGTCACCGCGTAGTGCAGGCCCCAGCTTGCGCCTGCATCGCCGCCGTTCAAGTGATAATTATTGTCGTTCGTATGCCCGCTGGTGGTCACAGTCTGCTTGTCTGTGGGGCTGATGCTCCAGCTGCCGCCGTCGATGTTCCCGGACTTGGTAATGGGTTCGATTTCAATGGTCGCGCCATCCACTTTTTCCTGCGTTTTCAGCTGGATCTTATCCGTGCGGATTCCATAGGAAAAATCAAAACTGCCGCTGGCGGTCTGGGCAGGTGCCTCCCAGCTGGCATAGTATTCCTGCACAACAGGTTCCGGCTCAGGTTCCTCCTCACCAATCTCAGGACCGATCAGGGCAACGGTCTGCCACCCTGCGCGACCGGGATTGTAGATATAGGTGTAGTACCCACGGGCGGAGGCGTAGGTTTCCACGCCGTTCAGCAGTTCATCGGCAGAGGCAAGATAAATTTCCGCGGCAGTGCTTTCAGGGAAGTTTTCGATGATATACATCTGTACATCGTCATAAATTGATGTGCAGAAATCCAAAAGAGAGATTTCTTCACCCTCGTCAGCGAAAAAAACAGCGGGCAGATCGTCCGCATCGCCCAAAGAAAGCTGGTTCAAGCCGCCCCAGATGCGAATCTGGTTGCCGTAGTGGTCACCGGGGATGCACTGGTCTGCACCAACCGTGGAAGTGTTCACATAGGTATATGTCGGGCATCCTGCAGGTTGACCGTTGGCACCGTGGGTGCAGCAGTAGGCGGGTTCGCCATTGAACCAAATCAACCAAGTGCTATTGACTTTGGCGACCTTGGTGATTTTGCCGCTTGTCACCGCAGGGGTGGGGCGCTCGGCAAAGGCGGCAATTTCGCTGTCAGGGAAAGGATACTCGGCAGTCACATTGCGGTCGATGGTCACCTGCAAGGTTTTGGTCAGGCAGCTGCCGTCCGGCGCGGTATAAACCAGCTGCGCGGTAAAATCCGCATCCGCCTGCACATACACGCCCAGCACCGCAGCGGAAGTTTCGCTGTACTCATTGTGCAGCAGGCTTTCTGCGTTTTCAGCGGGTGCGCCGTAGTAGTCCAGCAGGGTCACTCCGTCCGGCAAAATTAGATCAAGGGTACTGCCATCGGCAGGGTACTCCACCTGCGCCAGAATCGGCACAATGGCGTAGTCGGTATCTTCCAGCAAAGGTGTAGTCAGTGTCAGGTTGTCACTGTCCAGCGCCTCGGCGCTCAGATAACTATCCTGCTCTAAATCGGCATCCCACGCGCTAAGCCCGATTTTGATTTCACCGGTCGCTACTGGCAAACCGTAGCTGCCGATGTAGGAGCCTGTGGGGGCGTCCGGCATATCCGCGTAGAGGATTTCACCGTCAAAGGTGTAAGGCTCGTTTTCTTCAGCAGGCTCATCCGTGGTTGGTGCTGCGCTTTCCTCGGTAGTTGCTCCGGGGTCGGGGTTGCTGGCATCGGTCTGCCCGTTGTCGGTTTCGGTTTCATCGGTCTGTTGTTCCTCAGTGGCGACCGTGCTTTCCTGCGGCAAGGGCGTTTCGGCAAATGCGCCGACCGGGAACACGGAGCAGCACATCACGGCTGCCAAAGCCAGCGCCAGAAGGCGGTGGCTCCATTTTGTTTTTCGATTCATGGGTAAACACCTCTTTTATCTTTCGGGGGCTGTTTTCTCGCGCTCCAGCTGACGCAGACGCGAAGTAAAAATATCGATCAACCCGGCATGAGATTGCAAATTGGCGTAATACACCGCCTTGTCATACCCATCCGCATTGATGTCTTGAATTGTTCGCACAGAATCCGCCCATCTTCGATTCTGCGGGGAAATTCGCGCATCGCCATCCCGCACTTGGATGGCTGCTGCAACAATATAGCGGGTGCGCTCTGCGCCGTATCCTGCCAATACCTGCTGCACGGCACCGTCATCCAAGCACAAGCCGTTATAGTTGTAAGAAATGGCGTCATCAATTTCATCGCGGCATTCCTCGTTCAACTTCATGGAGGCGCGGTATTGCGGCAGTTCCTCGTGTTCGCGGGCGTATCGACCGGTCTGATAGTAAACGGGCGGCCAGTTCTTTTTCGTGCTTTCCATCAGGTCGATGTCGGCGCGATCCGCTATGCACAAGGTCATAACATCCAGTGTGTTGGTATCGCAATCGCGGTAGTCTTTGTAAATGTCCGCCAGCGGTGCTTGGGATTCCAACAAAGCGCGCAGCTGTGCAGGACGCAGCGAAGCATTTTCAAGAGCGATGAGGATATCCTCACGGGAGCTGTACTCATACGCGTGGTTCAAAATTTCTTCGGGCGGCTGTGCAAGCAGCCACGCACGGTATTCGTTTTGCTCCTGCTGCATTTTGTTGTACAGCTTAGCGACAAGGGGATCGTTTTTCACATCGCATCACCGTCCGTATTGTGCAGAATTCTTTCCCAGAAATTCCGCTTTTCAGGCTCGGAAAGACTGCGATAGGCGGTTTCGATCACCGCATTCACGACCTGCTCGGCGGCATCCTGCGCGATATGCAACTGTTTTGCCGCATTTTTCCCCATCGCAAGACGGTGCAGCAGATTCTCTAAAACCGTTATTTTTTGCTTTTGCAGCGCGTTTTTTGTGCTTTCGTCTATGTCGAGCGCAGCAACAGGGGTGTCGTATACGCTTTCCGGCACACGAAATACCAACTCGCTGCGTTCTCGATTGGGGGCAATGTCATTCAGCACGACCATGCAGCCGTTTTGCTCGGCTTTTCTAAGTAAAGTTTCAATGTCCATAGAATTCCTCCAATAAAAAAGCGCCCACAAATGTGAGCGCTTAAGTAAGATATTCAGTTACAGAGACTCAATCAGTTCAGAGATTTCCTTGACAGTTTCCAAGGTCTGCCCAAATGTAATAGCTGCTGCATAGGAATTGCTCATGCCGTAGCTATCCCATAACTGTTGCATAGACGAATCATCCCTTAGGTCATCCAAAATTTCTTTCCAATCGGCAAGATCTTCCAGAGATTCTCGCTTTTCAGCCGTATGCAGAACAGCATCCTTTAAGACTTGCGGGCGAATTTCTGACTTTCTGGTGCGATACAGCGTGTAAAGGTCATAAAAATCGCGCGCTCTTGTGGTGGTTGCACCGCGGCGGATAATGGTTTCATACTTTTCAGCAAGTATCGTTTCTATCGTATAAGCCATGATAGGAATTTTCTTTTCGGAATCAAAGCAGGGAAACTCATATTGTACCGCAGCAGGGGTGATTTTGTCGCCGGTGGTGATGTCGATTTTCATGGGTGTGTTGATTTTCCCATACAGAACATCAATATGGGCGCGGAAGTTGTTGTATGCATCAATTTCACGGATCGGTGCAATGGAACGATATTCAAAGCGGATACCGTCACCAACATCAACTGCCAAAATGGTTTTGAGGGCAGAAACGATTTCCTCTTCTTCCATATGGATACCGCGCACGGTGGTATCCATATCCATCGTAGTTCGACCCTCAAGCCCAACCATTGAGGAAATCAGAAGTCCTCCCTTGAGAATGAAATTTTTCTGATACGGCGAAGCCGCCAGTCGTTCCAGCAGACGTTCAAACATAAACATCTGCAAAATTTCCTGAGCGCGCAGATGCTTTTCGGCAGCAACATTGCGCGCCCAGCCTTTTAATTGTTCTGGTGATCTCACATCAGCACCTCCATGTAGGTACGCAATTTATCGTCAACCCCAAACTGTTTTCCATACTTTAGAAGTTTTCTGGGATTTGGTCTTGACGCAAAGTAGATCTTCAGTCCATGTGTAAACAGTTGCTTGTCGATTGCATTTCTGTCGCGCACCAAGTCGCAAATGCAGCGTTCACGGTCATACAGGATAACATTTCCGCCTTGTGGAGATCTGCAAGTGGTTTTGCCTATACCGTGAAGACTTCCTTTAACATAGTGAAACCGAATATTGGGATCGCGTTCTTTGATGCGACTGGTGTTATATCCTTGCGGCACACTGAATTCAAAAATGTGTGGCGTTCGGTCTGACAGTCCCCAAAAGTACATGGCACTGCCGTAAGAGTAGACAAGATTCTCGCTTCCGCTTTGCAAAAGCGTAAACTCGTCTGGAACAAATCCGGTCATTGTATATTGTCCGCGGGCAATGCGCGTCAGAACACCTTTGTCTGCGTATCGTTTTAATGTGACACGGTTTGTGCCTGCTCGCAATGCTTCTTCTGTAGTAACAATGCCGCCGTTCGCATCAGCTATCGTTTTCAATACAGCTATCGTAGCATTCACTCCACACACCGCCTTTCAAAAAGTTACTACTGTGCTTTAATTATAACATAATAAAGCACAACTGTAAACGGGCTTGTGGGAGATTTTCGTGGGAACTAGTTAAAGGTCACGACCCAATAGGTATATTGCCCCTCTGCCGTCTGGCAAAACCAGCAGCCGACACCCATGCTGGTAAAACTCGGCTCCATAATGTTGGCACAATGGGCGGGGCTGCCCTGCCAGCCTGTGCAAACGGCGCTGGCAGAACTCAGCGGACCGGCGGCGCAGATCTCGCTGCGGGTGGTCATACCGCTGTGATCAAAGGGCGCACCTGCCACAAAACTCTCACATCGGGCATCGGCAGCGGCGCTCAAACCGCTGTCCATCGTCAGCGGTGCCAGCCCACCGGCTGCGCGCATCGCGTTGATGTTTTCCTGCACCGCCCAATAAGCGGAATCCGAGCTGTCGATGCTCCACCACTGATCGGTGCCTGACGCCAAATCAAAGGGCACAGCACCATAGCTCATACTGACCTGCGCCGGGGCAGGTTCTGCCGTCGGCGCTGCCGTGGGTTCCGGCGTAGGGGCAGGAGTCGGCGCGGGGGTAGCGGCAGGTGTTGCCGAAGGTGTCGGCGCGGGTGTGGCGGTAGGTTCCGGGGTTGCTGTCGGCTCGGCAGTTGAAATCGGTGCAGGTGTTTCTTCGGCGTCTGCACTTTCGGATGTCGCTGCCGACAGCTCCGTCAATTCAGCGGATTCCGGTTCCGGTGTCTGTGCGCAGGCTGTCAATGCGGACAGCATTGCAAGCATTACGATCCATTTTTTCATCTTGAAAACTCCTTGCGGGGGCCATCTCTGACCCGGTTGCTTCTTCTTTCCTTCATCTTAAAACCTTCTACCTTTCTTGTCCACGCTGTCGATTGTCCGAACGACACTGTTGCTCTTCGTCCGGCACGGTATCCAGCACGATATCCTTTTCGTTCAGGTTCAAAAGTGCCTCCAACTCGGCAAGGCGCTTGCTCTTTTCAGCCAGCTCGTCCGCCTGGACAAAGGGCTGCGCCAGCTGTTCCTTGGCGTTTTCCAGCTGCTTTTGCAGCTGCACCAATTTGGATTCAAGGTCGGTCACGCTCTGCGGCAGGTTATGCAGGCAGTTGTCCAGGCGTACCGTGTTGCCGACCGCATCCGCGCCCAGCTGCACCGGGTTGATACCGCTGCCCACAAGATACGCCAGATACATTTTGTCCATCGCAAAATAGGCGATCTGCAAATCAAAGCCCTTGTATCGCCCGATGGAAACCGGCTCGGTGCGGTTCATCGCCATACCCAGCAGCCCCAGCAGGGCTTTGCCCGCGTCCTCGCGCTTGGTGTAAACCGTGTCCATCAATGAGATGGCGAAAACATCCTTGTCGTCCGCATCGCGCTTGGTATTTTGCTGTAGCAGCGCTGTGTCCGCTTTGGCGTTTTCCAACTGCTGGGCGGTCTTACGCATTTCTGCGGGGAATCCTTGTGTAATCGCATCTTCCAGCCGGTAATGCTCGTTGTTGTAGGCGGTTTTCAGGGTTTTGAGCCGCGACACCTGAATATCCAGATCCATTTTCTCTTTGATCATCGGATTGCCCGCTGCCAGCGCCTTGACCTCGGCATAAGACAGCGCTGCATCGTCCAAATCATCCGCACTGCGGGCAGGGCTTTTGCTCGTCATAATTTGCCCGATGAACTTCTGTTTGGTTTCCAAAAGCTGCCACATATAGCTGTCGAAGGAAGCTTCTGTGACGTAACGATACTCATATACTTCGGCATTGGTGTTGCCTTGGCGAATCATACGCCCGTTGCGCTGCTCAATGTCAGAGGGTTTCCACCCGCAGTCCAGATGATGCGTGGCCACCAGCAGCCGCTGCACATTGGTGCCTGCGCCCATCTTACCGGTGCTGCCCATCAGCACGCGCACATCACCGCTGCGCACCTTGGCAAACAGCTCGGCCTTTTTCACCTCGGTGTTGGCGCTGTGGATGAACTGCACCTCGTTTTCGGGGATGCCCATAGAAATCAGCAGATTGCGCAAATCATCGTACACATTAAATCCGTCCGGTTTCGGGGTGGACAAGTCGCAAAACACCAGCTGGGTCAATTTCTTGTCTTTCGTTTCACTCCAGATGCGGTACACATTCTCGGCGCAGGCGTGAACTTTATCGTTGGGGTTTTCGGGCAGATTGGGGTCGATCAGCCGCTGATCCAGCGCCAGCTTTCTGCCGTCGTTGGTCACCTTGAGCATATTGTCCTCGGTGGGGTCTACATTTCCGGCGCGAATTTCTTCGGCGCGGTCGGCAAGGTCAGCCACCATCTGCTTTTGCTGGGGGCTTGGCGGCAGCGCCACATTGATGGGTTTGCCGCCCACCAGTTTAGGCACCGGCAGGTTGAGCATATCCGCCGTCTGCACATCCGCCACCTGCTTGAACATACTCATCAATTCCGGCAGATTATAGAATTTGGAAAATCTTGTTTTTGTGCGGTAGCCGGTGCCTTCCGGCGCAAGCTCCACGGCTGTCACGGTTTCTCCAAATGTGGATGCCCACGCATCAAAGGAGGAAAGCCCGTGCTGCTCCAAGGTTTCCCGCTGCAAATACCGCTGCATGGTGAACAGCTCCGCCATAGAGTTGCTGATGGGCGTACCCGTGGCAAACACCACGCCGCGGCTGCCGGTGATTTCGTCAAGGTAGCGGCATTTCATATACAGGTCGCTGGCGCGCTGGCTCTCGGTTTGGGATATGCCAGCCACGTTGCGCATTTTGGAAAGCACCGCAAGATTCTTGAAAGCGTGGGCTTCGTCCACCATCAGGCTGTCCACGCCAAGCTGTTCAAAGGTCACCACATCGTCCTTGCGGGACTGGTCGTTGAGCTTATCCAGCTTTTTCTCCAGCTGCTTGCGCATACGCTCCATCTGCTTGACGGTGAAATTCTCGGCGCGTTCTTCTTTCAGCTGTGCCACTTGGCTGATCACATCGTGGATCTGGCTTTGCAGGTATTCGACCTGCCGTTCCTGTGACAGCGGGATGCGCTCAAACTGGCTGTGCCCGATCACGATGATGTCATAATTGCCGGTTGCGATTTTGGCGCAGAACCGTTTGCGGTTGGCTTTTTCAAAATCTGTCCTGCGGGCTACAAGAATATTTGCGTTGGGGTACAGCTGCAAAGCCTCTCCGGCAAGCTGCTCGGTCAGGTGGTTGGGTACACAGATCAGGGTCTTGGAGCAAAGCCCAAGACGTTTCTTTTCCATCGCCGCAGCGACCATTTCGTAGGTTTTTCCGGCGCCCACCACGTGCGCCAGCAGCGTATTGCCGCCATACAGAATGTGCGCAATGGCGTTTTTCTGGTGGGGGCGCAGCGTGATTTCAGGTGACATACCGTGAAACAGGATATGGCTGCCATCGTATTCGCGGGGGCGCAGGGAGTTGAACCGTTCGTTGTATTCCTTTACCAGCATCTGGCGGCGGGTCGGGTCTTTCCAGATCCAGTCCTTGAAAGCGTCCTCGATCTGCTGCTGTTTCATCTGGGCTTCCTGCGTGGCAGCGGCGTTCAGAACGCGGATTTTGTTGCCTTGCATATCCTCCTTGGTGTCAAAAACGCGCACATCCCGCAGGTTCAGGCTTTCTTCTAAGATGTGGTAGAAGTTGGCGCGCTGTGTGCCGTAGGTCACGGTGGCTTTAATGTTGCCGCCCGTAAAGCTCTTGTTGGTCACATTCCAGACGCCGGTCAGTGGGATGTACAACACCTTCACGCGGTCCCGCACATAGTAAGGCGCGTCCACCAATTCATCGGCAAACTGCTTGATGAGTTCAGGAGCCAGCCAAGTAGCACCCAGACGCACGGCAATTTCGCTGGCTTCCAAGTCCTTCGGCTGCACGGTTTCCAGTGCCTGCACATTCACAGCAAAAGCGGGGTTGTTTTGTGCCGCCAGCTTTGCTACCTGTAATTTGTGGCGCACATCGCCGGAAAGATATTCATCGGCGGTATAGTAGCGCGGTTCACCATCAGAATTCTTTTCCAAGGGGTCGGCAAAGATAACGCCTTGCAGGTCGTTCACCAATGTATCTTTGTCCTTGCCGGTCAGCTGCTGCATATACCCAAAGTCGATGCCCGCGCGCTCACCGACACTCAGCGCCAGCGCCTCGCTGGCGGTTTCCACGCGCTCGGCAGGGCGGGCAGCCCGGATGGTGCGCTTTGAAAACATATCCGACTTGCCGATGAAATTGCCCTCGCTGTCGAGGTTTTCCAAGGAGCACAGCAGAAAATATCCACTGTCATCCCGCATATCCAACGATGCACCACGGCTGTTGATGAGTCCAAACTTACTGTGGTAGTGGTCGTACTGGCGGTTGAGTTTGGCTTGCAGCTCCGTGATGACTTCATCCGGCATATCTTCCAGCTGGGCTTGGATCAAGTCCCGTGTGGTGTCCCGCAGTTCGATCAACTGCCGCATACGCGCCGCGGAGGTAGCACCAAGGGAAACCTCGCGCATAATGGCGTTCTCGCGGTAATAGAATTTTCCGTTACGGATACAAAAGCTGAAATTGCGCACATCGGGTTCGGCGGGGATGCTGGCATCCACAGCGCCGGATTCCTGCAGCTCGATGTCCTGAAAGTGAAATTCAGCGTGCAGGTGGGACATGGCCTCTTGCAGCACATCGGGAAGGGGCTTATCGGCAAACGCCTCGCAGGTCAGGGTCGGGCCATACGGACCGCTGACGGTTTTCAGTGTGCCGCAGACCATTTCGGGGTGTTCGGCAAAATAGCTGTTGAGGGAAAGCCCGTCCTCCGTCTGGGTGGTGTGCAGCCAGCTCGCGTCCTGCTCCAGAATGCGGTCACGCTTTTGCAGGAAGATGATGTCCGCCATCGCCTTGGTTCCGGCTGACTTAAAGGTGGAATCCGGCAGGCGCACGGCACCGATAAAGTCGCATCGGGCGTTGATGTACCTGCGCACTTCCTCGCTCTTTTTGTCCAGCGTGCCACTGGTGGTGATAAAGGCGATGATGCCGCCCGTGCGCAGCTTGTCGATGGATTTGGCAAAAAAGTAATCGTGAATCTTGAAGTGCAGCCGGTTATACTGCGGGTCAACCACACTGTAATCCCCAAACGGCACATTGCCGATGACCACATCGAAAAAGCTGTCGGGCAGGTCGGCTTTCTCAAAGCCGGTGATTTGGATGTTTGCTTTCTGGTACAGCTGGCGGGCAATTCTGCCGGTCAGACTGTCCAGCTCCACACCAAACAATCTGGTGGTCGGCTCATACAAATAGCTGTGGCTTTGCCCAAAAAACGCGCCCGCACCCATACTGGGTTCCAGAATCGTTCCGGCACCCACGCCCATTTTGCGCAGGGTGGTGTACATTGCGTCAATGACTTCGGGCGGGGTGTAAAAGGCGGTCAGGGTGCTGCTGCGGGCAGCGGCGTATTCCTCCTCTGTCAGCAGGCTTTTCAGCTCGGTATATTCGCTGTGCCAGCTGTCTTTGTTGGGTTCAAAGGCATCGGACAAACCGCCCCAGCCGGAGTATTGGGCTAAGATTTCCTGCTCCTCACCGTTTGCGTGGGGACCGCCGTCCGCCATACGCTTTTCGATGGATTTCAGGGTGCGGATGGCGGTGATGTTGGCTGCAAACTTTTCGCGTGGTGTGCGCGGGGGTACAGGGTCCTGCGGCGGGATATAGTTGTTCGGCTCATAGGCTTCCTTGAGAGCAATGAGTTCCGCCGCCTGCAAGACCTGCTCGCCAAAACCACCAGATGATTCTTCTGCGGGTTCTAAGACTTCACCCTCAACAACCTCTGCCGCCTCACCGGCGTCCGGTAGATTGGGTAATTCTGGTGCCGCCAGCGCATTGTTTTTAGGGTTCGCCGCCAGCAGCCTTGCAAACTCCCCGCGGTTGACGGCGCGCCCGATCAGCGGGAAATCCTCATCGCGCAGATGCACATCAAAGATGCCGATTTCCTCCACCGTAAAGGGGTGGTCGTTTTCCAGATAAACGGTATCTCCGGTAGCCAGCGGGCGCTTTTCCACGGGCTTAGGCTTGTAGCGTTCCTGATATGCTTCATACGCTGCTTCCGCATCGTCAATGAACTGCGAAAATTCAATGTCCTCAATGCCTTCCTTGGCAAGCGCCCTTGTGTTGTCGAAGCGCGCACTGTCCACAAAGGAACCATCAACCAGATACACAATCTCATTGCGCAAGAAGTTGGCGTACACCTGAATTTCGTGTTCGCCGTCCCCGGTGGTGGAATAGGCAAGGTCGATGTGCATAAGGTTCGAAAAATCCGGTTCGCCCAGCCCTTCGCGTTCACAAAAGTCCGCGATGGTTTTCTCCGCATAGTCTATCTCGGCTTGACGGGCGTCGCGTTTGGCTTGCTGTTCCGCTTCCCATTTTTCATATCCCTGCTTGTTGTTTTCATCCAGATATTGGTTGTTGTGGACCAGCAGGTGCAAACGGCGGGCAACCTCGTTCCACGGCAGCAAGCGGAAATAATCCGGGGCGTTATCGGATGCATAGCGCTTGATTCTCAGCCCCTTGGCATCATAATCCAGAAATCCTCTTTCGCCATCTCGGAAATCCCAAGTGCGCCCGCCGATACCGTATTCTTTTTTCAGCCAGTCGGCTTGCTCCTTTACTGTAGGCAATACTGTGGCAGAGAAAAATTTCTGTATGCGAAAACGCCCCTCACAAAAACCGCTGCCCATGACAAGAACATCGACAATGTCCTGCTCGTCGATATGGGTGCCGTCATCCTTACTGGGCGGCTGCCAGCTTGCGCGGGGCTGTAATTGGCGGATGGTTTCCTGCTGCTGTTCAGGTGCGGGCAGACCGATTGCGGCGGCAGTTTCCTCGGCAAGGTTGCCGCGCCCCACGCTTTCCGGCAGTTCAATCTCATCGGAAACAGAAACAGCGGAGGGCGATGGTTCGCTCTCCGCTGCTTGGGGTTCGGTATTTACAGGCTCGTCACGATGGGCATCGCCAATTCCGCCGCCTGCGCTTGCAGACTGTTCATGTGCGCCGTCCAGCCCAACGGGTCGTTGTTCTTGTCCGGTGCCGGGTTGCTGACCAGCAGCTTCGTGATGGTCTGCTCCACCTGCTCCCAATAGCGCTGCTCGGTCTGTTTCAGGTCGCTGTACAGCGTCCCGTCCAGCAGCATCTTGTCGTACAGCAGGGAGTGGTTCTCTTGCAGGAACTTCTCCCGCTGCAGACCGATTCTCCCGACCGGCGGTCTGTGCGTTTCCTTCATTGCCATCTTGGGTACCAGATACCCGTTCAGATTCGTCATATCCATGATCCTGCACCTCCTGTTGGTTCGTCTTGCTTACATTCTCATCATACTGTTTCGGCTGGGTCTTTGCAACACTGTCGATGCTCTTGACGACAGCGCCGATTTCGGCAAACATCTGCCGTCCCGCGCGGTTGACGGCATTGCCCAGCGCCAAAACCGCGGATTCGGTATCAAAGCGGTCAATGTCTGCAAAGGCGTCCTGCGGCACGGCGCTGTCGCCCAAACCGCAGCGCACTGCCGCCATATAGACGGCACTCTGCGTGATGAGGTTGGCAAAAATCGCCGTTTGCTCCTGCGGCTTTGCCCATTCCAGCGTGCTGCCGATCACGGCATTTTGCAAATCGGCGTCCAGCTGTTTGCCGTGCTGTGCCACAAACAGGGCTGCCTGCAGACCAAAGATTTCCGGCAGGCTCTCGGCATTGTGCTTTTCCTGCAAGGCTTGCAGGGTCGGATAGCGGTTGGCATCGGTGATTTGCCAGCCCAGTGGTTTGGAGGCTTTGCCTGAAGGGTGGGTGTCCTTGATATCAAACAGATACCGCACATTGCCCGCCATATTACCGGTGCCAAGGGACGCTACGCCATGCGCACCGCGGTTGACCCAGCGCCCGGCAGCACGGTTCCAAGTGTCGATGTCTGCCAGCATGGTGGCGCCGGGGCGCTGGCTGTAAATAAGCGCCTGATTCGGGAATGCGTAATGCGTTGTATACGCGGCTGAACGCAAAAACGCCCGCCAGCTGTCGGCATTGTCTGCTACATCAGCAATCGCCTGATGCGCCTGCCGCAAAATATTTTGGTAATTTGCCAATCGGCTTCATCTCCTTTGCGGTAATAAAAAAGCCCTGCACATTGCTGTGCAGAGCTTATCCATTCGAGTAATTTAATTTTATGCAGGGCGGTTGTTACTGCGTTCGCTGCGTTTGATGCCCATAAACGGGGGAACCGAGGAACGGTTCAGCCCTTTTTCGTGCGCTTGTTTCATGGAAAATTCGTGTGCTGCAACCGCATCGATGAACGCACGCTGTTTTTCAGTGGCATGGTAGTAATCAACCTTATACCGTTTGCATACGGCAAAAAAGACATCCAGATACTGAATGTTTTCCTTAGTCATTCGCGTGACCTCAAGCTCGGTTTTATCCTTTTGCATAAGCGTTCCTCCTTTATGAAAGATAGGTGCTGAAAATCTCCTGTGCGCTTTCGTCAGTAATCATTTACAACTTAGGTATTATATCGAATTACCATAAAAAAATCAACAAACGAAATGTGAATGATTTCATGATAGAAAAACCAATAAAGAAAATCCAATTCATTTATGGGTGTATTTTCCTTTGCCGAGCTGGTTTTGTTATCGTTCTTCGCGAGCAACGCTGCGTTTCTTGGCTTGTTCCAGCCCCGGCAGCAAGTCATCCACCTGTTTATAGCCAATCGGCTCCACATAATAGGCGTGTGCCTCACCGCCCTCATGCGTTACAATAATATCGCTGACAGACAAAGAGCGTATCTTTCTGCAGTTGGGGCGGTTTTCCTGATTGTGCAGGCAGTAAAGGCTGTCCAGCGTCTGCCAGCATTCCATCTGCCCGCGGTACACCAGCTTATAGGATGCAGCATTTATATGGCCTTTGGTGTAGTCATACCGTAAAAACGCAATCTCACGGTTGTTGGTCTGGTAGATTTCATACGGCAGCAGCTCGTACTTCTTTCTTCGCAATCCCCACGGAAAAATGGTGCCCTTTTCAAAGAGAAGAGGCTGGCTCAGATTCTCCGGAAACAAAACCGGAATGATGGGTTCGCCACAATACAAAGAAGCGTAAATTCTGGTTTTGAATTTCTCTGCATCGACATACGGAATGCGTTCCCGAACGCATCCGTTGCAGTCAAGATATTCGATATAGCCAATGACCGTATCGTGTTTGTTCATCTCGGTGATTCTCCTTTATAATTAACGACTCAACCTTTCCCAAAAAGAGATTTTACTTCCAAAGCGCTCATCCGTCGGGCGGACCTTGGCAACCGGCAAATCACCGGACAGCATATCCTCCACCTGTGGGAAGAACAGAAGCCGATTATAGCGCTCCGCCTGTTCTTTGGAAAGCCCCAACATTTTGGACTCACTGAGTCCACAAACCAGAAACCGCCCGCGTATCGTGCAACCATCTTCCAGTTGTCTGTTGTATTTCAGCCGGCTTTGGTTTTTACTGCACACAACGCCGATTTTCGATGTGCCGAACGGTTTCAGCAGCAAACTGTCGCCCTCGATCACCTCGGAAATTGCCGCCTGCGGGCTGTCAAAGGCAGCCTGATAGGGGCAGTAGCCCGGTTCTATAATCAAAACTCTTGTCATACCGCCACCTCATCGTTCGTAATCCTGCCGCTTGCGGTAGTAGTTTTCCAGAAGTTTCAGGATGGTACTTTCCATCTGTTCGGAGGTACAGCCCTTCGGGAAATAGCGTTCGACCTTGGATACGGCAATCGTGAGCTGCGGTTCGTGCGGCTTTACGCTGGGGGAACGGGCAGACATGATCCCGTGAATCTTGTCTTTCGTCAGAACACTTTCCTTGCTGGCAGCTTTCAGCTTCTGCGCTTGGGATAATGACGGTGTGCAGCCTTCCTCTTCCATGTAAGAGAGAAATTCTTCCTGTTCCTCCGGCGTCAGGTAGCTCAGCTCCACAGCGGGGGTGGTCTTGAGTCTGCCGTCGTCCACAAGCTGCATCAGGTCAGGGGTGAGTTTGTTCAGCCGGATAAAACGCTGAACTTGGTTTCTACTTTCTCCTGCTCCTTGTGCTACAACCTCATCGGCACGGAAATTTGTCCCAACTTGGGACAAATTATTTTTTGACGGTCTACCGGCTTTTCTTTTTACCGCCTCCAACTTCATTTCATACGCCTTGGCCTTTTCGCTCGGCAGAATATGCTCGCGCTGGCAGTTGGAATCCACCATCAATATAATGGCGGTATCATCGTCCATGTCCCGCACAATGCAGGGCATAGTGTCCACTCCGGCGCGCCGGCTGGCGTGGCAGCGGCGGTGTCCAGCTACAATTTCATATCCGCCGTCCCGTCGCGGGCGAACGATGGCAGGTGTCATCACGCCATATTCTTTGACGCTGTCCACCATCTTGTCCATTTCTTCATCGTTGCGCACCTGAAACGGATGCCCCTCAAAGGGGTGCAGCTCAGACAGCGGCAGGATCTGGATTTTCTCCAACTTGGCATCCTGCCGTTCTTCCTCAGTGGAAAACAAGTCATCTATCGAGGGCAGTCGGATGTTTTTCGCGAGATCTCTCACCCTTTTCCACCTCCTTTGCCAATGCTCTGTAAGCAACACTCGCCGGGCATTGCTTACTATAACGAAGTACGCTCTCCGATTTAGTAAGGCTTTCACCGACTCTGGTGCAGCGCGGAACGATTGCCTGATAAATGCGCGTGTGCGGACCATAGCTTGTGTGAATGGCTTTGATCATATCCCGTGTCATATTGGTACGATGGTCTGCTATGGTAATCAGGACACCGTCAATCTCCAGTTTAGGATTGATTTTCCTGCGAATTTTACGGATGGTGCCAATGATACTGGCAAGACCTTCGACATCAAGAATCAGCGGCTGTACGGGAATCAAAACACTGTCTGAGGCGGCAAGAGAGGCAGTGACAAGGTTGCCGAGTTCCGGCATACAGTCAATCAGACAATAGTCGTATTGCCCTTGAAATGGTTCCAGCGCCCATTGCATTACGCATTCACGCATAAAGGTATTTGTCAAACTTCGCTGCAAATCAGAAAGTTGAATGTTGGCGGGAATGACATCTACTTTTTCATCGGTATGGATAACAACATCGGGCGGGTCTACCTCGTTGCAGGCAGCCTCAATCAGCTCTTTCAGGGACGCACCTTCGTTCCCCTGCGAACAGCCAAGGTATCGGCTCAGGCTGGCCTGCGGGTCGGCGTCCACCAGCAATACTTTATAACCCATATCTGCCAATGCTACGCCCAAGTTTACAGCGGTCGTCGTTTTGCCCACACCGCCTTTTTGGTTGGCAATCGCTATTGTTTTCATACGCGCTCTCCTCGCTGTTTTTCAATCTTTGACTTGTACCAGATAAGGCTTTCGTTGTAGTCCTTACCTACGGCAGGCAGCCGCTTTTCTACATTACATCCTCGCTCGGCAAGGCGCTTGGTAACCGTTTCGGCAAAGCGCAGCCCCGGCTCATCACGGTCAAAGCAGAGCACCACATTTTTCACCTGCGGATGCTGCTGCAAAAAGTAGTCGATGGGCAGATAGTTCAGCCCGCCCAGCGCCAGATAATGCACACTGCGCCACTTTCCAATGTCCGTATACTGACGCAATGTCGCGCCGGACATAGCATCAATCGGGGCTTCGTACAGCTCCACGGTATCGCAGTCCGGGTTTTCCGCTTGCATCAGAAATCCGTACTTCTTTTGGCTGCCGGTGACATCACCGCGGTAGGTGCCTTGGCAGCCACGCTGAAAAGCAGAACGCGGAACGCTGCCTTCATCCTTGCCCACAAAAACGCAGTTGCGGTAGTTGCCGCGCGTGGTCTGGTACAGGATGCCGCTGCCAACGCAGTAGCGCAGGACCTTAGGGCTGATACCGCGGTGCATCAGGTAGGCAGCAACGGCTTCGACGTTTCGATCCGGGGTAGGAAGTGTAAATGGACGAGGCTCGTGCGGCTTTACAGGCGCTGCCTTAGCCGGTTGAAAAGAAGCAGCGACCGGTGCCATCTCGTTCAGCAGACGAACCGCTGATACAAAGTCCATGCCCTCCACCTTGGTCAGATAATCAATGGCGTTGTTGCCGCCCACATTACGCGAAAACCAGTGGAAGAATCCATTGGCAGGCGTGATGATCAGGCTATCGTGCGTCCGGGTGCAGTACTCGCGATCCGTTTTGCGCACAAGTTCGCCGGGGTGATAGGTTTCCAAATACTGCATCACGGTAATTCGGCGGGCAGCTTCAATGTTCTTTTGGTATTTTCCCATGGGGGTGACCTCCGTTTCTGTATGAAAAAAGCACCTTGCCTACAAAACAGGTAAGGTGCCAAGGATACGATTATTTGTTTTCAGCAGGCTTTTTGTCACTTCAGCTGGCTGAAAGGGGGTGCGGGGGAAAACACAGACGGCACCCCATTTCCCGAAAAAAGATATACTTCCCCCTTGGTGTACAGAAAAGGATTGACGCTGCGACAAAAACGCAGATTGCAAAGCCCCGCCGAATAGAGTATAATCGTTCTATAAGGTAAGGCAGGTGAGCAGAATGCGATTTTTCCTGATGCAGCGCTATCATCAAGTGGCTGTTATTGAAATAGCTGAAAAGACCGGCGACATTATTGATGTGGCAGAGGTTCTTTCGGCGCAGAGGATTCCCCTTGGCGCAAAGCATAGCGATGGCAGCTTTGATGTTCTGTCCCTGCGCAAATGGTGGGCAGGGCGCGGTATCCCGGCAAGCCGTTCCGGGCTGGAGCACGCCTTGGAAACGCTGCATATCCCTTACGCCGAACTTCTGCTTGTCAAATGCAGCGGGCTGAGCCTTTCAGACCAGTATTGGGTCACGCCCTGCGATGCCCCACAGAATTGGCGAGATGTAAATTTCTACGAGAACGACTTTTCTGACGATGTGGGACGCGCTTTGTTTGGCGAGGGGGTTCTCTCGGCACAGCCGGATTTGTGTTCCCCCTGCAATACCTCAGACGGCTTTTTACAAAAGCGCTGGCGCATTGCGGACGGAAAACGAATCCTCTTAAAAGCAGGATCGGGCATTTACAAGCAGGAGCCTTACAACGAAATTGTTGCCACGGCTCTGTATGATGCGCTTGGTATGCCGCACGTTCCCTACTGGCTTATAGAGCAGGGCGGGCAGGTCATGTCCGCCTGCGCGTGCTTAACCAATGACCACACCGAGCTTGTCACCGCCGCCCAATTTATGCGGCTGCTGCCGCAAGCGCGGGGTGTTTCCAACTGGGAACACTTCAACGCTTGCTGCCGGGCTGTCGGAATTCCTGATGCAAGTGAAGCGGTCTGCAATATGCTGGCTGCCGATTTCATCTTAGCCAACACAGATCGCCATTTGGGAAACTTCGGTTTCCTGCGTGATTCCGAAACGCTGGAATGGAAAGGAACAGCGCCCATCTATGACAGCGGCACAAGCCTTTGGCAGATGACGCTCACCCGCGCGATCTGCGCAGAGGCGATGGTTCCGGCCAAACCGTTTGAAACCTCGCAGCAATCCCAGCTAAAGCTGATTGCGCCTTATGTGGATCTACCGCTGGAGCGCCTTGATGGATTTTCCAATAAAGTAGAAGAAATCTTCCGAACAGCCGCCCAGTTTGATGATGGACGAGCCGCGAAAATTGCCGCCGCTGTTAGTGGCCGAATTCAAATGCTTCGATTTAATAGGGCATAATCTGAAATAGCTCCAAAGCATACGGTTTGTGAAATGACTACAAATTGTAGGCAGTTAAAAATTACAGAAGCTATATGTCGCTGCCTAATGCCGATGACAGTCATGCGCCAACTGGTGACAAATTGTCAGCAGTTGAAATAGGGCTATAAAAACAGCGTCCTCCGTTTTACATTCGGGGGACGCTGCTTTTCTCTATAGCACTCATTTGGCGGTGGGCTTTTTTGTAGATTTACCCTGTCGGCTGAATTCTTTCGCAAGGTCAACCAGCTTTTTAGAAGGTCGATAGCTGTCCAGAATATGAGGACTAAGCAGAAAATTCAGCAGACAAGATTTGGGAATCATATACCCACCACTAATTTCAAAGTATCGGATGTAACCGTTATGGCACCAATTCGTCAAGGTGTTATGGTGATAGCCGGTAAGTCGGCTTGCTTCGGCGACGCTCAGCACATCGCTGTAGGGCTGCATTTTCAGGGTAAGAAAGTCCTGAAACTTCTTTCTGCTTTTAGCAGTATCCAGATTTGCCCACTCCCGTAAGGTCAGCATTTTGGGCTTGCCGCCTTTGTTCCAGCTCGCCGAGTAATACCCGGTCGGTGCCGAGAATTTTTCCGGTTGGGATTGACGCTTTTTAAGATACGTGATAACATCTTTTGTATTGATGATGTACTGGCGGGTTTTCTTGCCGGTATCTATGCAGGGAACAAGCCCGCTTGTCAGCAGGTAACGCGCCGTCTTTTTGCTGATATGGCAGATGACGCGCATCTGCTCCAGCCCGATTTTTTCAGGGTAGTTTGCCTTGATTTTTGCAAAGTCGTAACTGTAATCCACTAGAATCACCGTCCATTATTCGAACTCATCAACAGCAGGCAGGGACGGTTTGATTTTTGAGGCAAAGGGGAATTTGCATAAAATTTAGTCAACGCACTTCTGTAAATGCCCATAACAATAAGGAAAATCGAGCTTTTTTGTTCTCTCCTGTTTTTCTCTCCTACATCTCTCCAACGTGCCAAAAATGCCTGTTTTTCTCTCATTTTTCCCGAAAAATCGGCATTTCGAAATGGGTTCGAATTGCGACGTTCTGACGTTAAAAAGGACTTCTTTTTCAACATTTTTCGTCGTAGGTCGGTCGAATCATCTTCCGACAACTTCCGCTTTTTTCCGACAAATACCGTCAGTTTCGATATATACCAAAAAACTCGAAATCAATTTGACAGCAATGTCACGTGG
>ENA-UEOL01000938-UEOL01000938.1-human-gut-metagenome-genome-assembly--contig:-NODE-938-length-20143-cov-38.417173_pt1 | contig 20143 bp, 17 predicted proteins | sample MGYA00242884_ERZ507884 | MGnify/ENA primary metagenome ERZ507884 (study PRJEB26167, sample SAMN06115417) | human gut metagenome | host: Homo sapiens | place: China:Chongqing | collected 2015-03-06... | reverse complement strand
TCTTCCGGCTCATTGTGTCTGGTTCTGGCTTCCCACAAGTTTGAGGAAGAAGACTACATACGCGAATATGACGAATACCTCAGATATGCAAGACATCATGTTTGAAATCATCAAATACACCCCCGAATATCGCCAGCAATGGGATGAGTATGTGGCAAAAGCCCGAAACGCTACGTTTCTCTTTTACCGCAACTATATGGATTACCATTCCGATAGGTTCAAGGACTATTCTCTCCTATTCTTCAAGAAGGGAAAGCTTCATTCCATCCTGCCAGCCCATCAGGTAGGCAAGACCCTCTGCTCACATTTCGGACTCACCTATGGCGGACTGATCATGAACATCCACGTCACGATTTCAGATGTCTGCCAACTCTTTGAGGAATTGAATGTCTATCTGCGCCTTCAGGGTTTCGAGAAGGTACAGTATCGTCCTATTCCCTGGATCTATCATCTCCATCCTTCAGAAGAAGATCTCTACGCCATCTTCTGGAAATGCAAGGCCTATCTTTCGCTCCGCAATATCGGCACAACCATCTTCATGCAGCAGAAATTGCGCTGGCGGAAAGACCACTTGCGCCGTCTGAAGAAGGCTCATCAGAATGGAGTGACCGTAGTGAGAGATGCAAGCCTGTCGGAATTCTGGGAGGTATTGAATGAGAACCTGGAAAAGCGATTTGGTGCCAAACCGGTACACACGCTTCAGGAAATGGAACTTCTGAAAAGCCGATTCCCCGAGAATATCATCCAATACAATGCTTATCGCAACGGGCACATTATAGGAGGCCTCACCTTTTATATTACCCAGCAAGTGGTACACGGACAATATAGTTCTACCAACGATGAGGGAAAGGAATTCGGAGCCATGGAGGCTATCTACGAACAGATTATGTATCATGATTACCCCGATTATCCCTATCTGGACTTCGGCAGTTCTACGGAACAGCAGGGAGCCTGGATCAACGAAGGCCTCATCGCCCACAAGGAAGGTTATGGAGGAAGAGGCGTGGTTTACGACACCTATGAATGGACAGTATAAAGAGAAATCCCGAAGTTCACAAGATAGTGAACTTCGGGATTTCTGCCTTTTACAAGAGTATAACTGTCACACCACGAGCAGCTTGCGCACCCATAACCAGTGCCTGCTCGATATCGGCAGTCTTGGAAGGACCACTGATGAAAATACCGAAATTGTACTTCGGATCCATCTCAATACGGGCATAAGCCTCATGCATATTGTTCACAATCTTCTCTTTTTCGAGGAATATCACAAGGTATTCCGAGATGAAAAGCACAGCTTTCTCCTTCATGGTCTGAGGAATCCAGACGCAGCCATTCTCGGCAACACCCACTTCACCACGAACAATACCCACATCAGTACCATTCAGGTCGTTAGCCTCAGCCACCGTATCAGGATTCTTCTGGGCAATCGTGATTTCTGGCAGATGAGAAGCAAAGACCTTGGCTTCCGGATAAGCCTTCTTCACCAGCTCATCCAGACTCTCACCTTCCTTCGCCTCTATCACGTGGCCACCTACCGATTCCGTCATCTCAATAAACTGTTTCAGCGTATCCTCATACTGGATACCCTTCACATCTACGGCAGGCATATCGAATTGAACGTGCGTATTCTTACGCAACTTGTTCAGGAAATCTTCTTTCTTCATTGAACTTTGAAATTTGAACTTTGAACTTTATGATTAGCCACTACTTCACCTTTCCTTCTTTCCAAAGCTGGTGGAAGCTCTTCTTTGCAAACTCAGGCATGGCGTGACCGATGCCCCAGGCATTCCAATTGCTGAAGTGCGTACAGCATTCAGGAATCAGGTTGGCGAGTGGCGCAAACTTCAGGGCTGTGGTGTAGAGCGCAGGACGGTCGAAGAGATACTTCATACCATTCGACATCGCCTTCTTCACAGGATCTGCCTTGCCCAACTTCTCCAGACTCTGGCGCCATTCGTAAATCTGCGAACCCGGTCCTACCTTAGAAGGACAGACATTGTCGCAAGACAAGCACAAGGTGCAGGCAGAAACATTATCGCTGTACTTCTGAGGATTCTTCAGCATACCCAGGTTCACACCTACAGGACCCGGAATGAAATAGGTGTAGCTGTAACCGCCTGAACGACGATAAACCGGACAGGTATTCATGCAGGCACCACAGCGCATACACTTCAACGTCTGCCAGTGGTCCTTATCAGCAAGGATGTCGCTTCTGCCGTTATCCACTAATACCACATGCATCTCGGCACCCGGACGAGCCTGGCGGAAATGAGAAGTGAAGGCGGTGGTAGGCTGACCGGTTCCGCAGCGGCAAAGCAGGCGCTGGAACACAGCCAATGACTTATAATCAGGAACCAGTTTCTCAATACCCATCGCTACGATATGGAGCTTAGGCATGGAAGTAGTCATATCCGCATTACCCTCGTTGGTGCAAACCACGCAATCGCCGGTGGCAGCCACACCGAAGTTACAGCCGGTCATACCTGCTCCAGCTTCCATAAACTGGTCGCGGAGATGATGACGGGCACAGCGGGTCAGGTAAGTAGGATCATAGTTGCCGATTTCCTTGGAGATACCCTTCTCCTCGAACATCTTACCTACCTCCTCACGCTTCAGGTGGATGGCAGGCATCACGATATGGCTAGGCTTCTGATGCAAGAGCTGGATGATGCGCTCACCCAGGTCGGTCTCCACCACGTCAATGCCGTGCTGCTCCAGATAAGGATTCATCTCGCACTCCTCGGTGAGCATCGACTTCGACTTCACCATCTTCTTCACGTTATGATCTTTCAGAATACCGAGCACAATCTCATTAAACTCCTGTGCATCCTTTGCCCAGTGAACCTTCACCCCACGGCTCTCCAGATTCTTGGAAAACATATCGAGGTAATCGGCGAGATGGGTAATCGTATGCATCTTGATTTCAGACGCATGCTCGCGGAGATCTTCCCACTCAGGAAGTTCCTGCGCCATTTTATCTCTCTTCTGACGAACAGACCAGAAGGTAGCGTCGTGCCAGGTGGTCTTCTCTACGTTCTGCGTAAACTTCGCAGCTCTCTTGGAATGTTCTGTACTCATAGTCCTGCAGCTAATATTTGAACAACATGAATAAACTTGATCGGCATATTCTCTTTCTTGGCGATTCCAGCCATGTGCATCAGACAGGAAGAATCCGGTCCGGTAACAAACTCAGCGCCTGTAGCCATGTGGCGCTTGATCTTGTCCTCGCCCATACGGGTAGAAACGGCAGGTTCCTCAATAGAGAACATACCGCCAAATCCGCAACACTCATCCTTGCGCTCCGGTTCGTGGATGGTAATGCCTTCCACCATATTTAATAAGTCAATGATTTTGTTGAAAGGCTTGATGTGGCGCTCAGAAGGAGATGACAATCCCAGTTCGCGCACACCGTGACAACTGTTGTGTACACTCACCACATGCGGGAACTTGCCCGGCACATGATCCACCTTCAGCACATCGTGAAGGAACTCCACAACATCCATGATTTTCTTTGAGGAAATACACTCGTGCTTACCCTCAAGGATTTTAGGATAATACACCTTTACGTAAGCGGCACATGAGGCAGAAGGAGCTACGATATAATCGTAATCCTTGAACAGTTCATCAAATGTCTCTATGACCTTCTCCGACTTGTACTGAAAACCGGCATTAGCCATTGGCTGGCCGCAGCAAGTCTGTTTTTCGGGATAACCCACGTCTAGTCCGTAATGCTTAAGCAACTTGTATGTAGCCACACCCGCTTCAGGGTAAAGGGCATCCACATAACAAGGGACGAATAATCCGACTTTCATTGTTGTTATATTTATCTTGTTTGCTATTTTTTATTCTTTTTCTACATGACTAAAAGCCGCTGCAAAAGTAACAAAATAATTGCAAAAATACGACATTCTAGAGAAGAAATAATAATAATTGATGTTATTTAACTGTAAAGATTTGCAGAAAATTTGGAATAATCAAATAAATAGCGTAACTTTGCATCTAGAAATAGTGTGTCTACCATTTGTGAACTAACACAAATACAGTTTAGTTGCTAAAAACATAAATAACAAGACATATAAAGAACAAACTTATAGTTATATTTAATGATGAAGAAACAGCTTAAGAAAGTCCTCGTTCTGGGTTCCGGTGCTTTGAAGATCGGCCAGGCAGGTGAGTTTGACTATTCCGGTTCGCAGGCTCTCAAGGCGCTGCGAGAGGAGGGTATCAGTTCCGTCCTCATTAATCCTAATGTTGCTACAATTCAGACGAGTGAAGGTATTGCTGACAAGGTTTACTTCTTGCCGGTGACACCTTTTTTTGTAACTGAAATTATCAAGAAGGAGCGCCCAGACGGCATTATGCTGGCTTGGGGTGGACAGACTGGTTTGAACGTTGGTACAGAACTTTACCTCAACGGTGTGCTCAAGGAGTATGGTGTGGATGTGTTGGGTACCTCGGTAGAGGCTATCATGAATACGGAAGACCGCGACCTCTTCGTAAAGGAGCTTAACAAGGTTGACCTCAAGGTTCCAGTAAGCCACGCTTGCGAGAACATGGAGGAGGCTGTGGCTGCGGCACGCAACATCGGCTACCCTATCATGATCCGTTCTGCCTACGCGCTGGGTGGTCTCGGTTCTGGTGTCTGCAAGACCGAAGAGGAGTTCAAGGAGATTGCTGAATCTGCCTTCACTTTCGCACCTCAGGTGCTTGTTGAGGAGAGCCTGAAGGGATGGAAGGAGATTGAGTTTGAGTGCATCCGTGATGCCAACGACCGCTGCTTCACCGTTGCCTCTATGGAAAACTTCGACCCACTGGGTATCCACACGGGTGAGTCTATCGTGGTGGCTCCTACCTGTTCTCTTACCGACGAGCAGGTGAAGATGTTGCAGGACATCGCCGTGAAGTGCGTCCGTCACCTCAACATCGTGGGTGAGTGCAACATCCAGTATGCTTTCAATGCTGAGACCAACGACTACCGTATCATCGAGATCAATGCTCGCTTGAGCCGTTCTTCTGCCCTCGCTTCTAAGGCTACCGGTTATCCGCTCGCTTTCGTTGCAGCCAAGATTGCCCTCGGTTATACGCTCGACCAGATTGGTGAGATGGGTACTCCTAACTCAGCTTATGTAGCTCCATCACTCGACTATATGATCTGTAAGATTCCTCGTTGGGACCTTACCAAGTTTGCCGGTGTAAGCCGCAAGATTGGTTCTTCCATGAAGTCTGTAGGCGAAATCATGTCTATCGGCCGCTCATTCGAGGAGATGCTCCAGAAGGGTCTCCGTATGATTGGTCAGGGAATGCACGGTTTCGTAGGCAACGACCACACCAAGTTTGATAACCTGGATGAGGAGCTTTCCAACCCTACCGACCTCCGTATCTTCGCCATCGCCCAGGCTTTGGAGGAAGGTTACACCATCGAGCGCATCGAGGAGTTGACCAAGATTGACCCTTGGTTCATCGAGCGCATGAAGAATATCGTAGATTACAAGCACAAGCTTTCTGAATATAATACTCTGGAGGAGATTCCTGCCGAGGTATTGCGCGAGGCTAAGGTATTGGGCTTCTCTGACTTCCAGATTGGCCGCTTCGTATTGAAGACTCAGAACACCAATATGGAGAAGGAGGTGCTCGCAGTTCGTGCCCAGCGCAAGAAGCTGAACATTCTGCCTGCCGTAAAGCGCATCCCTACTGTGGCAAGCGAGCATCCTGACCTTACTAACTATCTCTACATGACATACGCTGTAGAGGGTTACGACATCAACTACTACAAGAACGAGAAGTCTGTCATCGTTCTCGGTTCGGGTGCTTACCGCATCGGTTCTTCTGTAGAGTTCGACTGGTGTTCAGTAAACGCCATCAATACAGCCCGCAAGTTGGGTTACAAGTCAATCATGATCAACTACAACCCGGAGACCGTATCTACCGACTACGATATGTGCGACCGTCTCTACTTCGATGAGCTTTCATTCGAGCGTGTACTCGATGTCATCGACCTGGAGTCACCACGTGGTGTGATTGTTTCTGTAGGTGGTCAGATTCCAAACAACCTGGCTATGAAGCTCCATCGCCAGTCTGTGCCAATCCTGGGTACATCTCCTGTCAACATCGACCGTGCCGAGAACCGCGGTAAGTTCTCTGCCATGCTCGATAAGCTGGGTATCGACCAGCCTAAGTGGAGCGCCCTCACATCAATGGAGGATGTTCAGAAGTTCATCGACGAGGTAGGCTATCCTGTTCTCGTTCGTCCATCTTACGTTCTTTCCGGTGCAGCCATGAACGTTTGCCACGATGATGATGAGTTGCGTCGCTTCCTGGAGGCAGCTTCTGAGGTTTCTAAGGAATACCCGGTAGTTATCTCCCAGTTCATGACAGAGACCAACGAGATTGAGTTCGACGGTGTGGCTCAGAACGGTGAGATTGTAGAGTATGGTATTTCAGAGCACGTAGAGTATGCAGGTGTTCACTCCGGCGACGCTACCATGACCTTCCCTGCCCAGCAGATTTCCTTCGCTACAGCCCGTCAGATCAAGAAGATTTCACGTGCCATCGCCAAGGAGCTCAACATCTCAGGTCCTTTCAATATCCAGTACTTGGCTAAGGGTCGCGATGTAAAGGTTATCGAGTGTAACCTCCGTGCATCCCGTTCATTCCCATTCGTGAGCAAGGTATTGAAGCGCAACTTCATCGAGACTGCTACCCGCATCATGCTCGACGCTCCATATCAGAAGCCAGACAAGTCTGCTTTCGATATTGACCGCATGGGTGTGAAGGCTTCACAGTTCTCATTCGCCCGCTTGCAGAACGCTGACCCAGTTTTGGGTGTGGATATGAGTTCTACCGGTGAGGTAGGTTGTATGGGTGATACTTTCGAGGAGGCATTGCTTAACTCATTGATTGCTACCGGTTACAAGATTCCTTCTAAGGACAAGGGCATCATGCTTTCAAGCGGTGGTGCGAAGGAGAAGGCTTCTCTGCTCGACGCTGCCCAGGCGCTGGTGAAGAACGGTTACACCATCTACGCTACAGCCGGTACAGCGAAGTTCCTCAACGACAACAACGTGAAGGCTACAGCCGTAGGATGGCCTGATGAGGAGCACAAGGATCTTCCTAACGTGATGCAGATGATTGCCGACCACAAGTTCGACCTCATCGTCAACATCCCTAAGAATCACACCAAGCGTGAGTTGACCAATGGTTACAGAATCCGTCGTGGCGCCATCGACCACAACATTCCTCTGATCACCAATGCCCGCCTGGCTTCCGCCTTCATCGAGGCATTCTGCACATTGAGCCAGGATCAGCTTCAGATTAAGAGCTGGCAGGAGTACGAGTAATCGCACGCAGATTTATATGAAATACGCCCTGTAAGGCCCAAGCCTTACAGGGCTTTTTTATTCCCTGCCATGAGAAAAAGGAGGCGAAATGATGGCTTTCTCATTATTTTATTGTACCTTTGCAAACAGAAATAAGAATAAAGAATGATAGTTTGTATAGCAGAGAAACCGAGTGTGGCTAAGGATATCGCCCGAATCATCGGGGCTACCACGGCACGCGACGGTTATATGGAAGGTAATGGTTACCAAGTAACATGGACTTTCGGCCACCTTTGTGAGCTGAAAGAACCGAATGATTATACTCCGATGTGGAAACATTGGAGCCTTGCGGCGTTGCCGATGATTCCACAGCGCTTCGGTATCAAACTCATCAACGATGAAGGCATCAAGAAGCAGTTTGCTACCATCGAGAAACTGATGCAGGCTGCCGACAGCATCATCAACTGCGGTGACGCCGGACAGGAAGGAGAGCTCATCCAGAGATGGGTGATGCAGAAGGCGCAGGCAAAATGCCCGGTCAAGAGACTGTGGATTTCGTCCATGACCGATGAAGCCATCAAGCAGGGCTTCCAGGAACTGAAAGACCAGGGGGAATATCAGTCACTCTATCTTGCCGGACTTTCCCGCGCCATCGGCGACTGGATTCTTGGTATGAACGCCACCCGACTTTATACATTGAAATATGGTCAGAACCGACAGGTGCTCAGCATCGGCCGGGTGCAGACCCCTACCCTTGCCCTCATCGTGAACCGACAGAAGGAAATCGACAACTTCGTTTCCGAACCTTACTGGGTACTAGCCACCATCTACCGCGACACCCAGTTTACCGCCACCAGCGGCAAGTTTACCAGTAAGGAGGAAGGCGAGAAAGCATTCAGTACCATCGCCGGCAAACCCTTCACCGTTACCGATGTAAGCAAGAAAAAGGGAAACGAGGCGCCACCTCATCTCTACGACCTCACCTCGCTGCAGGTGGATTGCAACAAGAAGTTTGCCTACTCTGCCGATATTACGCTGAAACTCATCCAGAGTCTCTACGAGAAGAAGTACACCACTTATCCTCGTGTAGATACCCAGTTCCTGACCGACGATATCTATCCGAAATGTCCGCAGATTCTGAACGGAGTGAGTCAGGCAAAGATTATGAGTCAGCAGAAATACCTCCCGCTCATCCAGCAGCTCGCAACAATCAGCAAGAAATTGCCGAAGAGCAAGAAGGTTTTCGATAATAGCAAGGTAACCGACCACCACGCCATTATCCCAACCGGTGTTCCGCCAACCGGACTCACCGATATGGAGGCAAACGTGTATGATCTCATCGCCAAGCGCTTTATCAGCGTGTTCTATCCGGACTGTAAATTCTCCACCACCACCGTTTTGGGCGAAGTCATCAACGAAGACGGTCCAAAACCGGAAAAGATAGAGTTCAAGGTGAGCGGTAAGGAGATTCTCGAACCGGGCTGGCGAGTAGTCTATGCCAAGGATGTAAAGAATGCAGATGACGACGATGCGTCAGATAACGCCAACGGAAATGCAGACTCAGGTAATGGTGCCAAGAAGGAAGTGGTAGAAGAAAGAACCCTCCCATCCTTCACAAAAGGCGAATCGGGAGAACATCAGCCTACCCTGACGGAGAAATGGACCACGCCACCTAAGTATTATACCGAGGCAACCCTGCTGCGTGCGATGGAGACAGCCGGTAAATTCGTAGAAGACGAAGAGCTGCGTGCGGCGCTCAAGGAGAACGGAATCGGCCGACCTTCCTCCCGTGCCGGCATCATCGAGACCCTCTTCAAGCGCCACTACATCCGTCGCCAGCGCAAGAATCTGATGGCAACCCCGACAGGCATCGAACTCATTGACACCATCCATGAGGAACTGCTGAAGAGTTGCGAACTGACCGGTATCTGGGAGAAGAAGCTCCGCGACATTGAGCACAAGACCTACGATCCTGCCGACTTCATCAACGGACTGAAAGAACAGATCAACAAGATAGTCATCGATGTGTTGTCAGACAACAGCAACCGGAGAGTAACCATCATGACAGAGGAAGACCTCAAGAAGAAACCGGCTGCCAAGAAACCGGCTGCCCGAAAGGCTCCTACCAAGAAAGCCGATAAGGCAGCAGCACAGAATACAGATTCTCAGAATGCTCCTGCTCAGCCAACTCCTAAATCCGACCCAATGGTTGGCAAGCCATGTCCGCTCTGCGGCAAGGGCGTCATCATCAAGGGCAAGACCGCTTATGGCTGCAGTAACTGGAAGGCAGGCTGCCAATATCGTCAGCCATTCTCGCAGATGTAAATCAATATGAAACAAATAAGATTTTATCAAATCATAACAGCACTTTGCTGCCTCTTTCTGATAAGTTGCGGCATTGACCAGAACCTGAAGAAAGCAGACAAGCATCTTTCTTTAGGCGAATACTACGATGCGGCAACCCAATATAAAAAGGTGTACACCAAGACACCTACCAAAGAGCGGGCTGCCCGGGGCAAGGTGGCTCTGAAGATGGCACGCTGCTATGATAAAATCAACAGTACGCCGAAGGCACTGGCAGCCTACAGCAATGCCATCCGATACAAGCAGGCAGACCTCAACGACCGCCTGGCTTACGCACGGCTTCTCCTGAAGAACGGAAGTTACAGACAGGCTGCGAAGGAATTCGAATTCCTGCTCGATTCCATGCCCGACAACATGCTGGTAAAGAACGGACTCGAATCGGCACGAAAAGCCCCAGTCTGGAAGAAGGAAGGAAGCCGGTACAAGGTAAAGCGGATGGATGTTTTCAACTCCCGAAGAGACGACTATTCGCCTATGTTCCTCAGCGATGACTACAGTCAGCTCTATTTCACCTCAACCCGCAACGAAGCCCAAGGCAGCGACCTGAACGGAGTGACGGGAACGAAATCTGCCGACATCTTCTTCTCTGAAAAGAACGACAAAGGCAAATGGAGCAAGCCAGAAGCCATCGGAACCGGTCTCAACACCGACTACGAAGAGGGCGCATGCTGCTTTACCCCAGACGGCAAGCAGATGTACCTCACCCAGTGTACCACCGATCCCACTTCGCCCCGCTTAGCCCAGATAGTAACCTCCAACCGCTCAGATGCAGCCTGGAGCAAGCCTACAAATCTGGAAATCAGCAAAGATACACTCAGTTGTTTTGCCCATCCAGCCATCTCCCCTGATGGCGAATGGCTCTATTTCGTATCAGACATGCCGGGCGGAAAGGGCGGTCTCGACATCTGGCGAGTGCGCATCACTCCTGCCGGACTGGGCGGTGTAGAGAACCTGGGAGAACCAATCAACACCCCAGGCGATGAGATGTTCCCTACCTTCCGTCCTAACGGCGACTTCTACTTCAGCAGCAACGGTCATGTGGGAATGGGCGGACTCGACATCTATATCGCCAAAGTGAATTCCATCACCCGGAAATATGAACTCACCCACCCCGGCTATCCGCTGAATACAGAAGCCGATGACTTCGGAATGACTTTCGAGGGTCTCCACAACCAGGGTTTCTTCTGCTCTAACAGAAAAGACGGAAGAGGCTACGATCATATCTACTCCTTCGAGAATCCGGAGATTGTTACCACGATGAAGGGATGGGTTTACGAGAAAGACGGTTATGAACTGCCTGCCGCCGAGGTGAGAATCGTAGGCAACGACGGAACGAACAGGAAACTATCCGTCAAGGGCGACGGTTCGTTTGTCCTCCCTATCAATCCGCATGTCGACTACCTGGTGATGGCATCCTGCAAAGGCTACCTCAACCACAAGGAAGAACTTCGGGTTGATTCGGCTAAAGAGAGTAAGGAATACGTGCTCCAGTTCCCGCTGGCTTCCATCACAGCCCCGGTACTCATCGACAACATCTTCTACGATTTCGACAAGGCAACCCTTACCGAAGCCAGTACAACAGCCCTCGACCAGCTGGTAACGCTGCTGAAAGAGAACCCGCACGTTACCATCGAACTCAGCGCCCATTGCGACTACAAGGGAAACAGCGAATATAACAAGCATCTGTCTCAGCGCCGCGCCCAATCGGTAGTAGACTACCTGATAAAACACGGCATAGAGAAAGAGCGCCTCACCCCTGTGGGCTACGGCAAGGAGAAGCCGAAGAATGTGCGCAAGAAACTTACCGAGAAGTATCCTTGGCTCAAGGAAGGCGATGTGCTCAGCGAAGAATTTATCCTGAAGCAGAGCAAGGAGCATCAGGAAATCTGCAACCAGCTGAACCGCCGAACCGAGTTCAAAGTGCTACGCACTACCTATAAATTGTTTTAGAAACCGATATCATAAGCATAGGTGCTCTACTGAAAAAGTAGCAGCACCTATTTGTTTTTCTATATTCAGCAATATTAAATCTTCGTTCAAAGACATTGAATGTCCGTTCAAAGTCATTGAATGTCCGTTCAAAGACACTGAACGGACATTCAAAAGCTTTGAACGGAGATTTCAAGAGCATAAAGATGATATTTATAGTAATAAAAAACTCTTTCTATTAGCACTAAAAACTATTCTGCTAATAGAAAGAGTTGATCATTCATACAATTGATATCAGGGAAGAAGCCTACTGACGTGCATCAGCCAGTTCATTATATCCCCAAACCATGATGAGGACAACGATGCCAGCCAGCACCATCAGGAGATTCTGAGAGTGGGCGATGGAATCTGCCACATGCGTAAGCGCACGCGAGCCGGAGAGGAGGAAATCTATCTTCATAGAGAAAAGCCATCCCTGAATCTGTTCCCATCCCTGACAGACTACTGCTATGATGATGCCTGCTGCCACACAGGCTGCCGTCCATAAATGTTCCAGACGCTGGCGCTTAACCAGCGACATCGCAGTATCAGTTTCGGGTAAAGCCGGCAATGCCTGCATCACCCTGTCGGAGAATCCGTCATCAGGAATCTCTGACATCTGGCAATCGGAAAAGAACATCTGCAAGAGTTCTTCATCCTGAGGGTTCAACGGTTCCCCTTTCATGCTCTCCAACTTCTTATCATTTATCTTATCGGTCATAACCATTCTGTTTTAAGTAACTTGCAAGTTTCTGTTTTCCTCGAGAGAGATGCGACTTGATGGTGCCTTGCGCCATTCCCGTCACCTCTGCAATCTTATCTATAGAGAGTCCAACCATCAGCTGCAGCGTGATGCATGTACGTTCATTTTCATTCAATATCTGTAATGCCTTGAGCAAATCCATCTTCAATCCGGCATGGGCGCCCTGTGCATTCTTACAGGAAACGGCAGGCGTATCGATGTCCTGCGTCTCCTTATGGCTGCGGGTATAATCATACCATACATTATAGGCGATGCGATAGAGCCAGGTGGAGAAAGAGGCTGTACCCCTGAAACCGGACAGATGGGTATATGCCTTGACAAAGGTATCCTGCGCCAAGTCGTCACTCAGCTGCGCATCCCCCAGCGTCTGCCGCAGGAAGAACCCACGAATGGGTGACTGATACTTCCTGACCAACAGGTCGAACGACTTGCGGTCATGAAGCATCACCACCTTCGTGACGAGAGAGATATCGGATAACTTTTCCACCTTATATATATATATTAACTAATAATTGTTGTTCTTTTCCTTGTGACTTCCCCTCCTATTGAGAAGCCATGATATATTGAATGTCGGCTGCTAGACCGGAGTTCCATTATACCCCGTGCCCTGGTCGCCATGACGATTCTTCCACCAGTCCTTGATGGCAGGAAGCGAGCCGATAACGGTCTGACCGATGCCATAGAAGAAGACCAGGGCTCCGATGCCAGCCAGGAAATCAGCATCCCACCAGGCAAACATGGCGCACAAGCCGGCTCCCAGGAAGGCATTTCTCAATCCACGCTTTACCAGATACTCATCGCTCTGCTTGTCTATCGGACGGTCGCTTTCCGGAACATTGATGCCCTTCTCCATCGCCATTTCCGCCAGTTTCATCCGGTCGTTATGGCGGCGAATCAGATATCTGATAACCAGAAATACGATGATCAGCGGAGCAAAGACAAACAACAGACCGAAGATGATACAGAAAATGATCATAACAGCCAGCGCTCCGCCACCAAATACCGAACCGATGAAATCGAACGGATCATCATAGTTGTCTAAACTGTATCTAGAATGAACAGACCTATTATCATTCTCATCATAATCATCATAGTTAGCCGAATCTGTACTGGTTGTATCAGAATAAGCCTCCAATGCCTCGTCGTCTTTATCCTTCGAAGCAGATGACTGTGCGGCAGATGCAGGAGCAGCCTTTGAATCTACCTGTTGGGTAGCTGGATGATAACGATGTTTTGGAGCAGAAGACGCCAAAGACACTTGGGTGGCTCCGATGCTCATAACGAGCGCTAATGCCAATATTGCTTTCTTCATATCATTATTTTTTATTGTTTTACCTTGTTATTTTGAAAAATTTCTGCTTCTTAGACGCATCTCTTCGCGATTTAGTTGCAAAGAAACGAAAAATTTCTTATTTTTGCAAACAAATTAAAGAAAAAGAGACAGAATGAAGACATTACCTGAAGATTTCAGAACATATACGCAGGCGCTGATGGGCGAAAAGCTGTATCAGCGTCTGGAGCATGCTATCCTCGAAGAGGAGGCACCAACCAGTATCCGCATCAATCCTTTTAAATGCAAGGATGCTGATGGCGAACCGGTTCCCTGGTGTCCGGAAACCGGACGTTATCTCTCTACGCGTCCCGGATTCACCTTCGATCCGCTGCTGCATGCCGGCTTATATTATGTACAGGAAGCCTCATCCATGTTTGTTGATATGGCTATCCGACAGTACGTAAAAGAACCGGTGATGATGCTGGATCTCTGTGCTGCCCCTGGCGGTAAGTCGACTGCCGTAAGGGCTGCCTTGCCGGAAGGGAGTCTGCTCTTCAGCAACGAACCGATGCGCACCCGCTCACAGATTCTTGCCGAAAACGTACAGAAGTTCGGTCATCCGGATATGATTGTTACCAACAACTATCCCCGCGATTACAAGAAATCGAAGTTGCAGTTTGATGTGATTCTTACCGATGTTCCCTGCTCCGGCGAAGGAATGTTCCGCAAAGATGAAGGGGCTATCGGCGAATGGAGTACCCAGAATGTGAACAACTGCTGGCAGCTGCAGCGCGAAATCGTATCGGATATCTGGAACTGTCTGAAGCCAGGCGGTATCCTGATTTACTCTACCTGCACCTTCAATGCGCACGAAGATGAGGAGAACGTGGACTGGATATGCGAAGAACTTGGCGCTGAAGTGATGGCACTGGAGGGTGTAGAAGATGCATGGAACATCACCCGCAACCTCACGGGCACCGACTTCCCTGTTTACCGGTTCATTCCTGGCGTTTCGCGAGGCGAAGGTCTGTTTATGGCGATTCTGAAAAAAGAGGGCGAATGGGAAGCCGGTTCTTCAGCCAAGGAGAACAGGAAGGATAAGAAGAAGAAAGACAAGAAGGTGGCTAAAGGAAAGGGACCGGAGATTCCGGACGGCTGGCTGAAGACTGATACGGAATGGATGCCTGCAGAGAGCAACGAGACGGTTTACGCCATTCCGGGAAGATGGAAAGACATCTACGACCAGGCTGAAAAGAACCTGAAGGTGCTGCATGCAGGTGTGAAACTGGGAACTGACAAGGGAAAGGGTCTCATTCCCGACCAGGCTCTCGCTCTCTCTACGATGCTCAACAAAGATCACTTCACTCAGGTGGAGTTATCCTACGATGATGCCATCCGCTACCTTCGCAAGGAGGCTGTGAATCTGCCTGCCGATACGCCTAAGGGTTATGTACTGGTAACCTACAGACAGGTTCCGATAGGATGGGAAAAGAACATCGGCAACCGTGCCAACAACCTCTATCCGCAGGAGTGGAAGATCAAAAGTAGCCATGGGACGGGAGAGCTGTTTATAGTTAATAGTTTATAGTTAACAGTTTACAGCAAGAATGAATAATTCAACATTCAACACTCAACATTCAACATTAAAATAAAAAATGCTTAGCATCATCGCCTGTATATCAAAAGTGCATAGAGCTATCGGGTACAAGAACCGGTTGCTCTACGCCATCCCATCGGACATGACCCGATTTCGTATGCTCACAACCGGACATACGATCATCATGGGCAGGAAGACATTTGAGTCGCTGCCTAACGGAGCCTTGCCCAACCGCCGTAATATTGTTATCTCGAAGACAAGAGAGCAGATAACAGGGTGCGAAGTATGCAGCTCTCTGGAAGAAGCGCTGGCAGCAAGGAAAGAAGAGGTTGGAAGCAAAGAAGCGGCAGCAAGCAAAGAAGCGATTGGAAACAAAGAAGCATCAGATGAATGTTTCATCATCGGAGGAGCCAGCATATATGAACAGGCTTTGCCTTTTGCAGACAAGCTTTATCTCACAATCGTTGAAAAGGAACCTGAACATGCCGATACCTTCTTTCCGGAAATCAATCTGGCAGAATGGGAAGTGACAGAAAAAGAAATGAGGAATGAAAACGGCTTACCGTTCACATTCCTCACCCTTTATAGAAAGCAGTAATCCCGCAGGGAGCTACTGCTTTTTTTCTTTTTATATCTTATTTCTCTGCTGCAGCCTCCTCATCAGTTTCCTCTTCATCATCGTTGAAACTCTTGAGATCCTGCATAGAAAGCTGACGGTTGATAGATGCATTGAAAGAGATGATGGTCTCGCTGCGAGACAATCCCAATGGCTGCAACTTATCATGGATGATTTCCAGGAGATGGTGGTTGTTCAGCGCGTAAATCTTGATAAACATATCAAAGCTGCCTGTAGTATAGTGGCACTCTACAACCTCAGGAATCTTCTTCAACTCCTCTACAACCTGGTCAAACTTCTCAGGCTCCCTCAAATAGAGTCCCATATAGGCACAAGTTTCGTAACCTATCTTTTCTGGGTCAATGATGAATTGTGAACCCTTGATGATACCAAGATTTGTAAGTTTAGCAACACGCTGATGAATGGCAGCACCGCTCACATTGCAAGCGCGTGCCACTTCCAAAAATGGAATACGGGCATCCTGAGAAATCAGCTTCAGAATCTGCCTATCTAATGAATCTAAAATTTGTTTTGACATAATACTAATAATTTGGTTGCAAAGATAATACAAAAAATTAATAAAAGCAATTTTTTAAGAGAAAAACATGATAAATTAATATTATTTTCCTTTTTCTGTGGCAGAATAACTGATTTTTAATGCTTTTGCCTGGCGCAAAGCCTGCTTTACATCGGTTATCACACCCATCTTGGTTTCCTGATCTGCTTTGATTGATACGGTCATCAGCTTCTGGTCTTCCGGCGACATACGTTTCTTTTCTGCCGAAATGTAATCCATCACTTCGGGAGCCGAAGCAAACTTGTCATTCAACTGAATCTGGGTACCGGTACCATACTTTGCCTGCATCTCTTTGGTTGGCTTACCTATATAAATATGGCTCACCGCCGATTTCTTGGTCAGGCGGGTGAGTTCCTTGCCTTGTGGCAAACGGCAGTCTACCTTCAAGGTAACCTGGCGCATGTGGGTAACAATCATAAAGAAGAACAGTACGGAGAAAATGAGGTCTGGCAGAGAAGATGTATTCAACCCTGGCACTTCATGCGATTTCTTATGAAAATTCATCATTGTTTACCTCCTTTCTGCTGTTCTGTAGCTGTTTCTATAGAATTTTCTTCCCCTTGCTTTTCTTCAGCATTGGCATCAACACGCTGGTCAGCATGAGTCATTGCGTTGGCATACGACTCTGTGATGCGCTGCGGACAGATGTTGCGCACCTGTTCTTTCTGGTCATTGTTCAAGAGGGCATAATTCCTGTGATATTTCTTCTGGGCTGTTTCGTTGCGTAGCTGGCTATATGCTTCCATCAGCTGATTCTGCATCTGGAAATAGAGATTATAGTCGGCATCGCGATCACTCTCGATAGAGATGAGATGTTTCTTGCCCAGGCGGTGTACAAAGCGGATGGTTTCTTCCTTGAGCTGGCTCACCTTCATCGGCTTACCGTTGACCAAAAGCGTATCGCCAGCTGTCAGGCGCAGCGCCATCAGGTTAGCCTTGTCTACCACCGTCTGCTGCTGCTCCTTCTTCTGCGGTTCAGGTGAAGGGAGTTGACGCAACAGTCCCTTATCCACATCCATCGATGTGGTGACAAGGAAGAATATCAACAGCATGAACGAGATGTCGGCTGTAGATGTGGTATTCAGTCCCGGGGTTTCGTGTTGCTTCCTTCTAATCAGCATATTTAATCCTTATTTATAGAATAGAGAGCCCAGAGAGCTCTCTTTAGTTTTTCTTCCGAATATAACGTGTAGCACCGAAACAGACGGCACCGATTCCTGCCAGCAGCATCAGGAGCGATGTGATGACAAACATATCTGAAAGCTTGAGCCAGAGCCAGTCGGCATAATTCTCGCCATTGATGAGCATCGGAGCAGAACCGCCCAAAAGGAAGGTAAGCAGCAAAACTGCCAAAGTTCCGATCCATGTGATGCGGAAGATGCGGCGCACGGGAATGCCATTCACTACAGCCTCCGACTTGCTGCTGCGATAATCTCTGATCATCGAAAAGACTGCCAGACCTGTACCTCCTATCAAGAAGAGCCACATCAGCAGGATGAGCACATCGGTAAAGAGAGGCGCATTAAAGTCGGGGTTCTCTTCGAAAGGCAAATCGTAGCCTACCAAAAAGAACAGACCGAAAACCAGCACCGCCAGTCCTATCATGATATAGAACACCTGCTGCGATATCTTTTCGGCCGACTTCGTCTTCTGCTTTGAAAATTGAAATTTAACCATTTCTCTCTTCGTTTATTTATTCTTGGCAATAATATCCATTAAAGTAACCGCCGACTCCTCCATCTGGCTTGTCAGATGCTCCACCTTAGAAAGGATGTAGTTATAGAAAACCTGAAGGATGAGGGCTACGATGATACCGAAGATGGTAGTGATGAGCGCCACTTTCATACCCGAAGCAACGATAGTAGGACTGATATCGCCCGCCTGCTGAATCTGGTCGAACGACATGACCATACCAATCACGGTTCCGAGGAATCCGAGCGATGGCGCCATAGCGATAAAGAGTTTGATCCAAGAGCAGCCCTTCTCCAGGTTAGCCGCCTGAACGGTACCATATCCGCTCACCGAGCGCTCGATGTCATCAAGACTCTCGCTGATATGCATCAAACCCTGGTAGCAGATAGAAGCCACCGGTCCGCGGGTATTCCGGCAGAGCGTCTTAGCCCCTTCCACATCTCCCGCCGACACCTTCTGGTCGATATCCTGCATCAACTTCTTGGCGTTGATTTCAGAAAGACTCAGATAGATGATGCGCTCGATACAGAAAGCCATACCCACGATGAGGGCGATGGCAACGAGAGACATAAATCCCGCATTACCCTCTATAAACTTTGTCTTAAGAGCTTGATGAAATCCCATGTTCTCTTCTTGAGCCATCATAGGCAGAGAACACATCCATGTGAAAACCAATATTGCAAAACGTGCAATAGCTGTATTTTTCTTCATATACCTTATTATATATATAAAAGCGGAAAGAGGGGGATTCGAACCCCCGAACCGGTTTTGCCGGTTACACGCTTTCCAGGCGTGCCTCTTCAGCCACTCGAGCACCTTTCCATATTCCGAAGAACTCTTCTTAATCGCCGCAACATGCTGCTGCAACAATTTCGAAGTGCAAAATTATTGCTTTTCCTCCGAAATACCATAACTTTCATTGTTTTTTTATGTTTATTTAAGGAGTTTTGAACGCTTGCGTCCTATACTTGCGATACGGATAGCGGAAAAACCCGCTCTGCATTGAGGTTGGTCTGTCGGGCAAACTCCTCTTCGCTTATGCCATAAGCCTTGGCGAGCGTCTTCATCACTTCTACCACGAAAGCACTCTCGTTACGCTTGCCGCGATAAGGAACAGGCGCCATATACGGACTGTCGGTCTCCAGCACGATGCGATCCAGAGGAACTACGGCAGGGAGGTCTTCTCTGAGATGGCTGCTCTTGAAAGTTGATACGCCACCGACGCCCAATACAAACTTATCGAACGAGAGGAGTTCTTCTGCCTCCTTCTGATTGCCCGTAAAGCAATGGAAGACGCCACCCGGCAGTTCTTTCTCATACTTTCTGAGCAGATGCACCATCTCGTTCTGCGCCTTGCGGCAATGAATCATCAGCGGGAGCTGGGTTTCTACCGACCATTTTACCTGTTCCTCGAAAGCCTCGAGTTGCTCGTTTTCGAACTCACGGCTCCAGTAATAATCAAGTCCTACCTCTCCGATAGCAATCAAGTCTGAAAACTGAGGAGAACCACCCGCAGGATTGGCATTACCGGTCATGCGATGCTCCTCCAGTATCTTCCGGAGTTCAGCCAGCTGTTCCTTCCAGTCAGCCTTCACCTCTTCAGGATGCAGACCAATCATAGGATAGGCGTAGCCCGTATATTCCTTAGCCAATGCCAGGACCGCGTGTGTGGTCTTCACATCGATGGCAGGCAAGAACACCTTGCCTACCCCCGCTTCCCTGGCACGGGCGAAAGCCTCCGCCCTATCCTCATCAAATTCTTCCGCATCGAAATGCGTATGTGTATCTATGACTTTGAACATTGAACTTTGAACTTTATGATTAGTACTGTCGCTTCATCATTTTCTGAGCATACTTAGCCAGTTCTTCCTTGCGCTCAGCAGGCACGCTGACAGCATCGAGATACTTCTTGCTCTGCTCGAAATAATAAGCAATCTTATCCTGCGCCATTTTGTCGATACCTATCTCGTTGTAAAG
>ENA-UEOL01000927-UEOL01000927.1-human-gut-metagenome-genome-assembly--contig:-NODE-927-length-20276-cov-148.784098_pt1 | contig 20276 bp, 20 predicted proteins | sample MGYA00242884_ERZ507884 | MGnify/ENA primary metagenome ERZ507884 (study PRJEB26167, sample SAMN06115417) | human gut metagenome | host: Homo sapiens | place: China:Chongqing | collected 2015-03-06... | reverse complement strand
GAAGAAGTCGAAGCACAAAAAAGCTAGCGCTGCGCCAGTCGGCGCTATCGCTTTAACGCTTTTTTCGCTTCTCCATTAAAAGCCCCTCAGTCGCTGCGCGACAGCTCCCCCAAGGGGGGAGCAGGCACGCCCGCAGCGCCGCGCTTTCGCAGAAAGCAGCGCTGCAAATGCCGTTTGCCGTTACGACCCCTCCCGTGAAAAGGCAATTCTGGAAAATCCGCAGATTTTCCAGAATTGCGAAATTATAAATATTCTTTCCGCTGAACATGGCCAGAGCGCAAGCGGAGGCCATTCCAAATCGTCCCGCCCTCTTGTATTTATCATATCTTTATTGACAACAAACCGCACTTTGCCGTAAACTGAGAGCATAAAACCGGCGCAGCGCCGGAAAAGGGGCGTAAAACAAATGAACGATACCGTACACTTTGAAAAAACTCTCTCCAGCGAGACCCTGTTCGAGGGGCGGGTCATCACCCTGACCAAGGACACTGCACTGCTGGAAAACGGCAAGACCGCTACCCGCGAGGTGGTGCATCACCACGGCGGTGCCTGCATCCTGCCTTATTTTGCAGACGGCACCATCTGCATGGTGCGGCAGTTCCGCTATGCCATGCAGCAGCAGCTGTGGGAGCTGCCCGCCGGTAAGCTGGAAAAGGGCGAGGACCCCTTTGCAGCCGCCAAGCGGGAACTGGAAGAGGAGTGCGGCCTGACCGCTGACAACTACATCTCGCTGGGCGAATTCTACCCCACCGTGGGCTACGATACCGAGGTCATCTATACTTGGGTAGCCACCGGTCTGCACGAGACCAAGATGCACCTTGATGCGGACGAGTTTTTGACCCCCGACCGGGTGCCGCTGGAAAAGGCATATCAGATGGTCATGAGCGGCGAGATCAAGGACGGCAAGACCATTGCGGGCATCCTGAAGCTGAAAGCTCTGCTGGCCGAGGGCAAGCTGTGATCTTATACGAGGACGCCGCCCTTGTGGTGCTGGACAAGCCCGCCGGACTTTCCAGCGAGGAGGGCGTGCCCGCCGCGCTGCGCACACACTGGAACGCGCCCGACGCCTTTGTGGGGGTGGTGCACCGGTTGGACACCGGAGTGTCCGGGTTGATGGTCTATGCCCGCACCCCGGCAGCTGCCGCCGCACTGAGCCGTCAGGTGACCCAAAGTCAGGACGCCTACGCCGTGCAGGATGGCCGCGCCGAGGGCAAAGCTACCGCGCCGCAGTTCGTCAAGCAGTACCGCGCGATCATTGCCGGTGCGCCGGACGCGCAGCTGCCCGCCGCAGGGCTCTTGCGGGACTACCTGTTCAAGGATAGCCGCAAGGGCAGGGTGTTCCCGGTCAGCCGTCCCCGCAAGGGGGTGCGGGAAGCGGTGCTGGAATACCGCATCCTTGCCACGGCAGGGGAGAACAGCCTTGCCGAGATCACCCTGCACACCGGGCGCACCCATCAGATCCGGGTGCAGTTTGCTTCCCGCAGGCACCCGCTGTACGGCGACGGCAAATACGGCAGCCGCCAGAAGGGCAGCATTGCCCTGCAAAGCTGCGGCCTGCGCTTTGTGCACCCGGACACCGGCAAGCCCATGGCCTTTTCTCTGCCCCTGCCCGCCGCCGCACCGTGGAAGGAGTTTTTGGAATTAGGTGAGTGATATGGAACAGCAATACAAGACTGATGCCGAAATTTACGCCGTGCTGGAGCGGGAGATCATCGACCTGACCATCCGTCCCGGCTCTTCGCTGAGCGAGAACCCGCTATGCGCCCGGTTCGGTGCGCCGCGCTCCCTGATCCGGGTGGTGCTGCAAAAATTGCAGGAAAACGGGCTGGTGCGCATCGTGCCCTACAAGGGCACCACCGTTACCCGGCTGAACCGGCGCATCGTGGACGAACTGATCTACGAGCGCACCGCCGTGGAGGGGCGCATTTTGCGAGATTTTGCCCCCAACGCCACCCCGGCGCAGCGGGCGCAGATTCGTGCGCGGGTGGACGCCTACGAGGCCCTTGCCCGCGCCGAGAACCCGGACTTCAACAAGCTGTACGAGATGGACTGCCGCCTGCACGAAACATGGTTTGCCGCCATGGACAAGATGTACCTGTGGAGCACCTTACAGAATGCCCACGCCGATTACAGCCGGTTCCGTATGCTGGACACCATGACCACCGGCGGGCTGGACGAGGTGATCGCCGATCACCGCAACCTGCTGAACGCCATCGAGCGGTGCGACCTTGCCGCCTTTGAGCCGCTGGTGGAGCGCCACCTGTACGGCGGCATCCGCCGCCTTGGCAGCAAGCTGACCAAGGAATACGCCGACTTTTTTGAGCCGGAAAACGTGAAATAAGTCAAATTGTTCCACGGGGAACAAAGACGATTTAAAATGCCCTCCGCGTTGCTCTGGGCATCTTCAGCGGAAAAATTATTTTTTATTTGCGAAATGGGAAAATCTGCGGAGCTTGTCGGGACAAAGTCCCTCCATCTGCTGCGCAGACCGCTCTGCCGCTTAAAAGCCCCACTGGGGCTTTCATTGCTGCGCAAACGCGGATTTTCCCATTTCGCTTTTTCACGGAAGTAATTATAAAGGGGTATCCATCACAGGCAAAAGCCCGGAGTGTCCGCAGACGCTCCGGGCTTTTGATATTCAGAACACTCCGGTGATGAAGATTTCCAGACCGATGCCAATGAGGATGACACCGCCCAGAATATTTGCCTTGCCGGAAAGCTGTGTGCCGAACTTTTTGCCGATGCGCAGACCCGCCATGCAGAGGATGAAGGTGACCACCGCAATGATGATGGCGGCGGTAAGTGCCATCAACCAGCCGTATTCCGAGATGGTGAAACCCACCGAAAGGGCATCGATGCTGGTAGCCACACCCTGCATGAACAGTGCTCCGGCGCTGAGCTGCGCCGCCTCCTCGGCTTCCTCGCCCCGGATGCCGTCCAGCAGCATCTTGCCGCCGATGTAGCCCAGCAGTGCCAGCGCGATCCACGGGATCAGGGTCTCAAAGGACGCAAACAGCTCCACGATGGTATGCACGCACACCCAGCCGATCATAGGCATTGCAGCCTGAAAAATGCCGAAGGTGCCCGCGATCTTCACCATGCTGCTTTTCGTCATCTTTGGGTCGTGCAGACCGTTTGCCATGGACACCGAAAACGCATCCATCGCAAGCCCCACGCCAAGCAAAACGCTGTTGAGAAAAAATACAAAACTCCATTCCATTCTGTCTGCCTCCTGTTTGTTGACCGTAATCCGAACCAAAACAAAACCCGGCCCCGGGCGCGTTGTACGTCCAGGACCGGGTGATTTTTTGAGATTCACTCCATGTGCACGGGCGCAGCAAACACGCACCAAAACACATGAGTCTCGCAAATGAAAGCAAGCCAGACCGAAACAGTCATTATGTTGACTTGCTGCGCTCTGCAAAGCGCCTGCTACTCCCCCACGGGTATTGTGATTTCGTTTATTCTAGCACAGTTTCAAGGGGAAGTCCAGACAAACCTGACGGTGAAACGATTTTTAATGTGCTCCGCTGCGCTGTGCACATATTCAGCGGAAAGAATTATTTATAATTTCGCGTTTGTCGCGCTCTGCGGAGCGCTCCAAACGCATTTTCACCGGAGGGGTCGTAACGGCAAGCGGCATTTGCAGCGCCGCTTTCTGCGAAAGTGCGGCGCTGCGGAACACGATTTTCTCCCATGAAAATGGGATAGCGGAACGCCCGCAGGTGTTCCGCTATCCCGGACTTATAAAATCATTTTGCGCGCAGCGCAAACATCATTGCGCAGGCACATCATTTCTGCGCAGCAGAAGCCTCATGCCCGCAGGGCACATCATTCCTTTTCCTCCGGGTCTGCCTCCGGGGCTTCGGTGGCGGCGGCAGCATCGGCGGCCTCCATCTCGGCCAGCTGCTCGGCGGTGGGCTCGGCATCGGCCTCAGAAGCGTCGATCTTCTCGGTCTGTGCTTCGTCGTCGTGGTCGGTGCGTGCCAGCACCATCACCTTGTCGTTCTCGCCCAGACGCATCACCCGCACGCCGGAGCCGTAGCGGCTCTGCAGCGGGATCTCGTTGGCGTGCAGACGGATGATGATGCCCTCCTGACTGCTCAGCAGCACATCATCCACATCGTCCACGATCTTCACGGCGGCAACCTTGTCGCGGCTCACATCGTAGTTGCGGATGCCCTTGCCGCCGCGGGCAGTGATGCGGTAGGTGTCGATATCGGAGCGGCGTCCCTTGCCGTTCTCGGTCACGGTCAGCACCGTGCCGCCCTCGCGGCAGATGCACACGCCGACAACTTCATCGCCCTCTGCCAGACGGATGGCGCGCACGCCGTGGCCGTTACGGCCCATCGGGCGGGCGTCCTCCTCGTTGAAGCGGATGGCCTGACCGTTGCGGGTGGCAACGATGAGCATATCGTGGCCGGAGGTCAGGCGGGTCCATGCCAGCGCATCGCCCTCGTTCAGGGCAATGCCGATCAGGCCGCTCTTGCGGATGTTGGCGTACTGCTCCAGCGGGGTGCGCTTGATGAGACCCTGCTTGGTGACCATGGTCACATAGCCGCCCGACTGCTCAGCGTCCTTGCTCTGGCAGATCATGTTGGTGACCTTTTCGCCCTCCGCCAGCTGCAGCAGGTTGACAATGTTCATGCCCTTGCTGGTGCGGCTGCCCTCGGCGATGGTGTAGCCCTTGATGCGGAACAGGCGGCCACGGTCAGTGACAAAGAGCACATAGTCGTGGGTGGAGCCTACAAACATCTCCTGCACGATATCCTCTTCCTTGCGGGTCATGCCGGAGATGCCGCGTCCGCCGCGGCGCTGTGCCTGATAGGTGGCCTTGAGCTGACGCTTGATATAACCGGCCTCGGTCAGGGTGTAGACGCACTGCTCCTCGGCGATCAGATCCTCGATATCCACCTCACCGGTCACGGACTGGATCTCGGTGCGGCGCTCGTCACCGAAGCGCTTCTTCATTTCCAGCAGCTCGTCCTTGACGATGGCAAGCACCCGGGCGTCATCGGCCAGAATAGCTTCCCAGTCCTCGATCTTGGCCTGCAGGCTTGCCAGTTCTTCCTCGATCTTCAAGATCTCCAGACCAGCCAGACGACCCAGCTGCAGCTTGACGATGGCGTCTGCCTGCGGGTCATCAAAGCCGAACTGCTCCATGATGGCAGCCTTGGCTTCTGCCATGCCGCCCTTGCAGGCGCGGATGGTGGCGATCAGTTCGTCCACGATATCGGTAGCCTTCTTCAGGCCTTCCAGAATGTGGGCGCGCTCCTTGGCCTTTTTCAGGTCGTACTGGGTGCGGCGGCGCACCACCTCGTCCTGAAACTCCACATACTTCTGCAGCATCTGCTTCAGGGTGAGCACCTTGGGCACCTTATGGTCGATGGCCAGCATAATGACGCCCACGGTGTCCTGCAGCTGGGTGTACTGGTACAGCTGGTTCAGGATGACCTGTGCATTGGCGTCCTTGCGGACATCCACCACGATGCGCATACCCTTGCGGTTGGTCTCATCGTTCAGGCCGGTGATGCCCTCGATGCGCTTTTCCTTGACAAGGTCTGCCATGTGCTCGATGAGGCGTGCCTTGTTGACCATATAGGGAATTTCGGTAATGACGATCTGGGTGCGGCCGTTCTTAGTCTCCTCAATGGTGGCGCGGCCGCGCAGGGTGATCTTGCCGCGGCCGGTGGCGTAGGCGGCGCGGATGCCGCTGCGTCCCATGATGATGCCGGCGGTGGGGAAGTCCGGTCCCTTGATGTGCTCCATCAGGCCGGGCAGGTCGATGTCCGGGTCATCGATATAGGCGATGCAGCCGTCAATGACCTCGCTCAGGTTGTGGGGCGGGATGTTGGTAGCCATACCGACCGCGATACCCTGACTGCCGTTGACCAGCAGGTTCGGGAAGCGGCAGGGCAGCACGCTGGGCTCCTTTTTGGTCTCGTCAAAGTTGGGGTCCCAGTCGATGGTGTCCTTCTCAATATCGGTCAGCATCTCCACCGCCATGCGGCTCATGCGGGCCTCGGTGTAACGGTAAGCAGCCGGGGGGTCGCCGTCCACAGAACCAAAGTTACCCTGACCATCCACCAGCGGATAGCGCAGCGAGAAGTCCTGTGCCAGACGTACCATGGCATCGTAGACCGATGCGTCGCCGTGGGGGTGGTAAGAGCCCAGCACTGCACCAACGGTATCGGCGGATTTGCGGTATGCATGGCTGGGGTCGTTGCCGCGCTCATGCATGGTGTACAGGATGCGGCGGTGGACGGGTTTCAAGCCGTCCCGCACATCGGGCAGGGCGCGGGACACGATGACCGACATGGAATAATCCAGGAAGGCCGTCTCGATCTCCTTTTTGACATCGCGGATGATCTTTTTGGTTCCGCTGCCCGGTATCATCACATAATCTTCTTCCATTTGTTCCTCCGTGTCTTACACGTCCAGCTTTGCGTACTGGGCGTTGGTCTCGATAAAGCGGCGGCGGGGCTCCACCTGATCGCCCATCAGGATGGTAAAGGCTTCGTCAGCCTTTTCGGCATCCTCGATGGTGATCTGCACGATGACCCGGTTGTCCGGGTTCATGGTGGTCTCCCACAGCTGCTCGGGGTTCATCTCACCAAGGCCCTTGTAGCGGTTCACCTTTGCGCCGGGCATCTCCTGCGAGAGGATGGCCATTTCCGCGTCGTTATAGGCGTACTTGATGGTGTTGCCCTTCTGCACCTTGAACAGGGGCGGCTGTGCCACATATACATGCCCCTGCTCGATGAGGGGGCGCATATAGCGGAAGAAGAAGGTCAGCATCAGGGTGCAGATGTGGGAGCCATCCACGTCCGCATCGGCCATGATGAACACCTTGTCGTACCGCAGCTTGGAGATATCGAACTCGTCACCGATGCCGCAGCCCAGCGCCAGCACCACCGGCATCAGCTTGTCGTTGCCGTAAATTTTATCGGCGCGGGCCTTTTCCACGTTCAGCATCTTGCCCCACAGCGGCAGAATAGCCTGAATGGCAGAGTCGCGTCCCATCTTGGCAGAGCCGCCTGCAGAGTCGCCCTCGACGATGAAGATTTCGGTGCGGCTGGGGTCTTTTTCGCGGCAGTCGGCCAGCTTGCCGGGCATCCGGCTGGTCTCCAGCGCGCTCTTGCGGCGCACCAGTTCGCGGGCCTTTTTGGCGGCGGCGCGGGCGCGGGCGGCCTGTGTGGCTTTTTCAAAAATGGCTTTTGCCACGCCGGGGTTCTCCTCAAAGAACTCCATCAGCTTGGAGTAGACCATGTTGGAAACGAGGGTGCGAATTTCGGTATTGCCCAGCTTTGCCTTGGTCTGGCCTTCAAATTCGGCCTCCTGCAGCTTGACCGAGATGACGCAGATCAGACCCTCGCGCACATCTGCACCGGACAGGTTTTCGTCCTTGTCCTTCAGCAGGCCGTGGCTGCGGCCGTAATCGTTGAACACGCGGGTCAGGCTGGCTTTGAAGCCCTCTTCGTGGGTGCCGCCGTCCGGGGTGTTGACGTTGTTGGCAAAGCTCAGAAGCAGCTCGTTGTAGCTGGAATTGTACTGCAAGGCGATCTCCGCCACGCCGCGGTCGGTCTGCCCCTTGAGGTAGATGACATTGGGGTGCAGCACTTCCAGCTTGCGCTTTTCGCCCAGATAGGTGACAAAGCTCTTGATGCCGCCCTCGTAGCACATGACCTCGGAGCGGTAGCAGGGGTCGCCCTCCTGACCGTCCTCCAGCACGGGGGTGTACAGCTGACGCTCATCGGTCAGGGTGATCTTGACACCGGCGTTCAGGAAGCTTTCCTCCCGCAGGCGCTTTTCCAGCGTGTCGAAGTCGTAGACGGTGGTGTCCTTGAACATCTCCGGGTCGGGTTTGAAGGTGACCCGGGTGCCGGTGACGCCCTCGGCTACCGTGCCGATGCACTTGAGGTCGCCGTCCGGGTCGCCGCGCCGGAAGGTCTGCTCGTACTCCTTGCCGTCACGGCGCACATTGACAGTGAGCCACTCGGAGCAGGCGTTGACCACCGAAGCGCCCACGCCGTGCAGACCGCCGGCCACCTTGTAGCCGGAATTTTCGCCGCCGAACTTGCCGCCGGCGTGCAGGATGGTGTACACCACGGTGACGGCGGGCAGACCGGTATCGGCCTGAATGTCCACGGGGATGCCGCGTCCGTTATCGGTGACCTGAATGATGTTATCTTTCAGGATCTTGACCTCGATGTGGTCGCAGTAACCCGCCAGCGCCTCGTCAATGGCGTTGTCCACGATCTCGTACACCAGATGATGCAGACCGCGCTCACCGGTGGAGCCGATATACATACCCGGGCGCTTGCGCACCGCCTCCAGACCCTTCAGCACCTGGATCTCGCTGGCGTTATACTCGTGGTCGGTTACGGTATCGGCATTTGTACTGGTAATGATTTCTTCTGCCATATCCTTTCTCCCTTTTGTTCATTTTTGCGTTTGTTTTTTCAAATTATAGCAAAGCGGGAACCGGTACACCATGGTGTACTTTTTTCTCGCCGTTTTGTTGTGTTTTCACGCGCTGCCCGCACAGGGCGTTCCGGCTGGCACGGTGCGGCTTTCCGGGCAGTTCCGGGGCTTTCCCATCCCTCTTTTTTCTGTGGATCTTCCGCCCGTTTTCCGCAAATTTCACTCCACCATCTTTTGCGCTCTGCGGCGCATGGCGGCGCTGGACAGCTCCGAAAGATACACCGCATCCACCAGCCCTCCGTCTGCCAGCACATAGCACTGGGGCAGCTCGTCCGAAAGGCTGACCACCGCCCCGTTCTTCTGGGCGTAGTTCAAAAACTCCCGCCCCCGGGGGGAGGTGGTGGTGGTCTCCAGATCAAAGATGCCAATGATGTCACGGTCGTTCAGGACATAGTCCCGCCCCAGATGAATATACATACTGTATTTTCTCCCGTGTCTTTTGTTTGCATAAAGTCCACGAAAATGCAGCTTTTATGCGGTATTGCTTACAACATTTGTCCATGCCGTCAGACCCGATTCAGCACCCCGCCGTCCATGCGGTATACCTCGCCATCGGTCTTTAAAAAGTCCGTGTCATCGCAGCTGGTCACAAAGGTCTGCTTTTCCTTCATGCAGGTGAGCAGATACTGCTTGCGCCCTTCGTCCAGCTCGCTCAGCACATCATCCAGCAGCAGTACCGGGTGCTCCCCGGTGATCTGCGCCGCCGCCGCGGCTTCGGCCATTTTCAGGCTCAGCACCACGCTGCGCTGCTGTCCCTGACTGGCATACACCCGGGCGGGCTGGTCGTCCAGCAGCAGCTCCAAGTCCTCGCGGTGGATGCCGCACAGGCTCTGCCCGGCGCGCAGCTCCTCCTCCTGCCGCTGACGCAGCAACTCGGCAAGCCCGCCCGGCGCAAACTGGGCGGCATAACGGATGCTCATCCGTTCTGCCCCGTGGGAAAGCTCCGCGTAGTTAGCACAGGCGCGGGGAGCCAGCAGTTTCAGATACTCCCGCCGCCGCTGCTGCAAGGCTTCGCCCTGCGCGGCAAGTTCGGTGTTGAGCACCTCCAGCAGGGTGCGCTTTTCCGCGTAGGGGCGTTCCTGCCCGTTTGCGGAGTGGCGCAGCAGCGCATTTTTTTGCTGCAATACCCGCACATAGCGGCGGTAGCTGGCCAGATACCCGGGGTACAGCTGGCACAGCGCAGCGTCCAGAAACTTGCGCCGCCCCTCCGGTGCCCCCTTGACAAGGCTCAGGTGGCCGGGGTCGAACACCACCGCCGGAAAGCTGCCCGCCAGTGCCGCCGCCCGCTTGGGCGCTGCGCCGTTTACCGCCGCATAGCGGCCGGGCTTTGCAGCCTCCGGGGTGCCCACAGTCATGCGGATGTGGGCAGGCTCGGCGGGCTCACAGCCTTCCGGCCGGTCCCGCTGGGTGTCGGCTTCCAGCACCGCAAATGCTTCTCCCCGGCGCACAAGCTCGGCATCCTTGCCGCCCCGGAAGCTTTTGCCGCCGGTCAGCAGCCAGATAGCCTCTAAAAGGTTCGTTTTGCCCTGCCCGTTGTTGCCGCAGATGACGGTAAGCTCCCGGCCGGGCTCCAGCCGTGCCGCACAAATATTGCGATAGTTCTGTACTTCCAGCGAAAGCAGACGCATTTACTGACCCTGCCCGATCTCTACGCTCTGGCCGTCCAGCTCGATGACGTCCCCGGCGCGGCACTTTTTGCCCCGCATGGTGCACACCTCGCCGTTCACCTTCACAGCACCGCCCTGCACCAGCTCCTTGGCTTCGCCGCCGGTCTCGCACAGACCGGCAAATTTGAGCAGGGCATCCAGCTTGATAAACTCGGTATGAATGAGAATCTTCTGCATAAAACGCGCTCCTTAGTCGTTTTTAAAGCGTACCGGCAGTACCAGATACAAAAAGTCGTTGCCCTCTACCGGCAGCACCTTCACCGGGCTCAACGGGCCGCTGATCTCCATGCGCACCTGCTCGGTGCGGGCGTTGCGCAAAGCATCCAGCAGATAGCGGTTATTGAAGCCGATCTCTACCTCATCACCCTCGCAGGCGGCGCTGAACTCGTCCACCACGCGGCCGAGGTTGGTCTGGCAGCGCACCACGACTTTACCCTCTGTAAAGGAGATGCGGAGGGGATTTTTTAAACGCTCTGTAATAATCAGAGAGGCACGCTCGATGGTGGAGATGAAGTCCTTGGTGTCGATGGTCACCCGGGTGCGGCTTCCGGCGGGGATGACGTTGCGGTAATTCAGGAATTCGCCCTCGATCAAACGGCTCATGATGGTGTAACCGGCGGTGGTGAACACCACATAGCGGCGGTTCGCACTGATGTGCACATCCTCTTCGTCATCGTTGGCCAGCAGATGGGACACCTCGGTCATGGTCTTGCTGGGCACGATGATGCGGATATCCTTCACGGCAGTGATGGGGCGCTCCACAATAGCCAGACGGTAGCCGTCCAGCGCTACAATGGTCAGCTTGTCCAGTTCGATCTCGAACAGTTCGCCGGTGTGGGCGGGTTTTTTCTCGTCCTGACTGACGGCATACAGGGTGCGGTCGATCATGTCCCGCAGCACGCCGGTCTTGATGGTCAGGGTCTGCTCCGCGCCGGTGTTGGGCAGATCCGGGAAATCGGTAGCCGGCATGGACTGGATCTCGAACTGTGCCACGCCGCTCTGGATGGTGGTCTTGCCATTATCCGCCGCCACAATGCTGATCTGACCTGCCGGCATCCGGCTGATCATGCTGCTGAGCAGTTTTGCATTCAGCACGATCTCACCGGGTTCCTTGATGTTGGCTTCGATGGTGGTCACGATGCCCATTTCCAGATCGTAGCCGGTCAGGGTGAGCTGAAAGCCCTCGGCCTTCAGCAGAATGCCCTCCAGCACCGGGATGGACGAGCGCATGGTGACAGCTTTGGAAACGCCGTCGATGGCTGCACTGAGCAGTGTTTTATCGCAGACGATGTTCAAAACAGTATCTCTCCTTTTTTCACACTTCCGGCTTGATCCCTGCCCTTTGGGCTGCTGCCGGAAGGCAGTAATATATTGAACTTGTTGTAGTAACCGTAGTAGGGGGTGGGGAAGATGTTGAAAACCCGGAAATGTCTTGCCGGGATGCGGGGCTTTGGCTTTCCACCGGGTTGTGGAAGGCTCGTGAAGGAAATGTTGAAAGGTGGGGAACGGTGTTTCTTTCCACAGCCAATGTGAAGAACTGATGTTAAATGTTGAAAACTAAGTGGAAAGTGTGGAAAGCTTCGCCTTTTTGCCACAAGATATAGGCGTATTTTCCCCTTTTTGTTCCGGTTTCTCCCCATATTTTGGGGTCACACCCTAAAATGAGTATGACTTTTGTCCAGTTTTCCCCGGTTTAAGCTTTCACGTTCTTGATGATATCGCTCACGGTCTCCCGCAGGTGCTGGTCGTTCTTCATGTCCCGCTCCATGGTCTTGAGGGAGTAGACGATGGTGGAGTGGTCGCGGCCGGAGAATTCCCGCCCGATCTCCTCCATGCTCATGCCGGTGACTTCCCGCAGGATATAGATGGCAACGCGCCGGGCAGAAGCCACATTGGCGTTGCGCTTGGTGCCCCGGATGTCGGCAGGGGACACGTTGAAGGTGCGGGATACCTCGCCAATGATCTTTTCGATGGTCACCGGTACCGGCTGGGTCTCGTTGAGGATATCCTTGATGGCGTTCTGCGCCACGCTGATCACCGGCTGGATGCCCTCCAGCATATAATAGGCGTTCAGCTTTTTCACTGCGCCTTCCAGCTGGCGGATGTTGTTTTTCAGGTGGTTGGCAATGAACTCTGCCACGTCCTCGGGCAGGTCCAGATGCAGCAGCTCTGCCTTGCGCTTCACGATGGCAACCCGGGTCTCAAAATCCGGCGGCTGCACATCGGCGGTCAGACCCCACTCAAAGCGGGTGCGCAGCCGCTCCTCGAGGCTCTTGATCTCCTTGGCGGGGCGATCGGAAGCGATGACGATCTGCTTGTGGGCGTCGTGCAGGGAGTTGAAGGTGTGGAAGAATTCTTCCTGCGTGGACTCCTTGCCCGCGATGAACTGGATATCGTCCACCAGCAAAAGGTCTGCTACACGGTACTTCATGCGGAAGTCCTCGGTGCTGCCGGCGCGGATGGCGGCGATCAGTTCGTTGGTGAACTGCTCGCAGGTGACATACATGATGACGAAATCGGGGTGGGTGCGCTTGATCTCGGTCTGAATGGCGGTCAGCAGATGGGTCTTGCCCAGACCGGAGCCGCCGTAGATGAACAGGGGGTTATAGGCCCCGGAGGGGTTTGCCGCCACAGCCTGCGCAGCAGCAAACGCAAACTGGTTGGACGGCCCCTTGATGAAGTTTTCAAAGGTGAACTCGTAGTTGCCCTGCGGGGAGGCGGGGTTTGCCTCGTACTGCTGGGCCAGCACTACCTCGTGGGGCGGGGTGCTGGGCACCACAAGGGTGATGTCCACATCAAAGCCCAGCACGGACTTGAAGGCCTCCTTGAGCAGGCCGAGGTACCGGTCGGTGACGATCTTGCAGATAAAATCGTTGCGCACCGACAGGGTGATATGGCTGGAGTCCTCAAAGCTGATGGGCTCCAACCCGTCGATATAGAGATTGTACGTTGGCTCGGCCATCTGCGCCTTGCAGTACATCTGGGCCGCTTCTAAAACGTCCTTGAAAGAATCCATAAAACATCCACTCCATTGAATCGGTCGAAGTTTTCAACAATGCTGCTGATACCACGTTAGTATACCACAAAAAACTCCCTGCGTCTATATTACTATAATGTAATTTATAATACATAAGATAAGCCCAACCAGCAGCCTTGTGGAAACACGCCAAAAAGACCACAATATCTGGTAGAAAAAAGTTTTCCACAGCAAAATGGTGAAAAAGTTGAAAAGCTTTTAACAGAAAAATCAGAAAAAAGTTTGCAGAAAACTGAAAAAAATGCTTGACAGAACGTCATACTATGCGATATACTGTTGAATTGCAAGCCTGTCCCCAATCTGGGACCGATCAAGACCCCATACCGGGGATAAGTTTTTACGGAGGATACAACCATGAAGAGAACTTTTCAGCCCAAGAAGCGTCAGCGCAAGGAAGTTCATGGCTTTCTGACCCGCATGAGCACCAAGAACGGCCGTAAGGTCATCAATGCTCGCCGTGCAAAGGGCCGCAAGAGCCTGACTGTCTGATCTCTGCCTTGCAGGTGAGATCCGGCGCAGAAATGAATATGCGCACAAAAGACCGCTGATATCCCATTGGCGGTCTTATTTTTTTACCCGTCAAAAGTTTTTTCGTAAAAATGCCCGGATGGGCTTTTAAACTGCAAAAATTTTTGATATACTGGCTAAAGAGTGCACCTATGTGCACCCGGACGAAAGGAGGTGCCGATGTTATGCGTTATCGTCCGATCCGCCGCAACAGCGAGTTTGGCCGTGTGTACGCCCGCGGCAAGTCCTATGTGAACCCGGCACTGGTACTGTATGTGCTCAAGACCCGGGGCCGCAACACCCGGGTGGGCCTGACCGCCACCAAAAAGATCGGCCACGCCGTGCAGCGCAACCGCGCCCGCCGCGTGATGAAAGCTGCGATTGACGAGCATCTGGATCACAATATCGGCGGCTACGATCTGATCTTCGTGGCCCGGGGCATGACCCCCAAACTGAAAAGCTGGCAGCTGAGCAGCGTTGTGGCAAAGCTGTTTGCCCAAGCCGGTCTGCCGGATAAGGCAAAGCGCCCGGACGCAAAGCCGCCCGCCACCGTGCCCCCTGCCCGCAAACAAAAGCCGGAGCCCCGCGCGTGAACCGGCTGCAAATGCTCTGCCGCAGGGCGCTGTGCGTGCCCATCCGCATCTACCAGTATACCCTCAGCCCATGGATCGGCCGCAGCTGCCGGTTTTCGCCCAGCTGCAGCAACTACACCATGCAGGCCATCCTGACCCACGGCTGTGTAAAAGGCATTTTGCTGGGCGCATGGCGCATTGCGCGGTGCAATCCGCTGGGCAAGTGGGGCTACGACCCCGTGCCGCCGCCCGGCCGCTGGCAAAGCCCTGCCCGCAATTTACAGCCTGCAAAGCTGTTTGAAAAGCGGCATAGGGGATAAAGTTTTCGCTTCTTGTGACGCGCTGCACTGTGGGTGGCGTGTCCTACGATAAAAAAATAATGCGTCCCGGGCCACAGCCGGGGCAGAATGGACAAAGGTATGAACTTCTTTTACATCCTGAGCGGTCCTCTCGGCTATGTCATGGAGTGGATCTACAAGCTGCTGCCGAACTACGGCTGGGACATCATCCTCTTCACCCTGCTCATCAACATCGTCAAGATCCCCCTGCAGACCAGCCAGCAGAAGAGCATGGCGAAAATGTCTGCTTTCCAGCCCATGATCGCGGAGATCCAGACCAAGTACAAGAATAAGCCCGAAAAGCAGCAGGAAGAGCTGATGAAGCTGCAGCAGGACTTTGGCTATAAGCCCACGGCCGGCTGCATGCCCATGCTGCTGAATTTCCTTGTCATGCTCGGTGTTATCGGCGTGGTGTATAACCCGCTGGAGCGTATTTTCCACATCAGCGCCGCTGCACTGGCCAGCGCAGGCGAGGCACTGACCGCCGCCGGTATCTCCTTTACCACCATCACCCGCGATACCAACATCATCGCCGAGGTGGTTGCCGGCAACAGCGGCGTGCTGGGCTGCTTTACCGCACAGCAGATCGCTACCATCACCGAGTTCAGCCAGCACATGAACTTCTTTGGCATCGACCTGACCCGCATCCCGAAGCTGGGGCTTTCTCTGGATATCGTGCTGCCGCTGCTGTCGGTCATTACCATGTTCCTGTCCACCCACATCAGTATGAAGGCCTCCGGCCAGCAGATGCAGGGCAGCATGAAGCTGACCATGTACATGATGCCGCTGATGTACCTGTTCTTCTGCTTTACCTACCCGCTGGCATTCTCTCTGTACTACGTCATTTCCAACATCGTCATGACCGCACAGACCCAGGTCATGCGCAAGTTCTACGACCCCGAGAAGATGCGCAAGGAAGTGGAAGCGGAGATCGCCGCCAAGCGCAAGCAGGAAAAGCGCGGTGTGAAGAACACCACCATCACGGTGACCGACCCCAAGACCGGCAAGAGCGTGGAAAAGAACCTTTCCGCCAGCGAGATGAACAAGCGCCGGCTGGAGTATGCCCGTCAGCTGGACGCCGAGCGCTACAAGGACGAGCGCACCGTGCCGCTGAGCGAGCTTGACAAGCAGGATAAACAGTAACAAGGGAGGTAAACGGTTATGATCCGTACACAGGAATCCACCGGCAAGACGGTGGACGAAGCCTTTGCCAAGGCCTGCGCCCTGCTGGGTGTTCAGGCTGAGGATGAGAATGTCAGCCGTGAAGTGCTGGAATATCCCCAGAAGACTGGGTTTCTAGGCTTAAAGACCACCCCCGCCAAGGTGCGCGTGAGCGTGGAACTGCCGGATGCCCCCGCCGCTGTGCCCGCAAAGCCGGTGGAGGTTGTGGCAGAGCAGCCTGTTGAGACTGCCGCCCCCGTGCAGGAGACTGCTCCTGTGGCAGAGGAAGTTCCCGCTGCTGTGGAAGAGCCTGCCGCTCCCGCCGCAGAGCAGACCCCCGCTGCCCAGCAGCCCGCCGAAGCTGCCGAGGAGGCAGAAGAGGTGGAAGTGCCCATCGTCATCGAGGAGAACGCCAAGGTGAAGGCCGCCGTGGACTATCTGCGGGAGGTCATCACCCTGATGGGCGTGGAGAACGTGACCTTCAGCGCCGTGCAGAAGGGCGAAGCCACCATCATCCGTCTGGACGGTGAAAAACTGGGTGCCCTCATCGGCCGCCGTGGCGAGACCATGGAAAGCCTGTCCTATCTGGCAAGCCTTGTGGCAAACCGTCTGGAGGGCGATTACATCAAGCTGGGTCTGGACGTTGCAGGTTACCGCGACAAGCGCGAGAGCGACCTGACTGCACTGGCACAGCGCATCGGCGCCAAGGTACGCAAGACCGGCCGCAGCTTTGCCATGGAGCCCATGAACCCCTACGAGCGCCGCATCATCCACTCTGCCATCAGCAAGATGGAGGGTGTGCGCAGCGAGAGCAAGGGCGAGGGCCGTGACCGCCGCGTGGTCATCTACTCCACCGCACCGGATGCTCAGACTGAGAATACCTACGGCGAGCGCCGTGGCCGTGGCGGCAACCGGAATGGCCGCCGTCCCGGCGGCAACCGCAACGGCGGTTATCGCGGTGAGCGCCGCAGCAATGGCGGCTACCGTGGCAACCGCAGCGGTGCACCCCGCGGCCCGCGTCCGTCCAGTGTGCCGGAGCGCACCTACGCCCCCCGCGACGCCGAGAGCGCAGCACCCGTAGCACCCAAGCGCACCGAGCGCGTGGACGATTTTGCAGATTTCAGCTTCGGCAAGATCGAGCTGTGATCGGCAGGTTTCAATAAAACTATGCAGCGCCCCGCATTTCCACTGGAAGTGCGGGGCGCTTTTGCCTTGTCCGCAGCCGGGAAGATTTGGAAGGTATCACGCTCCACGGGGGAAGTTTCTGCTTGCTTTCAGCGTGCAGGGACGCTCCGCTGGGCCAGAGGTAGGGAGGGGTGTTCCGATTCCCCCCTCCCTACCTCTGGACTCCACCCACCCCGCAACGGGTCAAGGGCTGCTCGCCCTTGACAAACCCAAAGAAGTGGGCTCCACCGGAAAAAACTGAAGATTCACGCCTGTTCGGCGTGAAGATCTTTTAACCGTTTTTTCCGGCTCCGCCGATTTGCAGCCCCTCAGTCGCTGCGCGACAGCTCCCCCCGGGGGAGCAGGCACGCCCGCAAGCTTTGCGGTTTAGTCGCAAACTTTCCCGCCATGCCAAAGGCTCCCTCTCCGAGGGAGCTGGCAAAACCGTCAGGTTTTGACTGAGGGAGTTAAGCCGTCCCCTTGGGGAAGGTGGCTGCGAACGCAGTGAGCAGACGGAAGGGATAACTTCGCAGATACTGCCCGCCATTTTCAATCCTTTTTTCCACAAACATTTTGGAAGATGTGGAAAAACCGCGCGGCGGGTGTATCTTTTTGCGCAAAAACGTGGTAAAATAAACTGTAAAATCAGAAAGTGTGCGCTGCGGCAGGTCTGCCGTGCCGGGCGCACCAGCACAGCGCACCCGTAAGACGGGTGCGCGGAAAGGATGCAGTATGCAGGGATCGACCATTGCCGCCATCGCAACGCCCCCCGGTGCGGGCGGCATTGCCGTGGTGCGGCTCTCCGGTGCGGAGAGCTATCAGGTGGCGGCCCGGGTGTTCCACCCGGCAAACCCGGCAAAAAAAGTGGAAGAAGCTAAGGGCTACACCGCGCTGTTCGGGCATTTCGTGGACAGGGAAGAAGCCTTTGACGAGGGCGTTGCCCTGTTTTTCCGCGCGCCCCACAGCTACACCGGCGAGGATGTGGTGGAGCTTTCCTGTCATGGCGGAAATGCGGTGGCCCGCCGTCTGGTGGAAGCCTGCCTTGCCGCCGGTGCGCAGCCTGCCGCCCCCGGCGAGTACACTCGCCGTGCCTTTTTGAACGGCAAGCTGGGTCTGACGCAGGCGGAAGCGGTCATGGACCTGATCTCGGCAGACGGGCGGCAGGGGGCAGCGCTGGCAAACGCCGCGCTGGGCGGTGCGCTGGCGAAAAAGATCAACGCTCAGAAAGCCCAGCTGACCGCCCTGCAGGCGCATCTGGCCGCTTGGGTGGACTTCCCGGAGGAGGATGTGCCGGAGCTGGACCCCGCCCACCTGCGTACCGTGCTGGGCGCAGTGCGGGAGGAGCTGGACGGCCTTATCCGCAGCTACGATGCCGGTGCGGTGCTGCGCGAGGGCGTGGACTGCGCCATCGTGGGACGCCCCAACGCGGGCAAGTCTACCTTGCTCAATCTGCTGGCAGGGTTCGACCGTGCCATCGTCACCCCGGTGGCGGGCACCACCCGCGACGTGGTGGAGCAGGCGGTGCAGCTGGGGGATATCCGGCTGAACCTCTTCGACACCGCCGGTCTTCGGGAGACCGAGGACGCCATCGAAGCCGAGGGTATCCGCCGGAGCTGGAAAAAGCTGGAAGAAGCCGGGCTGATTTTGGTTGTCTTTGATGGCTCCGAGCCGCCCAGCCGGGAGGACTTGGCGCTGGCGCAGCGCTGCGCCGGTCGCCCCGCCATCGCCCTTGTCAACAAGGAGGACAAGCCCACCCGGTTCGATGCGGAACTTATTGCCCCCTATTTTGCCATGGTGCTGCCGGTCTGCTGCCGGGAAGAGGGGAGCCGCAAGGTCATCGCCGCTGCGGTGGCGCGGCTGCTGGGCACGGGCAGCATCGACCCCCACGCCGCCAGCCTGTCCGGGCAGCGGCAGCTTTCCGCTGCCCTCCGCGCCCGGGACGCCGTAGCCGGTGCACTGGATGCCGCCGCAGGCGGCTTTGGGCTGGACGCCGTTTCGGTCTGCGTGGATGACGCGCTGGACGCGCTCTGCGACCTGACCGGCGAAAACGCTTCGGAAGCCGTCATCGAACAGGTGTTCGAGCGGTTCTGTGTGGGAAAATAAATTCAAATCATTGATTAGAGGAAACCCGAAAGTATATGAACCACTTAGGAGATTATGATGTCATCGTCATTGGCGCAGGCCATGCGGGCATCGAAGCCGCCCACGCAGCTGCTGTGCTGGGCGCAAAAACGGCCGTCTTTACCATGAGTCTGGACGCCATCGGCAATATGCCCTGTAACCCCAGCATCGGCGGCACTGCCAAGGGCACGCTGGTGCGGGAGGTGGACGCGCTGGGCGGCGTGATGGGTCTGGCGGCAGATGCCACCTATCTGCAAAGCCGGATGCTGAACAAGGGCAAAGGCCCCGCCGTGCACGCACTGCGGGTGCAGACCGACCGCCGCCGCTACAACGAGTACATGAAGCACGCGCTGGAACAGACCCCGGGGCTGGCTATCCATCAGGCCGAGGTGGTGGCGCTGGAAGTGGAAAACGGCCATGTGAAGGGCGTTGTCACCCAGCTGCACGGCGAATACACCGCCAAGTGCGTGGTGCTTGCCACCGGCACGAACCTCGGCGGCAAAATTTTTGTGGGCGATGCGTGGTACGCCTCCGGCCCGGATGGGATGCACGCCGCCAACGCCCTGACCGACAGCCTGAAAGCTGCCGGTCTGCCGCTGCGCCGGTTCAAGACCGGCACCCCCGCCCGGGTGCACCGCCGCAGCATTGATTTTTCCAAGCTGGAATGCCAGCCCGGCGACCCGGACAGCGAATTGCAGCCCTTCAGCTTTTTGACCGATGCACCCATGCACAACAAGGTGGAATGCTGGATCGCCTACACGAACCCCGAGACCCACAAGATCATTCTGGACAACATCCAGCGCAGCCCGCTGTACGGCGGCATGATCGAGGGTGTCGGCCCGCGCTACTGCCCCTCCATTGAGGATAAGGTGGTGCGCTTCTCCGGCAAGGATCGTCACCCGCTGTTTGTAGAGCCCTGCGGCGAGAACACTGAGGAAATGTATCTGCAGGGTGCGTCCAGCAGCCTGCCGGAGGACGTGCAGAACGCCTTTTACCACAGCATCAAAGGCTTTGAGCATCTGGAGATCATGCGCCCCGCCTACGCCATCGAGTACGACTGTGTAGACCCCACCAGTCTGGAAGCCACGCTGGAAAGCAAGGTGGTGCGGGGTCTGTACGGGGCAGGGCAGTTCAACGGCACCTCCGGTTACGAGGAAGCCGCCGCGCAGGGTCTGCTGGCGGGTCTGAACGCCGCCCGCAACGCGCTGGGCTTAGAGCAGCTGGT
>ENA-UEOL01000901-UEOL01000901.1-human-gut-metagenome-genome-assembly--contig:-NODE-901-length-20685-cov-7.180561_pt1 | contig 20685 bp, 10 predicted proteins | sample MGYA00242884_ERZ507884 | MGnify/ENA primary metagenome ERZ507884 (study PRJEB26167, sample SAMN06115417) | human gut metagenome | host: Homo sapiens | place: China:Chongqing | collected 2015-03-06... | reverse complement strand
ATCAGAGCGTTATATTAATAACTTAACGGGTGATTTCAGCATCTGTTTTTCGGAACATCTAACTGGACACCCTAACAAATAAATCACTATTCAATATGAACAGACAATTGACAAAACTCTCATTGGTTGCGCTGCTGATTTGCCTATTCTCGGGCTTGGCGTATGCGCAGGAGCCTTCGGGGTACTACAAGAAGGCGGAAGGCAAAAGCCAGAAGGAATTGTTGAAACAACTGTGTGAAATCGTCGGACCGCACAAAAACGTGGGCTACAACGGATTGTGGAACGTGTACAAGGATTCGGACATTCGCCCTGGCACGAATTACTATTGGGACATGTATTCCACTTCAAAATTCCGCGAGGGACAGCAGAAGTGTGGCAACTACAGCCATGTGGGCGACTGCGTAAACCGCGAGCACTCGTTCCCGAAAAGCTGGTTCAAAGAGGGACAGCCGATGGTGTCGGACGCGTTCCATATTTATCCTACCGACGGTAAGGTGAACGGACAGCGCAGCAACTTCCCTTATGGCGAGTGTGCCAACGGAACAACGTTGCCGTCGTGCAATGGTGTGGACGCTCTCGGAAAACTCGGAAAGTCGACATTCCCGGGCTACTCGGGTACGGTTTTCGAGCCGGTTGACGAGTATAAGGGCGACTTTGCCCGCTCTTATTTCTATATGGCGGCTTGCTATAACGACAAAATCGCTTCGTGGAGCAGCCTTATGCTTGCCGGAAACAGTTATCCTTGCTACACTACGTGGGCTGTAAATCTGCTCCTGAAATGGAACGAGCAAGACCCGGTGAGCCAGAAGGAGATTGACCGCAACAACGCTGTCTACAAGCATCAGAACAACCGAAACCCGTTTATCGACCATCCTGAGCTCGCGGAGTATATCTGGGGCGACAAGCAGAACATCGGATGGACTCCGGGCGGTGTGGTCGACCCGAAGATTACGTCGCCTTACAACGGTTCGACTGTCGACTTCGGTGTGACGGCTGTAAACACGACGCTTACCTATACTGTAAACGTAAAGGCGGAAGGCTTGACGCAGAATGTGGCTGTCAGCGTGGCTGGAGCTGGATTCAAGGCTTCGGCTGCAAGCATCGCTGCCGCAGATGCCAACAAGGGCACATCGATAAATCTGACCTATTCTTCGGCTGTGCAGGCATCTGCCACCGGAACGCTTACGCTGACAAGCGGCTCGGCTAAGTCGGTAGTGACGCTGAAGGCTCAGGCTGTCGACGGCATTCCCGCTCTTTCTGCATCAAACGTGACTGCCAACGGCTTTACAGCCCGTTGGGTCGACGTTGACAAGAACGGCGGCGACTATACGCTGAATGTGTATCTTGCCGACGGCACTACGCTCGTGCCGGGATTTCCGAAAACGGTGAAGGCTGCGGCTCAGCAATATGCCGTGACTGATCTTGAATATCTGACAGAATATAAATATCAACTCAGCAACGTCAAGGGCATGAAGTCTAACTTGGTCAGCGTGACCACTGTCGACCTTGACCGCGAAATCAGTTTCGACCTGCCGGAAGGCGGACTCGTGTTGTCGGCGGCTCCGGGTGTCGACTCTGCTCCTGTGAAGGTGACTGTCTACGCTTCAAACGTTGAGGAGAATGAAATCGATGTGAGTGTGACAAAGGGCTTCCAAGTGAGCGCAGACAAGAGCGACTGGCGCAGCAGCCTCGCTGTCGACACTAAAACGGCTGAGACAATAGGCGCCGAAATCTATGTGCGCATACCTGCTTCTGCCGCCGGCACATACGATGGCACGCTCTCTGCCAGCACGGCAACCGTCGAGGGCGACGGTGTGGATGTGAAGGCTGTGGTGACCGCGCCTGTGACATTCTTTGAGGATTTTGAGAAACCTGGCGCCGGACCGTACAACACGTTTAACTATAATGGCTCGGCTTGCAAATGGAGCGTTGTGAATGCCGGCATCGCAGCCCGTGAAGGCGATAAAGTGCATGGTACGCAGGCTCTTTGCACTGGAAAGAAAGGGGAGCGCTCGCTGACGATGCTTGAGGACAAGGTCGACGGCGCAGGAGAGGTGTCGTTCTTCGCCGCTCCTTATGGCTCGGATGCAGCTCCGGTTGTGGAGCTCAGCTACTCTGTTGACCACGGAAGCAACTGGATTAAAGTGAAGGATTTCAGCGTAGATGACAAAAGCCAGCTTGTTGAATGCTCGGCAACAATCAATGCTTCGCAACCGGTGCGCATACGCCTGAACCAAGTTAGCGGCGGACGTTTGAACATCGATGACATTGGAATCACGGCGTTTGTGTCGTCGGTGGCTGCTGTGGGCGCGGATGCTGAATGGGATGCCTATTGCCGTGATGGAAAACTTGTGGTGGAAACTGCAAACGAGGCCGACATCCACGTCTATACTGTCGATGCGCGCGAGGCTTGCTGCACAACAGTCAGCGGCTCGACTACAATCGCGTTGCCTGCCGGTTACTACATTGTGGTGAACGGCGACGACAGCCGTAAGGTGGCAATAAAATAAAAACAACATAGAAACGCAATGCTTGAAGCGGCGTCGGGGAAATCCGGCGCCGCTTTTTCATGTCGACGGCAGAGAGGATGCTGTTGTCCTTTCTGTAACTTATTAACGTTTTTTATGTATGAAAAATACAAAAAAGAAAGAATTGTGTTGAAAAATATTTGAGATTTGTTATTTGCTTTGTTGCCTATCCTTTATCTTTGCAAAAAACATAAGTTATTGATTAGACTGCTTTTTGGCGTAGTGCCACATCTGCGCTGCTTTGTAGTGTTTTTACAATTTAAACCTTTTTTCAAATCCATCGGGCATATTGTGGCTGTCCGAAACCAAAAACTAATTATTATGAGACAATTCAACCTGACAGACTCTCTTTCAAGTGAAAAAGCTGGTCCTCCCTTGCCGAGACGTTGCATTTGGATGCGCATGGCGCTCGTCGTTCTGCTTGCTGTGTTTGCCGTTGCCACAATGCAGGCTGCTGCGGATTATGGTATTGTAATCAATGGCTATAGCGTATGGGAAAAAAATTGCAACGACCTCTCTGGAATCAAGGGCGTGACAGGAAGCGTGAAGTACGATCCTGCAACAAAAACTCTGACACTCGAAAATGCCACCATAACGGGAATCGGAAATGAAAGATGTCTTTTTAATTCTGAATGTGAAGGCCTTAGAATTGTGCTGAAAGGTTCAAACAGGATTGTTAACAATGAAGGAGTGGGAATGGAGTTCCGGAGTGCTACCACTATTTGCGGTCCGGGGACGCTCGACATTAGGACAAAGAAAAAAGAAGCTATTCTGTTTATATATGTTCCACTTACCATTGAAGATTGCGAGATAACAATCAATAGTGAGCATACAGGCATAGTGGGAGGCTTTATTAGCGAAAAGTCTGTGCTCACTGTGCGTAATTCCCGTGTCGATGTAAATGCAAAAAATGGTTGTGTTGTGTATTTCGGAGGAATTGTTCTCGAAGACTGTGCAATTGTGCAGCCTAAGGGGGTGGTGTTCGATAAAGGATGTATGTCGTTGGCTGTTGACGGTGAGATTGTGAAGGGCAGATTGGTGATTGGTAAGCCGAATTATGCCATCAGTGTGGCTGGTGTGACTGTCACGAAGGACAACTGCAACGACCTCAGTGTGATTGACGGTGTGAGCGGAATAGTGAAGTATGACGGCATAACAAGGACGCTTACTCTTGAAAATGCCACAATTGCGCCTGGAAAAAGCACTGTGGGCATCTTTAATGCAGACTGCAATGACTTGACAATTAATGTGATTGGCGAAAATAACATCAGCGTCGCTCTCGCTTGTATCTGGGCGGAAAAGGCTACGACGATAAGCGGAAGCGGCAAACTCTATCTCAAGTCGAACGTGCAGGACGGCATACATCTGCAACAGGCTCCGGTGACGATAGAGAACTGCAGCGTATATGCCGAGGGCAACTATGGTATAATGGGTGTCGCAAACGAAAGTCGTCAGGTGGTTACCGTGCGCGATGCTTACGTGGAGGCATACGGAAAAAGTGCTTCGGTGAGTCAAATAGCTGGACTCGTGCTTGAAGGCTGCTACGTCAGTGCTCCAAATGGTGCGGTATTCGACCCAAAGGCGCAGGGTGTTGTCATCGATGGCTTTTTGGTGAGGGACAAGGTGGTGATTGCCCCTGACGAAAAATATGGCATTATGGTGAACGAAGTGAATGTGACATCGAGTAATTGCAAGGACCTCAGTGTGATAGATGGAGTGACAGGAAAAGTGTCGTTCAATCCTAAAACTAAGGTTCTTATCCTTGAAGATGCTTCTATTCTAAACAATAGACTGTTTGGATCGGGCATCATCAACAGTGCGTGCGAAGGATTGACGATATGGCTGGAGGGCAATAACAGAATTACTTCTGATGGAAGGGCGCTTGTAATGGACAAGCCTACAACAATCAGCGGAACGGGCAAGCTTGACCTATCGTGCCGCGATGGATATTGTGTGTCTATAGGAGGTACCGCATTGACTATTGAAGACTGTGAAGTGGCGGTCAAAAGCAAATGGTGTATCTGCGGCATTGATGCGCAAAATAACTCGCTGACGGTGCGTGATGCTGTGGTGCGTGTTGAGGGAGAGAATGGCGCGATAATCAATATCGACGCTCTCGTGCTCGAAGGCTGTGGCGTCACAGAGCCAGTCGGCGCGAAATTCGACGCCGCGCTGCGTGGCGTGGCTCTCGACGGGGCGTTGGTGAAAGGCAAGGTTGTGATTGGTCCTGTGACGTATGGTGTAAATGTGGCTGGCGTGGCTTTGACGGGCAAGAATTGCGGCGACCTCAGTGTGATACCTGGAGTGGAAGGCATGGCGTCGTTCGACCCTGCGACAAACACCATCTCCTTAGGGAACGCGACGATAACAGGCAATGTGGCAGTGAATAGTATGATTCCCGACTTGAAGATTATGCTGATTGGCGAAAACAATTTCATATCGAGCGATAAGGGTATATGCACGATAGGTGCGCTTACCGTATTGGGACCGGGAACGCTTAACATCAAAGCAAAAAACGACGGCATTATGACCGTTGCCTCGCCTGTTGTCATCGACGGCGCCAAGGTGAGCATCAATGCTGAAATGGGTGTTGCCGGAGCGAAGTGTATAGTTGGTGATGCCGACGTCGGCGATGAGCGGCTCGTGGTGCGCAAGGCTGACGTGGAGATAACCTCGGTGCTGGGCGCGGTTCCGGCAATCGGTGACGTGCAGCTTGACGGCTGCCACATCACGGAGCCGGCGGGCGCGGCGTTTGACTCCGCTATGAGGGCATTGGTGTTTGAAGGCAAGCCTGTTGAAAAACTTGTCATCAGGCCTGATGCCGACGGCATCCACGACATTACGGCCGATATTCCTGAGTCGCGCCGGGGCACGTTCAACATGCAGGGCGTGAAGCTCGACGTTGATTGGGACAGTCTGCCGGCAGGCATATACATTGTGGATGGTGTGAAGAAAGTGAAATTCTGAAAAAAATAAATCCTGACTTGCGGAAAAATTGCCGCCCCGGTTGTCGTCACGACATCCGGGGCGGTCTGCTACTATGGTAATTCAATCTCTGTGTATATGTTATGTCTATGAAATTGCTTCCAGCAGTTTGATGGCGTCAACATATTGCGCTATGCCTTCTGCCACCTTCTTGGCGTCGCTCATGGCGAGCACCACCGTTGAAGGGCGGTTGACCACGTCGCCGCCGGCAAACACTCCCTTGCGGGTTGTCATGCCGTAGGGCATGTCGCGTGTCAGCACATAGCCGCGGTCGTCAACGTCGATTCCTTCCGTTGTGGAGACTATACGGCTGGCTGGCTGTGAGCCGACAGCCATTATCACCACGTCGGCGTCTTCTTCGTGACGCTCGCCGTTGCACTCAATCACCACGTCGGTTATATCGCCTGCATCGTCGTGGATGTCGACAATGCTCGACTGCCATTCAAACTCCACTCCTTCGGAAACCGCCTCGTCGTATTCGGAGCGCAGCGCCGACATGTCGTTGATTGTGCGGTGGTAGACCACCGTCACCTTCTCCGCGCCCAGTCTCACTGCCGAGCGTGCCGCGTCCATAGCCGTGTTGCCGCATCCTATCACAAAGACGCGGTCGCCGTTGCCCACAGGCACTTCGTTGCGGTCGAGGTTGCCCTCGTTGTAGAGGCTCACGCGGCGCAGGAAGTATATGGCTTGGCGCACACCGCGCAGGTGTCCGCCGGGAATTTGCAGTTTCTTGGGCTTGGCTGTGCCTGTGCCCATGAAGATGGCGTCGAAGCCGCGGTCGAACATCTGGTCGACGGTCAGGTCCTGACCGATGGTCGTGTTGCAGCGGAAGACCACTCCGAGTTCCTCGATTTTGCGGATTTCGCGGCGCACCACCTCTTTAGGCAGTCGATATTCAGGAATGCCGAACATCAGCACGCCTCCCGGTTCTGGCTCCATCTCGAAGACCTCCACCGCGAAGCCTTTTCGCGCAAGGTCGCCGGCGACGGCAAGTCCGGCAGGTCCGCTGCCAATCACCGCCACGCGTCCACGCGTCTTCTGCGGCAGCCGCTCGCGGATGAGCTGCATGTCGCCGTCGAAGTCGGCAACGAAGCGTTCCAGTTTGCCTATAGCCACAGGGCGTTCCTTCTTTCCGAGCACGCAATGCCCCTCGCACTGACGCTCGTGAGGGCATACGCGTCCGCACACGGCAGGCAGGTTGCTCTTGCCGTTGATTATGTGCATGGCGTTTCCGAGATTGCCCATCGACAGTTCGTGAATCCAGTCGGGAATGTCCTGACTGATCGGGCAGCCCTTGCTGCATTGCGGTACCTTGCAGTGAAGGCATCGCTTTGCCTCGTTGATAGCCTCGAGCATAGTGAAACTTTCGTTGGTTTCCGAGAAACGCTCTTTTGTTTTGGCCGATTGTTCCATATTTATGGTGCAAAATTACTATTCTTGTTTATTATAACAAAATCAAAACGAAACTTTTTGCTTTCGTTTTGAAAGGTTTTTTAATCCTGATTCGCTTTCGCTATTTCGTTTACTACATTTTTAGCTACATCCACGATGGTTTGTGCCATCTCTGTGTCGGCAGAGCCGGCATCGCCGCCTGCACGCTTGTCGTTGAGGCAGGAGAGTGGCGCAACGGCGCGTTTGGCGCCTATCATGGTGAACAACGGCAGCATCTTGTGGGCGGTCTCAGCCATTTCTTTCAGGTTGCCGTCGGCTATGGCGCGCTCCATGCGCTGGATATTTTTCCGCGTTTCTTCGGCAAACGTGAGCATAATCTCGCGCGAGGCGTCGGCATCGTCGGCGCTGAACGCTGTCAGTGCGGAGAAGTCGAATGTGTCGGTCTCGTTATTTGCCATGGCAGCCTCAACCACGTCGACAATTTCTTGTTGGCGGAACGGCTTGTGCAGACATCCGGCAAAGCCTTCGCCACGCAGCGAGTCTACGTCCATGTCGCTGCGTGCGGTCACGGCTATTACGGGAATTGACGCTGCCTCGTCGCATCCGAGGGAGCGGAGGTTGCGCAGCAGGTCGAAGCCGTTCATGGCTGGCATCTGGATGTCGGTAAGCACGGCGTCGTGGTGGCATTCTGCGATTTTGACAAACAGTTCCTGTGGCTGCCGGCATACGGTGACGTTGGCACCAAGATTGCGCAGCATGGCTTCCGTGAGCTGCAGTTGCAGATTGTCGTCGTCGATGAGCAGCAGGCTCCACGGCTGGCTGAACCGGGCGTTTGCCGCGGGGCGATCGTTGGCAGATGTTGTGTCGGCATCGGCTTTAGGCATCGGCAGCTCGACGCCGAACCGGCTGCCTTCTCCTGGTTTGCTGCTCACGCTCATCGTGCCTCCGAGCAGAGCCACGAGTTTCTGTGTTATCGACAGTCCGAGTCCGAAACCTTCCTGTCCCTGCGCGCTTTTCAGACGGGTAAACTCCTGGAATATCCGTTTCTGCTCGTCTTCGGTCATTCCGCATCCGGTGTCGGCTACGCTGATGCTTAGCCGTCCGTTGTCGAGTTTTGCAGACATTGACACAGAGCCTTCCTTGGTGAATTTCATTGCATTCGACATCAGATTCTCGACAATCTGTCGGATGCGGAAAGGATCGCCTGAGAAATAGCCGTCGAGCGCGCTGTCGCAGTCGTATTCAAGGCGCAGACCCTTTGCGGCTGCTGCCGGACGGTAGCTGTCGGCAACGGCGTTGAGCAGTTGCTGCGGGTTGAACGCCGCGGTGTTGATGTCCATCTTATCGGCGTCCAGACGGTGGTAGTCGAGCAGCGAGTTGACAAGGTCAAGCAGATGTTTCGCCGACGTCTGCATATTGCCGAGGTATGCCGCGCGTTTCTTTCCGTCGGCTGTCTTGTCGAGCAAATCGGCATAGCCGATTATCGAGCCGACAGGAGCCTTGATGTCGTGGGTGATGGTGAGCATCAGCCTTTGGCGCACGTCGAGCAGGTCCTCGGCGCGTTTCTTGGCTTTTTCCAGCTCGTGGCGGTAATGGTTGCTGCGGGTGATGTCGCGCCATATCATAAACAGGAACGCCATTGCCAGAACCACTGCGGCAAATGCTATTGCGGCAATCTCACGGGCGGCATGGCGTCGCACCGATTCGGCTTGCAGATGCTTTGTCTCTGCCGTGCGCGAGCTCTCGTCGACAATCACGGCAAGCAGCTCGCTCACCTTGCGGCTCAGCATCTGTCCGTTGATGCGCAGTTCCGCCGTCTGCCGCTTCAGCTGTGCGATTTGTCCGATGCGGTGTCCGTCGACCCGCTTGCGCACACCGGCAAGCATCCTCGCCACAGTGTCGGCGGGGTTGATGGTGTTGGCGAGCGTGTCGGTGTGGTGTTCCGTCACTGTCTCGCTCACGTGCTGCGGATTGTTGTCTTCCTTTGAGAAAGCATCGCGCAGACGTCCGAAAAAGTTTTTCCGTTTCTTGTGAACCACATATTCGCTTGTGCGCACCGTTTGCGAATGCTGCACTTTCGGCGCCGCTATCTCGCGGTTCTGGTTCGCTATGAGGTCGCTGATATATTGTTGGTAAAGTTCGTCGGAGTTGTCGGCCTCCATTGCGTCGAGCAGGTTGTCCATGTTGTCAACCTTTCTGCCGAGCAGCATTTTCACAGAGTCGAGCCTCGCCACCTGTGCGCGGTCGTTGACGATGGCGCGCAGCGAATCGACTGCCTGTGCTGTCAGCATCATAGCATCGACATAAGACTGAAACAGGTCGGTCTGCCCGGCGCTCAACGCCTGTCCAATCACCTCCGCCTGATACAGCTGGCTCACAACGTCGTTTGTGGCACGTTGCCGGTTGTTGATGGTGCGTTCGGCACCGTCGGAGCGTGTCAGCGAGTCGAGAACGCCTACAATCAGCCACACCGCCGCCAAAAACAACGCTATCACCGCCGCATATCCCACGGCAGCCTTCATCTTGGTCGATAAATTCAATCGTTTCATAACCTTTGCAATTTAAGGGGAATCCAAAGGTAGCAAAAACCTCCAAATTCGCCAAAATTCGTAGTGTTTAGGCAAAAGAACGCTCAGAAAAATGTAGTATTGAGGCAAAAGATCGCTCAGAAAAATGTAGTGTTTAGGCAAAAGATCGTGTAAAAAAGTGTATCTTTGCAATGTAATTGTCTAAAATATAGAAAAATAATCCTTAATGTCTGAAAGATATGGAAAGAACGGTAATGATGCAATTGAAAAATTGGAAAAACAGTCAGTTCAGAAAACCTTTGATTTTGACAGGGGCAAGGCAGGTTGGGAAGACGTATGTGCTGAAAGAATTCGGCAAGAAGGAATTTAAAAATGTTGCATACGTAAACTGCGACAACAACCCTGACGTGCGAAGCCTTTTTGATGAGGATTATGATATGAAAAAGGTGCTGATGATAATAGGTGCGATTACGAAGCAGCCTATTGTCCCTGGCGAAACCTTAATAATTCTTGATGAAATTCAAGAGTTGCCGAGAGGCCTCTCTTCGTTAAAATATTTTTGTGAGGAAATTCCGGAATACCATGTCGTGGTGGCTGGCTCGTTGCTTGGCGTGGCGATGCGGCAAGGTGAATCGGCGCCAGTGGGGAAGGTTAATGTTATGCAGATGTTTCCAATGTCGTTTGAAGAATATCTGATGGCAAGGGGAGAGTCGCAGGTTTGTGGACTGCTTGGCAAGAAAGATTGGGCGTCGATTAACATACTTCACGATAGGCTTACTAAATTACTCCGGGAATATTATTTTGTCGGAGGTATGCCGGAGGCTGTGAAGACGTTTATCGACACAAATGATGTAAATGCGGTGAGGCAGGTGCAAAACGACATTTTGTTTGTTTATCGCAGCGATATGTCAAAGCATGTGACGCCAACTGTGGCAACTCGTATAAGTATGGTATGGCAGTCGATTCCGACGCAGCTCGCCCATGAGAACAAAAAGTTTATTTATGGTGCTGTCAAGGCCGGTGCGAGGGCGAAGGACTTCGAGTTGGCAATACAATGGTTGGTGGATGCCGGGTTGGTTTATCGTGTGCCGCGTGTGAAAACAGTTGGAAAACCATTGAAATTTTATGAAGATTTCAATGCATTCAAGCTGTTTGTTGTCGACAGTGGACTCCTTGGAGCAATGGGCGAGATGGAGCCGATTGACATGCTTATGCCAGGCAATTCAATGGCGGAAAGCAAAGGTGCGTTTACGGAGAACTATGTGCTGTGCCAGCTGATGTGTCTAAATGACATCCATTGTTATTATTACAGCCGCGATGATTCCAGACTGGAGATAGATTTTGTTGTGCAATATAAGGGCGAAATAGTGCCGATAGAGGTTAAGGCAGAGGAGAATTTGAGGTCAAAGTCGCTTCGCTCGTTTGTTGACAGTCACAAGGGGCTGGAGGGAGTCAGATTCTCAATGTCGCCATACCGTAGGCAGGATTGGATGCGCAACATCCCGCTGTATGCCGTAGGCGCATTGTAGGCGGTGCGGTTGGCAAGAATCATAGAAATGCTTGTGGAAAATATGTTGTTAAGCATCTTTTTTGGCGTTGTTGGCGAAAATAATATGACAATAATAATGGAGAATGCTAAAAATATCGTAATTTTGCGCTCAAAATAGGTATAGTTTATATGCAGAATATCAGAAACATTGCCATCATCGCTCACGTGGACCACGGAAAGACGACATTGGTGGACAAAATGCTGCTTGCGGGAAACCTTTTCCGCGACAATCAGAACACAGGAGAATTGATGCTCGACAACAACGACCTTGAACGCGAGCGCGGCATCACAATCCTCTCGAAAAACGTTTCAATCAACTACAACGGTTACAAAATCAATATTATCGACACTCCGGGACACTCCGACTTCGGTGGTGAGGTGGAGCGCGTGCTCAATATGGCTGACGGATGCTTGCTGCTCGTCGACGCTTTCGAGGGCCCGATGCCGCAGACGCGTTTCGTGCTTCAGAAAGCCATCCAGATGGGGCTGAAACCGATTGTCGTAATCAATAAGGTTGACAAGCCGAACTGCCGTCCTGACGAGGTCAACGAGATGGTGTTTGACTTGATGTTCAACCTCAATGCAACCGAAGAACAACTCGACTTCCCGACAATCTATGGCTCTGCAAAGCAGAACTGGATGAGCGACGATTGGAAAAAACCGACCGACAACATCATCCCGCTGCTCGACGCCATCATCAAATATATTCCAGGACCTCAAGTGCTCGAGGGCACTCCGCAAATGCTCATCACGTCGCTCGACTACTCGTCGTATGTAGGACGTATCGCAATTGGCCGTGTGCATCGCGGCGAACTGCGCGAGGGCATGGAGATTGGCCTTTGCAAGAAGGACGGCTCGGTGGTGCGCCAGCGCATCAAGGAGCTTCACACATTCGAGGGTATGGGACGCCGCAAGGTGGAAAGCGTGAAGAGTGGCGACATCTGCGCGCTTGTCGGTATCGAAGGCTTTGAAATCGGTGACACTGTGACCGATCCGGTCAACCCTGAACCATTGGAGCGCATCGCAATCGACGAGCCTACAATGTCGATGGTGTTCACTATCAACGACTCTCCATTCTTCGGAAAAGACGGCAAGTTTGTGACATCGCGCCACATTGCCGAGCGTTTGGAGCGCGAGCTCGACAAGAACCTCGCTCTCCGGGTGAAGAAAGAGCCACACGAGGACGTATGGACGGTGTTCGGCCGTGGTGTGCTCCACTTGTCTGTGCTTATCGAGACAATGCGTCGCGAGGGCTACGAACTGCAGGTGGGACAGCCTCAGGTTATCATCAAGGAAATCGACGGTCAGAAATGCGAGCCGGTGGAGTTGATGACTGTCAACGTGCCTGAAGAGTACTCAAGCAAGATTATCGATATGGTGACACGCCGTCGTGGCGAGCTCGTGTCGATGACCACGCAGAACGACCGCCTGCAGATGGAATTCCACATCCCGTCGCGTGGCATCATCGGTCTGCGCACAAACGTGCTGACGGCATCGGCGGGCGAGGCTATCATGAGCCACCAGTTCTTGGAATATCAGCCGTGGAAGGGCGAAATCGAACGCCGCACCAACGGTTCGCTCATCGCAATGGAGTCGGGCACTGCCTATGCTTATGCCATCGACAAGTTGCAGGATCGCGGACGTTTCTTCATCTTCCCGCAGGAGGAGGTGTATGCCGGACAGGTGGTGGGCGAGAATGCCAAGGACAACGATATCGTGGTGAACGTCACCAAGTCGAAGAAACTTACGAATATGCGTGCGTCGGGTGCCGACGACAAGGCGCGCATCATCCCGCCGGTTGTGTTCAGCCTCGAGGAAGCGCTTGAATACATAAAGGCTGACGAGTATGTCGAGGTTACACCTAACCACATGCGTATGCGCAAAATCATTCTTGACGAGCTTGAACGCAAGCGCGCCAACAAGAACAATTAGACAATAGGTAAAAGAAAGAGAAGTGGCGATGGAATGCGGATGTGATTACGCGTTCCATCGCTTTTTTAGTATGCAATGAAGCCCCGGTTAACGACTGGGTGATTTCTCTATAACGGAATAGTCCGATTCTCGCCGAATTGTAGTAACTTTGCCGCCCTATGGCAACAACGGTCGATTATAGTTATAAACAGATTTGGCGAGTGGCTTATCCTATTTTGGTAAGCCTTTTGATGGAACAGATGATAGTGCTTACCGACACGGCTTTCATGGGACGTGTCGGCGAGGTGGAACTTGGCGCGGCGGCTATCGCTGGAGTGTTCTATATGGTAATCTTTATGGCTGGCCACGGATTCTGCGTGGGTACGCAGATTCTGATTGCGCGACGCAATGGCGAACGGCGTTACGGTGAGGTAGGACAGGTGTTCTACCAGGGGCTGTATTTCTTGATGGCGCTTGCCGCGGTGCTGTTTGTCGTATGCCAGATGTATGCCGATGAAATTCTGTCGATGATGATTTCCTCGCCCAACATTCTTGCCAAGGCGGAGGACTATATCCATTGGCGTGTCTATGGCTTCTTCTTTGCCTTTGCCGGCGGTATGTTCAGATCGTTCTATGTTGGCACGACGCAGACAAAGACTCTCACGCTCAACTCCATTGTAATGGTGCTGTCGAATGTGGTGTTCAACTATGTGCTCGTGTTTGGCAAATGCGGCTTGCCCGCGCTCGGAATCGCCGGCGCGGCGATAGGCTCGTCGCTTGCCGAACTTGTGTCGCTGGTGTTTTTTGTCTGCTATACGCGTGCGAAAATCGATTGCCGACATTTCGGTCTGTCGCGTTTCCCCGCGCTCGACATCAAGCGTCAGCGCTCTATCCTCAGCGTGTCGATGTGGGTGATGGTGCAGAGTTTCGTATCGCTGTCCACGTGGTTTATCTTCTTTGTCTATATCGAGCATCTTGGCGAGGAGTCGCTTGCCATAGCCAACCTTGCACGCAACATCAGCGGACTTCCGTTTATGATGGTGATAGCGTTTGCCTCGGCGGCAAGCTCGATTGTCAGCAATATGATAGGGGCTGGCCAGACCGACAAGGTGGCGCTTGCCATACGCCGCCATATATGGCTCGCATATCTTTGCGTGGTGCCGTTGCTGCTGGTTGTGGCGGCTTTCCCTCAAATGTTTATACGCATCTACACCGACATTCCGCAACTTATCGACGCTGCGGTGCCTACGGTGTGGGTGATGTGTTCCGCATATACGGTGCTGGTGCCTGCAAACGTGCTGTTCAGCAGCGTGTCGGGCACAGGCGACACTCGAATGGCATTCTGGCTTGAGATGGCTGCGCTGGTGTTCTATATGATATATAACACATGGGTTGTCTACATCATGCGTGTCGACGTGATGTGGGCATGGACGGCGGAGATTGTCTACGGGTCGCTGATGTTTGCCTTTTGCGGGGCGTACATGCGCCGAGGCTCATGGCGCAGACGCTCCATCTGACGCTGCTTACCGAAGCACTACCTTCTGTGTGTCGGCGCCTTGCTTGCGGATGTAGATGCCTTTTTCAGGGTTGTTGACTTTCCTGCCTTGCAGGTCGAACCATTCGGCTGCTGCATCGGGTGCTGCAATCTCGGCGACCGCCCCGTTGCCGTCTTTGAAAGGGTCGAGGGCTGCGTTCTTGAACCTTAATTCCGCAACTCTATAAAATTCTAACTTTTATAACATCTTGAGCAATAAAAACTTACCCAGGATTTTGCTGTGTCAGAGGATTCACTTAACTTAGTGTTGCAAAAATAATTAAACAAAACCTCATCAGGCATGGCAAAAGTATGAATAAAAATCCGAAAAACTCATCTTTTGGTGGTATATTTCCAATTATGGATAAATTAGACAGGTACTGATGTTACGGAAGTTTTGCCGGACAGCAATATTTGATAATATAGGCTGCGGTTCGGAAGAGCAAAATCAAATAAATTTGTTTTGCTCTTCTGTTACCTTGCACTATCTTTGTCCTTGAAAAATATTGAGATATGGAAATATCCGAACTTTGCGGACTGCTGATGCCGGCAGCCCGCGTTGCGGCATTGGGTAAATGCTTTAAAGATAAAAAGATAAAGAGAATCAAACTTGACGGGCTTGTTGGTTCGGCTCCATCAGTCGTGTTCTCGCAGTTGCCTCGATTGAAGCAACCTTATCTTGCAGTTGCCAACGATATGGATGAGGCGGGATATTTATATAGTGACCTGTGCCAGATTTTAGGTGAACAGGCGGCTTTGCTTTTCCCGTCGGGCTATAAACGCGACATCAAATATGGTCAGGAGGACGCTCCGTCGCAGATTCTGCGTGCGGAGGTGCTTAGCCGTTGGGACGACCCTCAGTTGCGCGTTGTGGTCACATATCCTGAGGCGCTTGCTGAAAAGGTGGCTATGCGTCAGCAATTGATCGACAGCACATTGTCGTTTCGTCGTGGCGGCACAGCCGACTTGACGGCGACGGCGCAGCGTCTGCGCGACTTTGGCTTTGTGACGGTCGATTACGTGTACGAGCCGGGGCAGTTTGCCGTGCGCGGCTCCATCCTTGATATTTTTTCATTCACCAATGAGCAGCCCTACCGTATCGACTTTTTTGGCGACGACATCGAAAGCATTCGCACGTTCAATATAGAAACGCAGTTGTCGGAGCGGTCGGTCGATGAGATTACGGTGGTCAATAATTTGTCTACCGGAGCAGGCGGCGGCGAGTCGTTGCTGCGGTTTGCAGGAGCCGACACGGTGTTGCTGATTCACGACCGCGAATGGTTGCGGCAGCGTGTGCGTGCCGTGGCGGAGGAAACGTTGTCGGAAAGTGCGTTGATTGCCGATGAGGGCGACAAGCATGCTATGGACAATGTGGTCGACGCAGAGCAGTTCTGCTGCGACATCGACAGCCACCGCTATGCCGACTATGCGGTTAACAACCGTGGCGACTACGATGCCGCTTTGACTTTTGACACATCGCTGCAGGGCGTGTTCCACAAAAATTTTGACATCATCAGTTCTACGTTCCGTCAGTTTGAGTCGGACGGCTACAAAATATACATACTTTCCGACAGCGAGCCTCAGTTTGAACGTCTGCGCTCTATCTTCGACGACCGAAAGGACGATATCCGCTTCACGCCGGTGCTGCGCACGCTTCATGAGGGATTTGTAGACAACGAGCGTAAGATTTGCGCGTTTACCGACCATCAGATTTTTGAACGCTTCCATAAGTACACGCTCAAGAGCGACCGTGTGCGTTCGGGCAAGTTGGCACTGTCGCTGAAGGAGTTGTCGCAGATAGAGGTGGGCGACTTTATTGTGCATGTCGACCACGGAGTGGGACGCTTTGGCGGGTTGGTGCGCACTGCCGTCAACGGAAAGATGCAGGAGATGATAAAACTCACGTATCTCAACGATGATAAGATTTTTGTGTCGATTCATTCGCTCCACAAACTGGCAAAATACCGCGGCAAGGAGGGTGTGCCTCCGAAGCTCAACAAACTTGGGTCGGGGGCGTGGAACAGGGTGAAGGAGCGCACGAAGTCGAAACTCAAAGACATCGCGCGCGACCTTATCCAGCTTTATGCCGCACGCCGCAAGGAGAAGGGATTCGCATATTCGCCCGACGGATATCTGCAGCATGAGCTTGAGGCCTCGTTTATCTATGAGGACACGCCCGACCAGCTGAAGGCGACGGAGGCGGTGAAGGCCGACATGGAGAGCGAACGCCCGATGGACCGCCTGGTGTGTGGCGATGTGGGATTCGGCAAGACGGAAGTGGCGATACGCGCTGCGTTTAAGGCTGCCACCGACGGCAAGCAGACCGCTGTGCTTGTGCCCACCACGGTGCTGGCTTATCAGCATTTCACTACGTTCTCAGAACGCTTGAAGGACTTTCCCGTGCGTGTCGACTATCTCAGCCGTGCGCGTAAGCCGAAAGACGTGAAGCGCATCCTTGAGGAATTGAAGGAAGGCAAAATAGACATAATCATAGGCACTCACAAACTTATCGGAAAAACGGTGCAGTTCAAAGACTTGGGGCTGCTCGTGGTTGATGAGGAACAGAAATTCGGCGTCGGTGTGAAGGAAAAACTGAAACAGCTGAAGGTGAACGTGGACACGCTTACAATGTCGGCTACGCCGATTCCGCGCACGCTGCAGTTCTCATTGATGGGCGCGCGCGACCTCAGCGCCATCAACACGCCGCCGCGCAACCGCTATCCGATTATAACCAATGTCACTGCCCTCGATGACGAAATACTGCGCGAGGCAATCAATTTTGAGCTGGCGCGTGGCGGACAGGTGTTTATTGTAAACAACCGCATCGAGCAGCTGTTCGACCTTGAGAGCCGGGTGCGCCGTCTGGTGCCCGACGCCCGCACGGTGGTGGGGCATGGGCAGATGGCGTCCGACAAGCTGGAGCAGACAATCATCGACTTCGCCGCGCATCAGTACGACGTGCTGCTTGCCACCACAATCATTGAAAGCGGCATTGATATGCCGAATGTCAACACCATCATAATCAACAATGCGCAGAATTTCGGTTTGTCGGAACTGCATCAGTTGCGTGGACGTGTTGGGCGCAGCAACCGCAAGGCGTTCTGCTATCTGCTTGTGCCGCCTGAAGCCGCGCTCACACCGGTGGCGCGTCGCCGTCTGCAAGCCATTGAGAGCTTCTCCGACCTCGGCAGCGGCATACATATCGCCATGCAGGACCTCGACATCCGCGGCGCCGGAAACCTGCTCGGAGCCGAGCAGAGCGGCTTTATCGCCGACCTCGGCTATGAGACGTATCAGAAAATTCTCAAAGAAGCGGTGCTTGAATTGAAGACGGAGGAATTTGCCGACACCTTCGCCGACGAGCATCAAGACTCCGCCAACGCCGAATATGCCAACGACTGCACCATCGAGAGCGACCTCGAAATTCTCTTTCCGGCATCCTACGTGCCTCAGGAGAGCGAGCGCATACTCCTGTACCAGGAACTCGACAACATGGAGCGGCAGGAGGATGTCGACGCCTTCTGCAAGCGGCTTGAAGACCGTTTCGGAGCGATTCCCGACCAGGCGCGCGAGTTGATTCTTGTGGTCACGTTGCGCAGGCTTGCCCGCCGTCTCGGCATTGAGAAAATCGTGTTGAAGCAGGGGCACATGACAATGTTTTTCGTTTCGTCGGAAAACGCGGCCTACTATCAGTCGCCGGCATTCGGACGCATCCTGACTTATCTGCAGCAGAATGTGCGCATAGCCAACCTCAATGAGCACAACAACCGCAGGTCGATGCGCATCGACGGCATCAAGACCGTGCGCGAAGCCACCGACGTTGTGCGCCACATCCTCGATCTCCCCGTTTGCGATTAGACGTGTAGCGTCTTTCCGTGAAATCCATGCGGAATATGCGATGGAGGGGAAAAAGGAATGTGCAGTGTCCAAATAGAAGTGCAACGATTTTCGTGGTAAAACAATGAAAAACACTGCGGGGGAAGCCCAAGTGGCGGGGGCGCAAAGCCCCCAAGAACGTCCAACAGCAATACAAAACAAAAAAAGGAGACCGAAGTCTCCCCAAGATTAATTAATTTTGTGTTGCAATGTACTATCAACTAACCTCAGAACAAAGGTACGAAATATACCTGGGAATAAAAAGAAAGTGGAGCATAAGCAGAATATCTCGCGAAATCGAGGTGTCCGCGTCCACTGTGCTTCGAGAGATCAGACGCAACAGCAACGCCAACGGCTACAATCCTCTTGAAATCAACCTACGCAACGTTGTTTCAAAGAACATAACAGTAAAGAACTGCAAATTTGCCAATTTCACCAACAACGCAATGTCAGTGTTCGGAATGGCAGAAGGCGGAGTGCTGAACATTGAGAACAACACATTCGACTTGGGAAAAACAAGCGAGGCTGTGCGCATCAGCAACAAGACAAACACTAAATTCACTATCAACGTAAAGGATTGCTCATACACCTATCCTACAGACGCAGCGGGACAATGGGTTGGTTTCTTCCTGTTCGAGGACTACACTTCAGCAACAGAAGAGGAAGCCAACGCCGCAATGCAGTTTAAGAACCTTACAGTAAACGTTGACAATGTGACATTCGACGGCGCAAAGGTAACAGAATTGAACCTGTTCAGCGGCGCACGCAACCAATTCGCGTGCATGTGCTACGACAATTTGCCAGGCTTAATAGTAACCGACGCCACCCACTTCCCTACATTCAACTTCAAATAGACTGAACCGTAGAGAATATCAAACATAACAACACGCACCGCGCCACCGCAGCAAACGACTGTGGTGGCGCGGTTGCTTTCCGTAGTGGCGCACACAACCATCAAGCACAGACGGCGGGACATCTCACGATGTCCCGCCGCCGTACATACATATCAATCAACTTTAAATCAGCAGAAGATAAACATCCGCTCAAGCCAGTAGACCAGGATACCTCCCAGATAACCGAGCAGACATACAAACGAAATGTGGCGTAAATACCAGCCGAATGTGATTTTCTCAAGTCCCATCACCACAACGCCTGCAGCGCTGCCGATAATGAGCATGCTACCACCCACTCCGGCACAGTAGGCAAGCAACTGCCAGAACTGACCGTCCTGCACAAACATCATCATGTCGGGACTGGTCACTGCGGCAGCAGGGATTACGTTGTACATACCCATACATCCAGCCACAAGCGGCACATTGTCGACAATCGACGACACCACGCCAATGGCTCCTGTCACGAAATAAGCATTACCGTTGGTGGCGTGTTCAAGCCACTGCCCGAAACTTGTCAGCACACCTACCTCGCTCAGCACAGCCACAGCCATCAGAATGCCGAGGAAGAACAGGATGGTCGACATGTCGATTTTATGAAGAATTGTAGACACGCGCTCAGTGAACGAGCCTTCCGACTCGTGTTCGTGGCGCAGGAATATTTCAGTCATCGCCCAAAGCAGACCAAGCACAAAGAGGATGCCCATAAACGGAGGCAGACCTGTGATGGAGCGGAAGAACGGCACAAACATCAAGCCGCCAACGCCAACAACAAACACCGCCACACGCTCACCATGGCCGAGCGCAGACTTGGTGAAATCCACATTGTCCTCAACTACGCCCAACTGTCCTTTGAGTTTGAACTGCAGCAGGAATGTCGGTATGACTATCGATACAAGCGACGGCAGGAACACTTCCTTAATCACACCTATCGACGTGATGTTGCCCTTGATCCAAAGCATGATGGTCGTAACGTCGCCAATCGGAGAGAAAGCACCGCCGCTGTTGGCGGCAAGGATGATGAGCGAGGCATATATAAGCCTGTCGTTGCGCTCCTGCACGAGTTTGCGGAGCACCATAATCATCACGATGCTCGTGGTCAGATTGTCGAGCACGGCAGAGAGAATAAAGGTAATCAGCACGATGCGCCACAACAGCGAACGCTTGCTTCTGGTGCGCAGACGGTCGCGCACGAAGACAAAGCCACCGTTGGTGTCGACAGTCTCGACAATGGTCATCGCTCCCATCAAGAAGAATAGGATCTCACACGCATCGCCGAGATGCTCAAGCAGCACGCCCTGCGTCACAAACTGTCGCGCGGCGGCATCAGAGTCGTCAAGATGGAACGCCGAAAAGAACCGGGCAAAATCATCGGCATGGAACTCTGCCACATAGTCTGGGCAGCCAATCATATACAGCGACCAACAAATTGCACACATCAACAAGGCGGTCGCAGTCTTGTTGATTTTAAGTCCGCTCTCAAGAGCGATAC
>ENA-UEOL01000898-UEOL01000898.1-human-gut-metagenome-genome-assembly--contig:-NODE-898-length-20710-cov-122.859109_pt1 | contig 20710 bp, 15 predicted proteins | sample MGYA00242884_ERZ507884 | MGnify/ENA primary metagenome ERZ507884 (study PRJEB26167, sample SAMN06115417) | human gut metagenome | host: Homo sapiens | place: China:Chongqing | collected 2015-03-06... | reverse complement strand
GAACATTAATTATTTCATTAATTTTTTTGTTAATTATTCGTTAATGTTCATTCCTGTCTATTCGACAAATTGCAGTTACAAAAAAAAGAGTTGAGCCAATGTCGTTGGCTCAACTCTTTTATTCATGTAGCAGGATTAGTTCATGTTATCCCACATACCACTTTTCTGTTCGCCCCAGATAGGGTTTTCCTTCTTGTTAGAAAGGATTTCAGCGTCGTCATTAATCGTCGGATCGGTAGACCCCGACATGAGGGCGATTGCCACCGCACCTTCCATATAGAAGTCAATGGCTTCGGCTTTAGGAGCCGTATATGCTTTTTTCATAATTGTTACTGTTTAGGAGATTACTTAATGAATACCTTTTGGCCGTTGCCCTTCACGTAGATGCCGTGTGAGGGATAGAGTACGCGGCGGCCGTTGAGGTCGTAGTACACGTTGCTCTCAGTCTCTGTCTTCGTAGCAGTGTTAATGTCAGTCACTTCGCCACCATTGCCGTCGAAGTTGAACATAAACATAGCAGCGTTAACAGCTGATGCAGGAATTTTCTTCTTCAGCAAGTAAGCCTTGTTGGCAGGCATATTGGTGGTACTTACACGGAAGAAAGCAACCGTTTCGGTCTCGTCAATTGTCTTCTTAGCCAAAGCATAATAGTCTTCGCTAATGCCCGTGCGCTTAACGGTAGCACCAGTTAAGATATTGCCCGTAACCTTTGTACCGTTATCGGTATTGATTGTAAGCGTATGGTTACCTGCAGCGCCTTGTAAGATAACAGGTTCACCAGCAGGAATGGTGTTACCCACGCTTTCCAAATTCATTTCGTTATTATTATCACGATTAATGGCAGTCACCTTATAAGCAGTCAATCCGCTTTCGGGCAAAGTTACGCTGAAAGGCAAGCAGAGCGAAGCGTAGCCAGCGGCAGAGATGGCAGCTGTATAACTGTCCACCGCTTTTACTTGATATGCACAACCTGGTTCTACACCGTTTGCGTCTAAGACTGTGGCATTGTTGTAATAAGCTGAATGGAACTCCATGGGATACGTTTCAGCTTCTGAGGCACTTCCACCACGACACCACAAATATTGCTTCGTAACATCAGTTGCTAAAATTTCTTTCAAGCCTACATGACCTGGCACACCATCAAAGGCATTATGAATAGTATAATGGCCTGCAAAATCAGCATTTGCAACGAGGTAGAGTTTATTATTATCTTTCGCATCGCTCCTGTCAGCATAATAGCCATAATAGAGATTTGAATTGACATCTTGAATAAGGTAATACTCTCCATTATTTTTAGGTACAAAACGAACGTACACAGAAGGTGTTTCAGTCTGTGTAAATGTTAAAAGACGCTCATTAGGATAGTTACCCGAACCTTGGTTCACAGTTCCCTCTGCATCAGCTATAGCATTGGTAAATGCTGCAAACGAATTGCCCGAAATACGATTAGGGTGAATGTAATAGATTTTACTTGCATTAGGAGCCATGAAGCTACTTTGCTCGGTCAACAACTCGTCATACTTTGCTAAGTAAGCAGTGATGGATGCTTGATCGCCTGAGCCATTCAAAGCATTGAGCGCAGTAGGTACGCTTGGAGCGAGCGAACCGACATAACTTTCATCACCCGTTTGAGCATCAACAATCGCCTTGCAATCGGCCAAGAGGTCGGCATGAAAAATAGAACCCTCATCGGCTAACTCAGAAGACCCACGGGTGCTCCAATAACCAAGGTTACCAGAACAGTGGTCACCCACTGCATGATTGTTAGAATTGTTGGGCTGAATAGTAAAACCACCTGTATAGCCAGCCAATGTGGGTTGTGCAGCTAAATAGAAAGGTGTACCCTTGTCGGTAAAGGTTACCAATGTACTCTGCGTTTCATTAGCAAGACAAGCCTTTTTAGTTGCATTGGCTTTGTTTACCAGATAGAAGCGATCAAAACCAGCATCGGCAGGAACAATGGCCCACTGAACTTCATCTGTTTCGTTGAACGCCTTGATAGCACTAAGGCTTGAACGATTTACACTAGCACTTTTTGTAGAACCTGAAGCTACATTGTCGCCAGAGAGTTTTAGATAGTGGTCATTATCATTACGCGAACGAATGGCTTGCCAGTGGCGAGTTTCGTCAGTTGTACCTGAAAGTATGTAAGGAGCAGTTGAAGTATAATTTACGCTAAGTGTTGTACCCTCTAATGAGCTATTGCTATCATCGACAGTAAAGAAGCTATTAGCTCCTTTCACAACGACATTGTCCGCTTTCTGTGTACTGACAGCATACAAACTATTATCAGTATCAAAAGTAATCACCTCGTTAGTGGCTGTATTCGTAGCCTTTATAGTTGTAACAGCAATAGGTAGTTCTGAAGGTTCGAAAACGGTAAATGTTGAACCACCATCTGTCTTACTTTTACCTTCATTACCTCCACCAGTAGGTGTCCAATAACCTAATTTACCATCAATATCATTCAAGTTAGCATTATCATCAGACACAGCTGCCAAACGGAAACCATGTTCATAACTAGTATTTGCCTTTTGACACACAAAGGGAGTACCCACAGGCTTAAGAGCCGCTTTTGTAGCATTACCAGTACCACTCATATACACTTGATAACCGCCTACTGCACTACAAAGGTAAACTTGATTGAATGTACCTTCTACAGGCTTGAATTGCCAAAGTTCACCATTGGCATCTGATAGCGCATTACGTGTTGATACATTACCTGCGGCAACATTACCATTCCAAGAGAGCGCACGGAACTTATAGTTAGTACTGCTTCCGTCCTCCTTAGTACTATTGGTTGATTCCATCGTATCTTTCTCACGAAGTTTCAAACGATAGAATTTACCAAACTCAAAGGGGAAAGAAGTAGTGCAAGTAACAGCATAAGAGTCTTCACTACTTGTAACCGTAATGTTTTCGGGGATAAAAGAATCATAAAAGTCGGCTGTGAAAGTAGTTGAAATTTCTTGTCCTACCTTTACGGCTGATTTTACAACAGAGATAGTTCTGCTGCCTGCCGTATAGTTAATGGTAATGTCTTTTACACCAGCTGGGATGAGTTTCCACTTGTCGTAGTTTGTTGACCCTGTTGACGGTGTACGCGCAAAAGTTGTAGCATTTGAAGCCCAAACAGGATTTGCATTAGTTATCTTGTCATTACCATCTCCGCCAGCACCTTTCAAGTAATAACTATTAGCTCCCGTTGCGGTCAAATTAAACTGATAATAGCCCACATTTGTAGAGCGATTGGCAAGCGGACAGTCAGGACCACTGACCCAATACAAACCATCTATATTGCGGATAGTGTACTTACTGCTTGCACCACTACCTTCTACCTTTTTGATATACCAAATACCTACATTGCTTGTTGAAATGTCGGTCGTAACGTCTGACTGCGATACCAACTTCATCGCTGCGCTACCATTAGGCACGATGTAAGGATTGGTAAGACCGTACGCACTCTCGTTCGTACTCGCAATAAAATAATACCCCTCAGGCACCTCTTCGACCGCTATCGGGGTGGCCGTAGGCGTCTGGGCATAAGCAGACACTGCTCCTACTATCAGCAGGAGCAACGTGAAAAGGTAAGAGATTCTTCTCATAACACTTACGTTTTTTAATTAATATTTTGTTTTTGTTTGATTGGCAAAGAATGCTTTTGTGCATTGATTATTAACACATAAGTATTTATTATTGTGCAAAAGTATAAAACAAAAGTAAATTAAATTGGGGGGGGTATTAAATAATGTTAACACTAATAAATTACAAGAAGATGAGGAGGATTTTCATATTCCTCAGCCAGAGGCGATGCGTCCCCACCTGCAGGGGGAACGCGTCCTAACCTGGGGGCGACGCGTCCCCGCGTCGGCATTTGCTTGTCAAGGCTCGATGCCTTGACAAGCAAATACAAAATAATGAATAGTATGCATTGCCAACTTGGGGGCTCGAACCCCAAGTTGGCAATACCGACGCGAGGACGCGTCGCCCCCAAGTGAGGACGCGTTGTCCCACAGGCGAGGACGCGTCGTCCACTTGACAGTGTACGTGTTTCCACTGGCCTATGGAAATGCGTCCACTGGCCAGTAGAAACATGTACACTGGCCAGTGGAAACACGTCCACAGGCCAGTGGACGACAACCGAGTGAGCAAGATTGATTAATTATCCAACTGCAACATTTTTTACACTTAGTACAAAAAAATCAATAAATTATTATCGCAAATAGTTATTTATACGAAAAAAAAGTATCTTTGCAACGAAATATGAGGAATTGGCAATACTTTTGATAGTTGTAAGCCTTTCATTTTAAGTCTACTCACAAAAGTTTACACACATTGCCTAACGTGCTTCTGCTTTAGAGCGTTACATCATTCCTTGCCGCACTTTTTTATGAATAAGGATCACGGCATCCACGAAGAGGCCAATCACGCCACGACCTCATGCGCTGGGCTTACCCCCAACGGCCTCCCCAAAGTTCAGGAAGAAACACACGTTTTTGTCAAGAACTCACACACAGGGGTGTCCACCAACTGTGTCCTGAAAAAGAGCGACCTTTATGCTCGCCAACACAAATTACCCCCCCCGAAACTGGTTTGCGCTTAGAGTGACCTACGGACGCGAACGTACCGCCTACGACTATTTAGTGTCGATGGGCGTGAAGGCTTTCTGTCCGATGCACAGAGTAGCAAAGATAATTAAAGGCAAGCGTCGATTGGTTATGCAGTCACGCCTGCCTAACCTCTTTTTTGCCTATGGCACGGAAGAAGAGTTGCAACAATTCGTTTATGACAACACCAACCTGCCCTTCCTCCGCTTCTATTATCGCTACTATCATGACGAACGCCACTCGATGAAAAAGGAGCCACTCATTGTGTCCGACGAACAGATTGAAACGTTTCGCATCATTTGCGAATCAACCGACCATGGCACGTTCGTATCGAGCGATGAGATACACCTCTTCGAACGCGGCGAACTGGTGCGCGTCACACGTGGCGAATTTGCGGGTGTCGTAGGCCGCGTGACCCGCTTTAAGGGTCAGCAACGCGTAGGCATCTACATAGACGGTGTGGCCACCGTTGCCACCGCCTACGTGCCTAATGCTTATTTAGAAAGATTAGAAGATTAGGAGGTTAGGTTACTCAAGTTTATTATATTTATGAACAAAGTTTACATTAAAGAAATAGGCATTTATCCATTTCAGTCAAAACAACAGATTGCGGAGTTTGCTAACCTCCACTCTGGCATTCTCATTGCCATTAATGCGGAGAAGATATTGAACGCTACGTCCGAAACACGCGCTATCATCAATCGCAACATCGGTTATTGCGACGGGGCGGGTCCCTTAATGGTATTGCATAGGCAGGGATATAAGGAGGCTATCAAAGTGGCGGGGTGTGAGCTATGGCTTTCGATTATTGAACAGTATTATAAAGAGAAAACGTTCTATCTTGTTGGCGGCAAACAGACGATTATCGAAGAGACGGTTCATAAATTGAAGGCACAATTCCCAGGCATACAGATTGTGGGCTATCGCAATGGTTATCTCCAATCTGACAATGAGCGCCAACAACTCATCAACGATGTTGCAACGAAAAGACCCGACGTTGTATTCGTTGCCATGGGTTCGCCCAAGCAAGAACTGTTGATGGAGGAGATGCTGCAAAAGCACAAAGCCATTTATCAAGGTCTCGGTGGCAGTTTCGATGTGTACACAGGTCATGTGAAGCGTGCCCCACAGTGGTGGATCAATCACAACGTAGAATGGCTCTACCGCCTCCTTCACCAGCCCAGTCGCATTAAACGACAATTTATCTTATTCAAATTCGTCAAACTTCTTATTCAGAGATAAGGTTAATGAGTTTAATAAGTTTATAGGTTTAATGAGTTTAATAGGTTTAATGAGTTTAATAAGTCCCGCCAAACTCAATAAACTCATTAAACTCATTAAACTAATTAAACTCACTAAACTTATTAAACTCATTAAACTTATTAAACTCATTAAATTCATTCCCTATGGTAAACGTAATAGGTTTAGGATATATAGGTCTTCCCACATCACTTATGTTGGCAGCACATGGTGTTGAAGTAATAGGAACCGACTATAATGCTGCATTAGTAGACAAACTACAAGCAGGCATAATCACCTTCAGCGAAGAGGGACTAAGCGAACTCTTCAGCCAAGCTGTAGAACAAGGCATAAAGTTTAGCCACGACTACCAAGTGGCCGACACTTATATTGTATCTGTTCCCACCCCTTATGACAGAGTGTCTAAACAGATTGATGCTCAATACGTGACAACGGCCGTGACGGAAGTGCTGAATATTTGTCCACCTGAAGCTGACATCATCATTGAGTCTACTATCAGCCCCAACACCATCGACCGCTTTGTTCGTCCCCTCATTGCTACTTCAGAAAAGAAGGTGAACTTAGTTCATGCTCCCGAACGCATCATTCCGGGCAACATGATATACGAACTTATTCACAACAATCGCACCATTGGGGCTGACACGCCCGAAGTGGCCGAACGCATTAAGCGACTTTACAGTTCGTTCTGTCAGGGTGAGATTGTTACGACGGACATTCGTATAGCCGAAATGACGAAGGTAATCGAAAACACGTATCGCGCTGTCAACATTGCCTTTGCAAATGAATTGCAACACATTTGCCATCATAACGGTATGGACGTAAACGAGATTATTCGCATCTGCAATATGCACCCGCGTGTCAACATCATGAGTCCCGGCCCTGGTGTGGGCGGTCACTGCATTCCCGTTGACCCTTGGTTTATTGTCGGTGACTACCCACTGCACACGCCCATAATCACGGCCAGCCTCTTGGGAAATGCAGCACAGCCTGACTACGTGCTAAAACGCATCTATCTCATCATGAAGGAAAAGGGTATGACTGACCCTTCACGCGTAGGACTGTACGGCATTACGTATAAGGAGAATGTGGACGACTATCGCGAATCGCCCACGCTGCAACTCTTACACGCACAACGCAAGCACTTGGCACAACCCCTCAAATGTTACGACCCTTACTTGGAGGGACGCAACGTAACACCTTCACAGGTGGATAATTTCGAAGAGTTCCTTCATAGCGTTGACTTCGTAGTGATTATGGTAAAGCACGACGACATCAAGCAGCATTGGCAGGATTTGGAAGGAAAGATTGTTCTTGATTGCCAAAACATCTGCCCTCTACCTAACGTGTATAAACTTTAGGAGGTTAATGGATTAAAAAGTTACTTCTATAACACTTTTGCAATAAACGGTAATTTTTTTTAACATCCTAACCCCCTAACCCCTAACTTCCTACCTCAGCATGAAAAAAATAATGCTCGTTTTTGGCACACGCCCAGAAGCCATTAAGATGGCGCCTTTGGTTAAGTCATTGCAAGTTGACACGAAGCACTTCCAAACGGTGGTCTGTGTGACAGGTCAGCACCGCGATATGTTAGACCAAGTGCTACACATCTTTAGCATTCGCCCCGACTACGACCTCAATGTGATGCAGCAAGGGCAAGACCTTTACGACGTGACTGCACGCATTTTGCTGAAGATGCGCGAAGTGTTACAAACGGAGCACCCCGACCTTGTGTTGGTACACGGTGACACCACGACCTCTACGACGGCCGCATTGGCTGCCTTTTACCAACAAATACCCGTGGGACACATCGAGGCAGGACTGCGCACACACAACATTTACTCACCCTGGCCCGAAGAGATGAATCGACAACTTACTGCGCGATTGGCTACCTATCACTTTGCACCCACGCCTTCATGTCGCACCAATCTGCTACGCGAGGGCATTTCCTCCGAGCGCATCTTCGTCACGGGCAATACGGTGATCGATGCCTTGCACTACATCACCGCGCAACAACACATCACGCCTTCGTCAACGAACGCACAACGCATGGTGCTCATTACAGGTCACCGACGTGAGAACTTTGGCACGGGACTGCAAGACATCTGCCGCGCTATTAAGACCTTGGCCGAACGTTACCCCGACGTAAAGTTTGTTTATCCCGTTCACCCCAACCCGAACGTTCACAATGCCATTACGCAACTCTTTGGCACAACAGACGAAACGAACGACACCTATGGCAACATTCACTTTGTCAAGCCATTAGGATATACTGACTTCGTAGCACTCTTGGCACAGAGTACTATTATACTGACCGACAGTGGAGGCATTCAAGAGGAGGCTCCGGGGTTGGGCAAGCCCGTATTAGTCATGCGCGATACGACGGAACGTCCTGAAGCACTTGAAGCGGGTACGGTGAAACTCGTTGGGGCGGACACGCAATGCATCGTGACGGAAGTATCAAAGCTATTAGACGATAAGGAGGCTTATCAGCAAATGAGCCAAGCTATCAACCCATACGGTGACGGACACGCCTGCGAACGCATCGTTGAAACGTTAAACTCTCTGATAAAGAATGGAGACCTATAATATAAGGAGGGGCTTACTGAGTTGCCTACTTCTGTTTCCTCTTTTTGCGGTGAGCCAAACTACGCTGAAGAAGGGAACTACCGACCCCATTTACCTACAACTATATGGGGGCATTAATAAGTCGGCTAATGAACACTTGCCTTGGACTGAATTTTCGAAATATCCCTTTTCGGGCGGCTTCTTCGTAGGTGTAGGAAAGGAGTTCTCACCGCTATGGGGCTGGCGCGTGGCTTTGCGCTATAATCACAACAAGAGTCGCAACGTGCCGAAGTGTGAATCGGCCAACGCTTGGGGGTGGAACAACATCGGCCTTTTTGCAGATGCTACTTTCGATCTCACCGACGCTTGGCAACGCGCACAAGCCGAAGGCGCTGCCGCAGCCAAAGTGTTCAACCTAAAGGCCTTTGCGGGCGTGGGCTTAGCTTATACTTTTGGATTTGACAAGGTACCACTCTCTTACACGACTTCTTACTCACGCAACAGTCGCGTGGTACCTGCCATACGTGCAGGTTTAGATGCGACCTTCCGCCTTTCGGATAATTGGCGCCTCGGAGCAGAACTAAGCTATACGGCCTTTACTGACCGCTTTAATGGCGTAAAGACGGACTTCCCGCTTGATGGCCGCTCTAACCTCAAAGTGGGTGTAACCTATCTGTTGGGCAAAAAGTCGAAAAAGCTTGTAACGGCCATGGTTCCCATTGTCTATGACAACCGCCTACGCACAGTGCCGGCCCTTCCGTTCATTATGCCTGAGGCTGAAAACGTTAAACGTCGCCAACTCACGGGACGTGCTTTCTTAGACTTCCCCGTCAACGAAACGGTAATTTACCCCTCCTACCGACGCAACCCGCAAGAATTGAAGCGAATTTGTGCGACAATCGATAGTGCACTCTTCGACAAGACGATACATGTAACCAGTATTTCGCTACATGGCTATGCCTCACCCGAAAGTCCGTATAGCAACAATACGCGCTTAGCCAAAGGACGCACCGCTGCGCTTGAGGCTTATTTGCGCAAACGCTACAAACTATCGGCCTCGGTGTTCCACTCCACGTTTACGCCAGAGGATTGGGACAACTTGCGCGGCTTCATCTCTAATAGTGACCGCCGCCGTACAAAGAGCGACATCTGGTACGAGAATGCTTCTATCCTTGAAACGCCTAAAGCACCTACTGCTGTGCTCAACCACCGTGACGAACTCTTACAGGTGATCGACCTCAACATCGACCCTGACGAAAAGGAACTCAAGCTGAAAGAGGTGGCTGGCGGTGAGCCTTACAAGTGGTTGCTCAAACACGTGTACCCTGGCCTTCGCCACACAGACTACATTATTGACTACGTCGTGCGCCACTACCCTGTTAAGCAGAGTCGTAAACTCATCTATACGCACCCAGAGGCTTTGAGCCTCAACGAGATGTATGCCGTGGCCAATAGTTATGAGAAGGGTTCTGACGATTGGTTGGATGCCTTAACGATTGCTGCTAAGCAATACCCCAATGACGAAACGGCCAACCTCAATGCGGCTTGTGCTTGTGTAGAGGCCAAACGCTTATCAGACGCGAAACGTTTCTTAAAGAAAGCGGGCCATAGCGCACAAGCCATCTATCTCAACGACATCATTCGTGCCATGGAGGGCAACTGTAAGTGGCAATTGATTAACGGAAAAGTGATTGTACAAGCAGAAGAGTAAACGAGTTTTTGGGTTAACGGGTTAACGAGTAAACGAGTTAACGGGTTAACAAGTAAACGAGTTAACGGGTTAACGAGTAAACGAGTTAACGGGGCAACGAGTAAACGAGTTAACGGGGCAACGAGTAAACGAGTTAACGGGTAAGTTACTTTTTCAGTTTCATTGTTTGTTTATATAAAGCTAACTTACTTGTTAACTTGTCAACTTGTTAACTTGTTAACTTGTCAATTTGTTAACTTGTCAACTCGTACACTCGTCAACTAAAAAAAGAACAAGAATGGACATTAAATATATAGCATTCGCTTCACTATCGGCTTTAGCACTCACTTCATGCTCATCAGATAGTTATACAGAGTTGGAGCGCACCAAAGATGCCTTTCTCAAACAATTAGATGGAAACATCAGCCAACTGCAATGGTGGCGAACAGCAGTAACACTTAACGTAAAGGTAAAGACCGAAGCCCCAACCAAACTTTGGCTCATGTCGGGCAAGGATAAGGGCACGCTCTACGACTACAAGGAACTTTCAGCCGCTGGGTCTGTACAAATGGTCGCCCCACAAGGACAAGGCAATACGCTCTACTTAGTGAGTGTCTGCGACCATCAAAAAGACATCACACCCATTACGCTAACGGGTAAAATGGTAGAAGGTGTGAACTTGATCATTACGCTTCCTCCCACACAGGATAGGAACGAGGTGTTTGTGCCACAACCTGCCTCAAATCAGGCAAAGATGCAAGCACTCAGCAAGGAAACTACTGATAAAGTAGGTGTAGCTACATTACTTAAAGGTAGTAGCATTAAGGGAAATGCTTTTCAAAATGAGTTTTCAAAGAATCAAGTAAGCGAGGCTCTTTATATTCTCGGAAACGCTTACAAAGAATTCATTTCTGCTAAATCGCTTGGTGCGAATTGTGATTATGAACTCAAATCAAATGGTGAATTTAACATCACCTGGTTCGCTGGCAACAGTCAGTCATCAGAGTCACACATCTTGGGCTACTATTATCACACACCTGGCACTTACAAGGATATTCAGTACGTCGACCTCTCTGAAACTGATATTTACGACTACATCGACAACATGCCCAAAGTGCAGTATAAGGTGAATGAACAGGCTGCCCAACAATATGGCGTTAAAGCTGACCACTGGTATGATGCTAATTTCGACATGGGCGATACGTTTGACGACCCTCACCCCAACCTATCGGCACGTCGGAACGATGATGCCTACAACTCTATCGCTGTATACAATCGTTATGGCAACAACATTTCTGCCATACGCGGCATTTCGTTTACAGTCAAAGTGCCCAAAGGTAAGTATGTAGGTTTCTACCACCGCATTGAAGGGGTGTCGCAACCTGAGCAGTACGACCGTTTTGTGAAAATGGACATCAAACCTTATACTTCACGTGACAAGTTTAAGGCCATGAACTTCTCGTGTGAAGCAATGAATATGAACATGAAAGGCTCGTACCGCAGCTGCGTGTTTAAAACACCGAACGCCATTTGGCTGGGCATGGAAAATGACTACACGGGTGGTGACCTCGACTGCAACGACGTAATGTTCGAAGTGAGTGCAGACCTTGAAATTTATAACCCTACAATTGTTGAACCTGACCTCAAGCCTTTTGGCGAATATGACGACCTCATGCCTTGGACGATTGCTTACGAGGACGTAGCTCGCCAAGCTGACTTCGACTTTAACGACGCGGTAATAAAACTCTTGCCTAATCCCGAGAAGGAGGAGTGCTGCGTAAAGGTAATGGCAACTGGTTCACCCGCTAAGATGTACCTACACTACGATGGTCCCGATGGCGATATCAACTTAGGCGAGATACACGAACTTCTTGGTGGCTCAGCTGGTACTACTATCAACACCACTAACAGCATAGCCGAAACGGCTGCTGCACAGGTAGCTTGCGTCACGTGGCCCAAGGATTATTGCATGAAGGAAGATGCTCACCGCTTTTACATCGAAGTGCAACGTGGCACGTGTAAGAATTGTAGTGATGTCATCACCTTACCCGAAGAACCAGGCCAAATGCCCGAAGCCATACTCATTGCTGGCGAGTGGAAGTGGCCCATGGAGGGCATTCACATTAACAAGGTCTACCCTTCTTTCTCCAATTGGTGCAAAGACGTTACCAACCAAAATTATTGGGACTGGTACGCACAACCGCTAAATGGAAAGGTGGTAGAAGTACAGTGAACTGCAATTTATCGGCCTAACGAGAATGAACATTAACGAAAAAATTAATGGAATAATTAATGTTCAATTAATGATAATTAATGTTCAAAACAAAGCGCGAAGCGCATAACATAAATAGTTAACGTTTAAGTTTAGGCGCGCTTCGCGCGTTGTTTTGAACATTAATTATCATTAATTGAACATTAATTATTTCATTAATTTTTTTTCGTCAATTATTCGTTAATGTTCATTCTCGTTAGGCCGATAAATTGCAGTTTACCTCACTCCTTTTTGTTCATTACGCAATACTTTCGTAACTTTGGCCAGAATTTACGACCTTTTAATTCCACTTTATCACTACACGCCCCTATCTCACACCCTATATGATACGAAAGTTATGCCTACTATGGTGCGCAATGATTGCACTCATGGCTTCAGCACAAGAATACGATGCTTCGTTTAACACCCTACGACTGCCCGTGTCGTCACACACTGCAGCCCTGGGCGGACAAAACGTTTCGCTCATTGAAGATGCTCCCGCTATAGGGTGGAGCAACCCTGCGCTCTATGCCAACGCGAGCGACCTCTCGTTGGGCCTTAACTTTATGACGTATGCGGCAGGTAGTAACTGGATGGGGGCACACTTCGTCCACGCATTGGGCGACCGCCACACACTGGCCGTGGGCGCACAGATGATGAACTTTGGTAAAATGGACGAAACGGATGAGTCGGGCAACGTTATAGGCGAGGTGAGCGCAAAGGACTTTGTCATTGGTGTGGGCTATAGTTACTTGCTTTCTGACCGTTGGTCGGGCGGTGCAAACTTGAAGTACATCGTGTCAAACTTGGCTGGCTATTCGGCCATGTCGTTTGCCGTTGACGTGGGTTTGAACTATTACGATGATGAACAAGACCTCTCACTCTCGGCTACGCTGCAAAACATGGGCGCACAACTCAAGGCTTATGACGAGGGACGACACCTCAAAACGCCCTTTGCACTCAACGTGGGCTTCTCTAAGGGATTGGACCACTTGCCCATACGATTTCACGTAACCATGACCGATGTTACACGTTGGAAGTCGAGCTACTACGTATTACCCGAAGATAAGGACAACCAAAAGTCGGATAAGGTAAGCTTTGGAAAGATAGCCCTCAACCACTTTGTGATAGGTTTGGACGTTCTGCCCACCGACTACCTTTACCTCTCGTTGGGTTACAACTTCCGTCGTGCCTACGAACTGAAAGCAGCAGGTTCGTCACATTGGGCTGGCATCAGTGCTGGTGCTGGCATCAACATCAAACGCTTCAACTTCGGCGTATCATACGCTAAATACCACCACGCGGGCAACTCTTTCATGGCCAACGTGGGATACAAGATTTAGTTGACGAGTTAACAAGTTGACGAGTTAACAAGTTGACGAGTTAACGGGTTAACAAGTTGACAAGTTGACGAGTTGACGAGTTGACAAGTAAGTTTGCCTTATACAAAAGTAACTTACCCGTTAACTCGTCAACTTGTTAACTTGTCAACTTGTTAACTCGTCAACTTGTTAACTCGTCAACTATAAAAAAGTAAAGAAAATGAAAAAGATCATCATAGCCATTGACGGTCACTCGTCATGCGGCAAAAGCACTATGGCCAAAGATTTGGCTCGCCAAGTAGGATATATTTATGTAGACACGGGGGCCATGTATCGTGCCGTCACACTCTTTGCTTTACAACACCAACTCTTCAACGAAGACGGTAGCGTAAAGGCTGACGAACTGCAAGAGATGATGCCCCAAGTGGAAGTGGGCTTCCGCCTCGACCCCGATACAAAACTGCCACTCACGCTTCTCAACGGACAGTGTGTTGAGAACGAAATTCGCGGCATGGAGGTGAGCAGCCACGTGAGTTCGATTGCAGCCCTGCCTTTTGTACGCAGTGCCATGACAGCTCAGCAACAACGCATGGGCCAAGACAAGGGCATCGTAATGGACGGCCGCGACATTGGTACGGTGGTTTTCCCCGAAGCCGAACTCAAAATATTCGTTACAGCCTCGGCCGAAGTACGTGCACAACGTCGCTACGACGAATTGAAGGCAAAGGGACAAGATGTCAACTATGACGACATCTTGAAGAACGTACAAGAGCGTGACTACATCGACTCTCACCGCGAAGTGGCTCCGCTACGACAAGCCGACGATGCTATCCTGCTCGACAACTCTCACCTCACCATTGCCCAACAGAAACAATGGCTCTTGATACAGTTCGCACGTCGCACCTCTTGGCTTCCCGTTATTGAACAAGCCTTGACCGATGTGCCCTACCCCACCCATCCCGAAGGACTTTACGAACCGATTGAATATGTACTCTCAATGGGAGGCAAACGCTTGCGCCCCACCTTGCTCTTAATGGCCTATTCTCTTTATAAGGACGATGCTGAGAAGGCACTGCCTGCGGCCGTAGGCATTGAGACGTACCACAACCATACGCTCTTACACGATGACTTGATGGACAATGCTGATATACGACGCGGCAAGGCAACGGTACACAAGAAGTGGAACGACAATACAGCGGTACTCTCAGGCGACACGATGCTCATTATGGCTTTCCGCCACATCATGCAGTGCAAGGCAGCTAACACGGACGAAGTGCTCGACCTCTTTGCACGCACGGCACAAGAGATATGCGAAGGACAGCAATACGACGTTAACTTCGAAACGCGCACAGACGTAACAGAGTCAGAATACATCGAAATGATTCGCCTCAAGACTTCTGTGCTTTTGGCTTGCGCTACTAAAATGGGTGCTTTATTGGCTGATGCGCCAAGCGATGACGCTGAGGTATTGTATCGCTTTGCCGAGCGCATAGGTCTTGCTTTCCAATTACAAGACGATTATCTCGACGTGTATGGCGACCCTGCCATATTTGGTAAGAAGATAGGTGGTGACATCATGTGTGGCAAAAAGACTTTCTTGCTCATCAACGCTTATCAGCGTGCCAATAGCGACATGAAGGCGGCACTCATTTCGCTCATTGAGGACAAGGAATTACCTGCTGATGAGAAGATACGTGCCGTAACCGACATCTATAACACACTCAACATTCCTGCTATTACGCTTAAAGCTATCAACCATTACTACAAAGATGCGTACGCTGAGTTACAAAAACTCTCATTACCCCAAGCGCAATGGCAACCTTTGTGGGACTATGCCGAATCGCTCTTAGGACGTAAGAAATAAGAATTGGTTAAAAGGTTAGAGGGTTAGGGGGTTAAAAAGTATGTTTTGAAAATGAAAAGTTCAATCTATTCATTTAAAGCTAACTTTTTAACCCTCTAACCCTTTAACCTTCTAACCCCTAACCATTAACCCCCTAACCCCCATGAACTATATTGACACCCATACACATATATACAGCGAAGAGTTTGACGACGACCGCACAGAAGTTGTCGAACGTGCCCTAAATGCGGGAGCGCAACACTTGCTTTTGCCCAATATTGACGAAGCTTCTATTCAACCCATGTTGGCACTATGCGAGGCTTATCCCGACCTTTGTCGTCCCATGATGGGACTTCACCCCACCGAACTTCCTGCTGACCCTTGGCCCTTACTCAACAAGATGGAAGGATTGCTTACTGCCCCCAATGCGCCTTACATAGCCGTGGGCGAAGTGGGCATTGATCTTTATTGGGACGACTCGCGACGCGACGAACAAATCTGTGTGTTTAAGCATCAAGCCGAATGGGCCTTGCGCTTCGGCCTACCTCTCATGGTACACTGTCGTGCAACTCATCGTGAATTAGTAGACACGCTCTTACCTTTTAAAGACGACATTACAGGCGTTTTCCATTGTTTTGGTGGCTCTGATGAGGAGGCACACGAGTTGCTACAAACTTTCCCTGGCTTTGTATTAGGCATCGGGGGCGTCGTTACATTTAAGAAGTCTAAACTTCCCGCCGTGCTACGTGCCAACGTTCCGCTCGAACGCATTGTAGTCGAAACCGATGCTCCCTACCTCACCCCAACCCCTTATCGCGGCACACGCAACGAGCCTTCCTACGTACCACTCGTCATCGCCAAATTAGCCGAAGTGTACGAACGTCCAATTGAAGAGGTAGAAGAGATATTGCTTCAAAACACACACCGAATATTTCAATACATCTAATACAGGAGGTAGGTTTAATCGAAGAGACAGAAATGAACATTAAAGCGCGAAACGTGCTTTAGTGTTCATTTCTGTCTCTTCTACAAATAGCAGTTTACCCACGCTATTCATTACAACTCCTTCCCCTATCAACGTGGCATATTTCGTCTAAAGTCAGTAGGCGAAATGCCTTCCACATTTTTGAAATACTTACCTAAGAAACTTTGATTGGGAAAGTTCATCTCGTCCGTTATCTCCTTTATCGATAGCGACGTATTGGTAAGCATTGACTTTATCTCAATGATAACAAGTGTCGTAATCCATTGTCCTGCGGTACGACCGCTCACCTGCTTGACCACCTCCGATAGGTGTTTGGGCGTAAGACACATTTCACTGCTATACCACTCTACGCTACGCTCGTTCTTATAATGAGCCGAAACGAGACGTATAAACTGGTCGAAGATAGTGTAAGCCCTCGTTTGCGTCTGCGACTGCGACGTAGGCTGCACACGTGCATCAAGCAGATTGCATATCTCAAAATAGAAAGCACGTACCAACGATTCCGTGGCCTCACGCATATAACGCCCTGACCGCTTGTTGAGACGACGATTGATAAGGTGATAACAATCTATTATCCACGATTGTTCCTCAGCAGAAAGTTCCAACACGGGGTGCTCCATCAAATAAATCAAGTAGGGCCACATCTTATTCAACCCGACAATACAGTTCTGTGCAAAAGTGCGAGACATCAAAACAGCCTTGCCATGAAAATTTTCGTCAATGTGTTGCTCGTCAAACACTTGATTGCCAAACGATATTAACAAATCGCCTTTCTTCATATACTGCACATTACCATTCACCGAAAACGATGCCTCGCCCTCGGTGCAAAGTGCTATAAACAAGAAACCTATCTGTGTAGGCGTCTGTACCAATTCGTTCCAACTAATATCGTCCATAAGCATCATCTCGTTGCCAAAGTATTGTGCAGCACCATGCAGCGCCTCATTGATGCTAATGGTAGGTATTGAACTTGCGTTTTGTGTCATTCGTTCGCGTTTTTATCCTTTCCGATTACGACTTTAAGGACTAAGGTTGATTACAAAGTTGTGCATTTTTAGCAAAATAACCACTGATTTGCACAAAAAATGCGTTCTTCTCAAAAATATTTAGATATTCATTTGGCAGAACAGAATAAAAAGCATACCTTTGCACTCGCAAATCAGCAAGGTGCCATAGCTCAGTTGGTAGAGCAAAGGACTGAAAATCCTTGTGTCCCCGGTTCGATTCCTGGTGGCACCACCTCTTTTAATAAGATTTGCACATTTTGGTGCCATAGCTCAGTTGGTAGAGCAAAGGACTGAAAATCCTTGTGTCCCCGGTTCGATTCCTGGTGGCACCACTGAAGAGAGAGTTACTCCTAAAAGAAGTAACTCTCTCTTTTTTTGTTGGTAGAATAATAGTACTGAAGTTTCGGATTTAGCAAAATATAATTCCAGTAACTATGAACAAAGGTACACATTTTAACGGACAGCAATAATTTTAAATACCTACTTACTTAACTACTTCACTAAATTACACCTAACATAACTTACACTACGGGTGGACGAACTAACATCGTCCACCCGTTCTTTTTTGCACATTTATTTATAATTTATCATCAAAATGTATATTATTAACCTTTATTAATACCCCCCCCAATTACATTTAATACATTATCACTAATTTTGTCGCTTCTAAAAGGCTTTATTTGCAAGCACTTAGATGCGACTTAGCAATAAACATTACAAACTTTATAAACTCTTAGGGACATGAAAAAATTCCTTACTCTTTTGTGCCTATTAACTTGTGCACTGACGGGGTGGGCTGCTGGTATCAGCGAAACACCGACGACAACACTCACCACGGGCTACTACGTAATTCGTGTTTTCTCCAACAAAACGAAGGCCGATGGTAACCTTTTGTTTTTTAACAAAAGCAACAACACCGCTTACACCGATGCTCCTGCTACTACAAATGAGAACTATGACTCCGAAAGCATCAAAAAGTACATTTGGAAGGTTACGGTCAACGAGGATAATACCATTCAGTTGTCAAGCTACGTTGCTCCTACCTACTATTTTGGCAGTTTGACCGATAAGGGTGTTAACCCCAACAACTGCGACAACATCATGTCAACCACAGCAGGTAATTACACACTCCATACTGCTGGCGAAGGATATCCCAACTGCTTCTATCTTAGCACTCCAGGTAACAACACCACACAATATGTTTACAACCAAGGAGGTGTAAATAACAATGCAGTTCATACCATTGGCTTTTGGTCTGCATCGGGTACAGAAGGTGAAGTTGCCAAGCTACGTTTCCACGCTGTTGACCTCAACGATGTTGTAACCATCACTTATAACATCAAGTACAATGGCCAACTAAAACTCACCAACACCATTGAAAACTGTCTCAAAGGCTGTACTTTCCCCACACCCACTAATCTTCCTTCATTTGCTAGCGTCGAAAACGTCCCCTCAGGACAAATTACCCAATCAGGTACTTACGACGTTGATGCAACCATTGACATGCCCTTTGAAACAGGCAACCATTGGTACTACTTCTCATTTGCTAAAGAACAAGGCAATGAAGATAAAGGTTACTTGTACAATTGCAACTACAACGATGCCACCACAAATTACATTGCCTTAGGCCAGGCATCAGGTGTGATTGAAAAGAAATTAGACAATGACAAATACCTGTGGCGCATTGAAGGTAACCCCTTCGATGGCTTTACGTTCTACGTTAAGGATGGCAAACACTTGGTAACTCCTGCCGTAACAGCAACCAGTGAAGGCGGAACCAATTATCCTTACCTTGCAACAACAACACCTTCAGGTGAGTTCGACACCTTTACCCTCAGCCAATACACAGGTAGTGATAATACCAATGCCGTGATTGTACGCGTGAAAGATCATGACACTTGGGTAATGAATAGCCGCGACCATAAGTTAGCTTATTGGACAGGCGCCGATAATAGCTCACAAGGTTCAGCCCTGCGCTTTGAAGAAACCTTGCCCGAGCTTACCCTCCACACCCTTGGTGACAAGAGCTATGCTACCTACTACTTGCCCTTTGCTGCTAAAGCTCCCGAGGGTGTTACGGCTTATGCTGGTGTAGTGAACAATGGTAGCGTTCAACTTACCGCTTTCACTAATGGCGTTATTCCAGCCAACACAGGTGCCTTGCTCGTTGCTAACAGCGATGTTACCACTGCCACCTTCACTTTGGCCGACGATAGCGAAGCCACTACCATCAACAACGACCTCAAGGGTGTGCTCACTACCACCGACTTGAACAGCATTGCCAATAGCGACCAAGTACGCATCTTCAGCAAAAAGGGTGACGTAGCAGGTTTTTACAAGCCCAACACCAACATCACTACTTTGGCAGCAAACAAAGTTTACGTCATGGCTCCTGCAAGTAGCACTGCATCCTTGGCTCTTAACTTTGGCCAAGAAATCACTGGCATTGACCAAGTGTTGAATGGGGTAGTTGAGAACAACGAAAACAATGCTGCCATTTATGACCTCACAGGTCGCCGCGTAGCTAAAGCCGTAAAGGGCGTTTACGTAAAGAATGGCAAAAAGTTTATTGTAAAATAAATCATAAATAAGCAACACTATGACAATGAAACGCAATTATATTACCCCTCTATCTGTCAGCTTAAAGTTCTTTACTGAAGACGCGCTGATGAACACCAGTTTTGTGATTTCTGACGAAACGAATGACAATGATGACACACAGTGGAGCCAAAAGCAAAACAATGCCAACAATGGTGGCCTCTGGCAGTACATGGACGAATAATAACACAACCATGAGCGTCAAAGTGGGCGTGTGAAATAACGCGCACACATTGCACCCTGTGTTAACACAAAAGCGGCATTCACACTGCACTTGCCTCACAAATTTTGGGGAAAGTGCTGTGTGAATGCCGTTTTTTTGGTATTTCCTACCATGATGCAATAAAAATTATTGGTGTCCGATAAAAATTCGAGACTTCCGAAAAAATAGGGCTGATTCCATTTGCTAGAGTCAGCCCTTTTTGGTTATTTTGATGCGCCTAAACAAATAAAACAACCATGAGCAAAAGTAATCATTTTTTCGGACAGCCGTTGTACGGTCTGACGTGTACTGAAATTGGTTGACAGTTTTAAATGTTAAAACTAAAGTTGTTTACACTCTTGTACTCTTAGACCTAA
>ENA-UEOL01000885-UEOL01000885.1-human-gut-metagenome-genome-assembly--contig:-NODE-885-length-20913-cov-4.181897_pt1 | contig 20913 bp, 11 predicted proteins | sample MGYA00242884_ERZ507884 | MGnify/ENA primary metagenome ERZ507884 (study PRJEB26167, sample SAMN06115417) | human gut metagenome | host: Homo sapiens | place: China:Chongqing | collected 2015-03-06... | reverse complement strand
GCTGAGAGAGCTCCTTCTTGACGGTCAGCTCATAGCCCTCGCCGAAGAGGATATCAAGAGCTTCTCTGGTGACATGTACATGGCGCGCGGAAGTTTCAACAAGAACTTTCTTTTCCATTTTAAATATCCTTCTTTTTCACTTGATATGTTTGTAAATGCATTTTGAGGCAGGAAACTCCTGCCTCAAAACAGTCATTTTGTTTAATTAGTAAGCGATGTTGTAAATGGTCTTTGTGCCGAAAGGAAGCACTACCATTCCGTCGCCAAGAGGAAGGTGAATTGTCCATTTGGCATCATATGTAGCATTGATAACACGGCTGGTCTTAGCATCAACCTTAACGGTAACTGTACCAGAGGGATACTCCATCTGAGCGGTGCCGATTTTAAAGGTTTTAGCGACAGACTTAAGCACGCCGCTGCTAAACTGATCGTTGATAACGGACGGGAGAACCACGCTGAAAACCTTCGGTGCATGACCCGAACCGTGATGAACGTTGGAGGAAGCCTTGTCGGCAACCGTCTTTATAGTAATGGTGTAAACTCCACCCGCCTCGGTGCAAGTTGCACTTGCGACATCATTCGCAGTAAGCTTGCTCGACCAGGACTCGTTCTCAACAGGGAAGTTAGCCTTTATAGCCGCAGAATTGGAGAATGTTTCGGAGCCCTTGCTGTTCTTCTTGAGCTGACCGTCAACAAAGCTGTCTATACCGCCGACAAGCTTATCGACGATGGAGGGCACTCCGGTGATTTTGCCGCTTCTGTAGTTCGTCTCAGAAACTCTTGTAACGCTCTTCGCACTGGGCTTAACGCCGTTAATGGCCTTGTTGAAATACGCAACTATCTCAGCCTTTGTCGCGGGCTTGGAAGCAGTGCTGCTGCCGCCCTGATTGCCGCCCTGGCTGCCGCCCTGATTGTCCTTCTTGGTCTCCTCGGGAGCTACGGTGTTGCCGGAAGCGTCGGTCTGAGCCTCGGTGGACTCGTCGCCGCTGACGGACTCAGCTTCGCTGGACTCGTCGTTTGCAATCGTCTCGCCGTTTGCCGAAGTGTTGGGCTCGCCTGTGGTTGTGTCGCTGTTGTCCTTATCCTTCTTGCAGGCTGCAAAAGCAAAAACGAAGCAGAGAGCAAGGACAAGAGCTATGATCTTCTTTGTCATTTCAGTTACCTCCGAATATGAAATCTTCATTCAGTCGCGCTTTTTTTGCGGTTTTCTCTCCCGAGCGAATGAGCACGAAAAATCAATTCACTGCTTGCGCGGTCGTATTCATTATAAAATAAAAGAGTGCAAAAATCAATGGAAAATTAAAGATTTATGAAATTTTTATCGATTAACCTCTTTTGATTTGAGAAATTGTTCTTTGGCTCTTGATTGACGGGCGTTTTTCTGCAATAATATAGTGTATATATTTACCTACAGAAACGGAGTGCGGTTTAATGACTGATAACGAAAGACTCGCCGATCTCCTGTTCGGCTCAAACGGGCTGACGCCGGAGGACTGCGAGCTGAGATTTCCCCCGCGCGAGCTGCCCGAGGGTGCGCGCGTGACCCGATTCTCACCGAGTCCGACGGGGTATCTCCATATAGGCGGCCTGTTCGGCGCGCTCGTCGATTTTCTTACGGCGAGAGTCAGCGGCGGACTGACTTATCTGAGAATCGAAGACACGGACAAGAAGCGTGAGGTCGCCGACGGCGTGTCCGCGATAATCAACGGATTCAAAAATTTCGGTCTCGAATTTGATGAGGGCGTGACCGGATTCGACACGGAGAAGGGAGCTTACGGTCCTTATACCCAGAGTAAGCGCGTTGAAATTTACCATGCGGTAGCCAAGCGTCTTGTGCAGGAGGGCAAGGCATACCCCTGCTTCTGCACGGCGGACGAGCTCGCCGCCATACGCGAGGAGCAGGAAAACGGCGGCGCTGCGATAACCGGATATTTCGGCAAATGGGCAAAGTGCCGCGACCTGAGCTTTGACGAGCAGAAGAGACGCATCGAGGCTGGCGAGCCCTATGTGCTCCGCTTCCGCTCCGAGGGCGACGAGAACAAGAGAATTGTCTTTGACGACATGATCCGCGGCAAAATTGAAATGCCGGAGAATATAATCGATGAGGTGCTTTTGAAGAGCGACGGCGTGCCGACCTATCACTTTGCACATGTCTGCGACGACCACTTCATGCGCACGACGCACGTTATTCGCGGCGAGGAGTGGATATCCTCCGTCCCGAAGCACATCGCGCTGTTCAAGGCGTGCGGCTACAGAGTGCCGAAATACGCGCACACTCCGCAGGTCATGAAGATAGACGAGGAGACGGGCGCCAAGCGCAAGCTCTCGAAGAGAAAAGACCCCGAGGCGGCGGTCAGCTACTTCGTTGAGCAGGGATATCCCAAGGAGAGCGTTATCGAATATATCATGACGCTGCTCAACTCGAACTTCGAAGACTGGCGCAGAGCGAATCCCACGGAGGACTGCTGGAAGTTCCCGTTCAATCTCAAGAAGATGAGCGTGAGCGGATGCCTGTTTGACATGGCGAAGCTCAACGATGTGAGCAAGAATATTATTTCGCACATGACGGCGGACGAGGTGCTCGGCAATATACTGAACTGGGCGAAAGAATATGATGAGGAGCTCTACGAGCTTCTCGACTCTAACCGCGATTTTGCGCGCGGCATATTCTCGATAGACCGCGACTGCCCGAAGCCGCGAAAGGATATCGCAAACTGGGAGCAGGTCAAGGACTTCGTCTCGTATTTCTACGATGAAATCTACACCCCCGACTACACCCTGCCCGAGAATATCAGCGCAGGCGATGCGGCGGCGATACTTCAAAAATACATTGGCGAGTTTGACATAAACGACGACAAGGACGCATGGTTTGCGCGCATCAAGGCGATGTGCGAGCCGCTCGGCTACACGCCCAACGTCAAGGAATACAAGAAAGATCCCACGGCGTTCAAGGGTCATGTCGGCGACCTTTCGACCGTTATCAGAATCGCGGTGACTTCGCGCCGCAACACGCCCGATCTTCATTCGATAATCAGGCTGCTCGGCGAGGACAGAGTCAGAGCGAGGCTCGCTGCGGCGCTCGCACACTACAAGGAGGAGAACTAAATGGCGGACAGCACCAATCTCAATTCAAATTTTATCACTGATTTTATAGACGAGGATCTTGCAAACGGGGTCAACACCCGCGTGCAGACGAGATTCCCTCCGGAGCCCAACGGCTATCTGCACATCGGTCACGCAAAGGCGATATGCATCGACTTCAGCATCGCGGAAAAATACGGCGGAGTGTGCAATCTCCGTCTCGACGACACGAATCCCTCGAAAGAGGATGTCGAATATATTGATTCCATACAACAAGATATTCAATGGTTAGGTTTCCAATGGGAAGGAGAACCGCATTTTGCATCTGATTATTTTCAACAGTTATATGACTGGGCTGAAAAACTGATTCTGGAGGGAAAGGCTTACGTGGATGATCAGCCGGCAGAAGTGATCAGCGCTCAACGTATGACTCCCGATGAAATACGCGAATACCGCGGCACTCTTACAGAGCCGGGCAAAAACAGCCCCTACCGCGACCGCTCGGTTGAAGAGAATCTCGACCTCTTCCGCCGAATGACCGAGGGCGAGTTTGCAAACGGCGAAAAGGTTTTGCGCGCCAAGATAGATATGGCGAGCCCGAACATCAACATGCGCGACCCGGTCATCTACAGAATCGCGCATGTCTCCCACCATCAGACGGGCGACAAGTGGTGCGTCTATCCGATGTATGACTTTGCCCATCCCCTCTCCGACGCTGCGGAGAAGGTCACATATTCCCTGTGCTCGCTCGAGTTTGAGAACCACAGACCGCTCTACAACTGGTTCATCGACGCTATCGGTTTTGAAGAGCCGCCGCGCCAGATCGAGTTTGCGCGCCTTAACCTCAACTATTGCGTGACGAGCAAGAGAAAGTGCCTCGAAATGGTTCAGACCGGCGTTGTCAATGGCTGGGACGACCCGAGAATGGTCACTCTCTGCGGTATGCGCCGCAGGGGCTATCCCGCCGCCGCGATACGCGATTTCATAAGCCGCGTCGGCGTTGCAAAAGCGTACAGCGTGGTTGACTACGGTCTGCTCGAAGCGTGCGTCAGAGACAATCTCAATCAGAACGCCCCGCGCGCCATGGCGGTTCTCAATCCGCTCAAGCTCGTTATCGACAACTACCCCGAGGACAAGACCGAGGAAATCGAAGTCGAGATAAATCCCGACAAGCCCGAGCTCGGCCGCCGCAAGGTCACATTCTCCCGCGAGCTCTATGTTGAGCGCGAGGACTTCATGGCTGAGCCCGTGAAGAAATATTTCAGGCTCTTCCCCGGCAACGAAGTGCGTCTCAAGAGCGCATATTATGTGACCTGCAACTCATATGATACCGATGAAAACGGCGAAGTCACCTGCCTGCACTGCACCTACGACCCCGAGAGCCGCGGCGGCGAGACGCCCGACGGCAGAAAGGTTCGCGGCACCCTGCACTGGGTCAGCGCGGCGGACAACGTGAAAGCTCAGGTGCGCCTCTATGACCGTCTGTTCAACACCGAGAACCCCGCAGGCGAGGACGGAAACGGCGACTATCTTCAGAACATCAACCCCGATTCACTCAAAATTATCGACGGGTGCCTGCTCGAGGGCGGACTCCGCGACGCAAAGCCGGGCGACACATTCCAGTTCATGCGCCAGGGCTACTTCTGCGTCGATAAGGACAGCACTCCGGGCAATCTTATCATAAACCGCACCGTTGCGCTCAACTCCTCATGGGACAAAAAGAAGAAATAAACAAGTAAGAAAGGTCGGTCAGGATGAAAGCTCTCAACAGAATTGTGACGGCTCTGCTGGCAATTGCAGTGTTCCCCGTCGCATATTTCACGGATCTCATAACCGTCTATATGCACGCGACTATCTACGATTCAAATATTGTAGAGAATCTGAGCGTCAAACGCATCATCGAGCTTTTCACGGGAGACGGTCTTTTCGCTGACCTCGTCAAAGGCGGCGCATCCGAGCTCCCGGACGGACTTTTGAAATTCAAGGGCAATTTTATCGCCTTTGTTGTTTTCTTTGCCATCGCCCTGCTCGTCGCGCTCGCGACGGTTATAGTCGCCGCGGCGACGAACTCGCGCAAGGCGACCGCTTCGCTCGGCGCGGCAGGTCTTTTGAGCATTATAGGCATGAGGATAGCGTTCTCCGCCGTCTCTTCGGCGGTCAAAGCGGGTACACTGACCCTCGGTTCGCTGACCGACATGTCGTTCATGAATCTCTTCGGCAAGATAGTGCTCGTCACGATGAGCACGGCGCCTGCGGTGATGACGGTTTTGTTTTTGGCGATACTCATCTGGAACGTCGCGTTTATCGCAATCGACCTCGGCGAGGAACAGCCGAAGAAAAAAGCCAAGCACGCGAAGAAAAAATAAAAAACGAGGGAGTCGGATTTCCGGCTCCCCTTTTTTGATAGAACAAGGCTTTGTGTTGTGCCGAGCCGGCAACAGGGCTTCCAAATAGATTCTGTTAAAAATCCAAGCTCGCTCTTTATGCTCCACGCCGCCAAAAGATTTTATCATCTTAATCAAAAAATCCGCTGTATCAATTATTTGATACAGCGGATAATTTTTTATATTTTACACTCCGAACTGGCTGGCGTAGAGCTCTCTGTAGAAGCCGTTCTGTGCGAGCAGCTGTCCGTGTGTGCCCCGCTCGACTATCGTGCCGTTGTTCATAACCAAGATAACATCGGCGTCGCGGATGGTCGAGAGCCTGTGCGCAATAACGAAGCTCGTTCTGCCGTTCATCAGCGTGTTCATCGCCATTTGGATATGCACTTCTGTGCGCGTGTCGACGGAGCTTGTCGCCTCGTCGAGGATAAGCACCGACGGGTTCGCGAGGATGGCGCGGGCTATCGTCAGAAGCTGGCGCTGACCCTGAGAGATGTTCTCGCCGTTCTCTTCAAGCATCGTCTCGTAGCCGTCGGGCAGAGTGCTGATGAAGTGGTGGACCCTTGCCGCCTTTGCCGCGTCAATGACCTCTTCGCGTGAGCAGCCCTTTCGGCCGTAGGCTATGTTCTCCATTATCGTGCCCTCGAACAGCCATGTGTCCTGGAGCACCATGCCGAATACACTGCGCAGATTTTCGCGCGGTATCGAGCGTATGTCGTGCCCGTCGAGAAGAATCTCGCCCTTGTTCACATCGTAGAAGCGCATGAGCAGGTTCACGAATGTCGTCTTGCCCGCTCCCGTCGGTCCGACTATCGCGACGAGCTGACCCGGCTCGACTTTCAGATTCATGTTCTCGATAAGCGGCACTTCGGGGGTGTAGCTGAAGCTGACATCTTTGAATTCGACCTCGCCCTTGGGCTCTTCGATCCTGGTGTCGTAGCAGTCGGCGCACTCGTCGGGCTCATCGAGCAGGTTGAACACGCGCTCCGCACTCGCGAGCGAGGACTGAAGGTTGTTCGCGATGTTGCCGATGCTGACGAGCGGCTGCATAAAGAGCTTTGAATAAGTGAAGAAAGTTGTTATGTCGCCGAGAGAGAAAGTGCCCTTTATGACATACACGCCGCCTATGACGCAGATGAGCACATAGGCTATGTTGCTGACGAAATTTAATATCGGGCCGATTATGCCGGAGATGAACTGCGCCTTGTATCCGGCTTTTGCGAGACTGACATTTATATCATCGAACTCGTCTATCGCCTGTTCCTCGTGGTCAAAGACTTTGATAAGCGTGTGACCGGTGTACATCTCTTCGATGTGACCGTTTATGTTGCCCGTCTCGTCCCACTGGCGGCGGAAGTACCGCTTGGAGCGCTTAGAGATGAGCGATATCACGAGAAGGCTCGGCGGGAGCACGGAGAGCGTGATAAGAGTTAACTGCCAGCTGACATAGAACATCAGTGCAAGCATACCGATGAAGCTCACCGCAGAGGTGATTATCTGAATAAGGTTGTTTTGCAGGGTGTTGCTGATATTGTCGATATCATTCATCATCTTGCTGAGGATATCGCCCTTCGAGTGCGAGTCAATATAGCTCAGCGGCAGGTGGGTCAGCTTGTCGTTTACCTTGTCGCGCAGATCGCGCACGACGGACTGCGTGACGCCCGCCATGATGTAGTGCTGAACATAGCTGAGCACCGCGCTCAGACCGTAGATGCCGAGAATGGTCAGCAGGATTTTCTGTATCTTTGAAAAGTTTATCTCGCCGCCGGAGAGCTTTATATCCGCCTGCTCTTTTATCGCGTCGACTATGTCGCCGAGGAACATCGGTCCCGTGACGGTCAGCACCGTGCCGATAACGCCCGCTATGAGCACGACGACCATGCCGGGGATAAACGGCTTTAAGAGCGGCACGAAGCGCGAGACGGTCTCTTTGAAATTCTTCGGCTTTTCGCCGGGGCGGCGGTTGCCGCCGGAATATCCGCTGTATTTCTTTCTCGATTGCGAGGTGCGCTTTCTCTTCAGAGGTGATCTTCTGCTCATGCGAGTTCCTCCTTTGAAAGCTGGGATTGGGCAATTTCGCGATAGACCGTACAATTTTCAAGCAGCTCGCGGTGAGTACCGATGCCCGCCACCTTGCCCTCGTCGAGCACGATTATACGGCTCGCGTCGATTATCGTTCCGACGCGCTGGGCGACGATTATTTTTGTTATATCCGGCATCCTCTCGCGCAGAGCCTTGCGGAGCTTTGCATCGGTTGAGAAATCGAGTGCCGAGAAGCTGTCGTCAAAAACATATATCTCAGCCTTTCTTATCAGCACGCGCGCTATCGCGAGGCGCTGGCGCTGACCGCCGGAAAGATTCTTGCCGTTTTGCGAGAGCTCGCTGTCGAGTCCGTCCGGCATAGCTCTGACAAAGTCCGCCGCCTGCGCGGTTTCGAGTGCCTCCCACATCTCCTCTTCTGTAGCGTCGGGCTTGCCCATGCGCAGGTTGTCGGCGACGGTGCCGCTGAACAGGAATGCGCTCTGCGGAATAAAGCCTATCTTTTCGTGGAGGGTGCGCATCGACATATTCTTTATGTCCACGCCGTCAATGAGAATCCTGCCGCCAGAGACATCGTAAAATCGGGGGATAAGATTGACGAGAGTCGATTTGCCCGAGCCGGTCGAGCCGATAACGGCGGTGGTCTCGCCGGGCATGGTCTTGAAAGATATGCGCGAAAGTATCGGCGAATCGGCGCCCGGATAGCTGAAACTCACGCAGTCGAACTCAAGCTCACTGCGGCGGTCTGCGTCGGGGGTTATCGGATGCTCGGTCTCTTTTATCATCGGGACGAGGTCGAGTACCTCGTTGATTCTCTTTGCTGATATCTCCGCTTTCGGGAGCATCACGAACAGCGACGCCGCCATGGAGACCGCGTAGATTATCATTATCATATAGACCATGAACGCCTGCAGATCGCCGACGGTGTTCGCTATCTGCACGCTGTCCGCTGCGGCGTCGAGCGCGTCTATCTGATCCGCCGCCATCTTGAGGAGAATGGCGACTATGACATAGCAAAGAAGCGTTGCGAGCGGAATAAGGAACGCGAAAATTCGGTTTATCTTGAGCATGAGTCCGGTCAGGTCGTAGTTTGCCTTTCTGAACTTCTCGTCCTCATATTCCGAGCGGTTGAACGCGCGGATAACTCTGATTCCGCTGAGCTTCTCGCGCAGGATGAGATTGAGTCTGTCGGTCTTTTTCTGCGCCTTGTCGAACATCGGCAGAACCTGCTTTGCGACGACGAGGGCGATAACCAAAATTATCGGAATAGCGATGAACATGACGGTCGAGAGCCTTTTGTTCAGCGTGAATGCCATGAACGCGCCGCCGACCATGACTATCGGCGCGCTGATAATAATGCGGATCATCATCAGGATCATGTCCTGAATCTGGCGGATGTCGTTTGTCGTTCTCGTTATCAGCGAGGGCGTGCCTATCTTATCTATATCGCACTGGCTCAGCGACTCGACCTTGACGAACAGCGCGCGGCGAAGCGACAGACCGAAGCAGGCGGAGACCTTTGAAGAATAGTAGCTGCCCGCGATTGCCGCGCCTATCGCGATAGCGGAGAGCACCGCCATAACGCCGCCGATGAGCTGAACAGTGCCCATGCGCCCGTCGCCGATGCCGGTGTTTATCATCAGAGCCATCATCGCGGGCAGGATCAGCTGCATAAGATTGTTGAACAGCGAGAAAAACAGCGCCGCCACGGTAGCTCCCATATACGGTTTTAGAAATTTAACTATCTTTGTCACGAAGCGCGATACCTCCGTCTGTCGAAAAAAAGACATAATTACAATTTATTTTATCATTGAAATGTGAACGGTTCAATAACTTTGGTAAACTTTCGGCGATAAATTGAATATATATTGCACGGACTCAATAAAAAAGGGGAGAAAATATGGACTGGTATTCGATGAGCGCCGCAGACGCGGTCGGCAAACTCAGCAGCAGCGTTGACAGGGGCTTGAGCTCGCGCGAAGCGGAGAAGCGGCTAGGGCAGGACGGCGAAAACATACTGCGCGGCAAAAAGAAAAAAAGTATCATCGCGGAATTTTTTGAGCAGTTCAAAGATTTCACCGTGATAGTCCTGCTCATAGCGAGCGGAGTGTCGTTTGCGACCTCGTTTTTAGAGGAACACGGCGACTTCGCCGACCCGATAATGATATTGATAATAGTTATACTCAACGCCGCAGTCGGGGTCATTCAACAGCGGCGCGCGGAGCATTCGCTCGAGGCGCTTAAAAATATGTCCGCGCCGACGGCGGCAGTCATAAGAGACGGAAAAGAGACAAAAATCCCTGCGTCGGAAGTTGTTCGCGGGGATATTATAGAAGTCCGTGCGGGCGATCTTGTCCCCGCAGATGCGCGGCTGATATCTTCGCATTCGCTGTCAGCACAGGAGAGTGCACTGACCGGCGAATCCATGCCGTGCGAAAAGGACGCTCTCTGCCGTATTCCCGACGGCAGTCCGCAGGCGGAGCTCAAAAATATGATATTTTCGTCCTCAGTCATAACCGCGGGCCACGCCAGGGCAGTCGTGACTCAGACGGGCATGGACACGGCGGTCGGGAAGATAGCACATCTTCTAAACACAGAAGACGAACCGACAACGCCGCTGCAAATAAAGCTCGCGAAGATAGGAAAAGTTCTCGGCATCGGCGCGCTGGCGATATGCGCGCTGATATTCGTGCTCAGCATCCTGCGCGGCATGGGCGTGCTCAGCGCGTTTATGTTGTCCGTCAGTCTCGCCGTTGCGGCTATCCCCGAGGGACTGCCCGCAGTTGTCACCGTTGTGCTCTCGCTCGGGGTGCAGAAGATGGCGAAGAGCAACGCGGTCATACGCCGCCTGCCCGCAGTCGAGACGCTCGGCGCGGCAACATATATCTGTTCAGACAAGACGGGCACGCTGACTCAGAACAAAATGACCGTCACTGCCGCCTGCTCGCCGTCTGGCGAAATTCAGCTGACCGGCGAAGAGGCAAAAAAGCTTTTCTCGCTCGCCGCGCTTTGCTGCGACGCAAAATACGAGGGCAAGGGCAAGGTGTCCGGCGAGCCGACCGAAGCTGCGATAGTCGCGGCGGCGGAGCGATCCGGCACCGATACAGTGAAGCTCAACCGCCAAAAGCCCAGAACCGATGAAATACCGTTCTCGTCCGAGCGGAAGATGATGTCCGTCGCGATAAGAGACGGGGACAAAATAATAACGGTCGCAAAGGGCGCGCCCGATGTGCTGATAAAAAAGTGTTCCGATATAATATTAAACGGAACGAAGAGCCCGCTGACTTCGGCTCGGCGTGAAAAAATACTGAGTCTCAACGCTTCTCTCGCCGAGCGGGCATTAAGAGTCATCGCCGTCGCCACGGGCGAGACAAACGGGGGAAAAATAAGCGAGACGGGGCTGACATTCTGCGGGCTTATCGGCATGGAGGACCCGCCGCGCGAAGAGGCATATGAGGCGGTCAAAACCTGCCGCCGCGCGGGAATAACGCCTGTTATGATAACCGGCGACCATGCGGGCACCGCCTGCGCCACGGCGAAAAAGCTCGGCATACTCTCGCGCTCCGGCGAATGTCTGACGGGCGCGCAGATAGACAAAATGGGCGAGAACGAATTCGCGCGCGCCGTGCGCTCCTGCCGCGTATATGCGCGTGTGACGCCGGAGCACAAAGTTCGGATAGTCAAGGCTCTGCGCGCCCACGGCGAGGTTGTTGCGATGACGGGCGACGGGGTCAACGACGCGCCCGCATTAAAGGCCGCCGATATCGGCTGCGCCATGGGCAAGGGCGGCACGCAGGTGGCGCAGAACGCCGCCGACATGATTCTGACCGACGACAATTTTGCGACAATAGTCAAAGCCGTCGCCCAGGGGCGCGGAATATATGACAATATCCGCCGCGCCATACACTATCTGCTCGGCTGCAACATCGGCGAGATACTCTGCGTCTTTGCCGCCACGCTATTCGGCATGCCCGCGCCGCTGCTGCCGATACAGCTTTTGTGGATAAACCTCGTCACAGACTCCCTGCCCGCGCTCGCGCTCGGTGCGGAGAGGCTTGACAGCCGCATCATGCAGCGTCCCCCGCGCGACAGCTCAAAGAGCTTTTTCGCCGACCGCACGGGGCTCGACATAGCCCTCGAGGGAATGTTGATAGGCGCGCTGAGTCTGTTTGCGTTCGTCGCGGGCAACTCGCTCTTTAAAAATTCCTGCGTCGAGCTCGGACGCACCATGGCGTTTGCGACGCAGAGCCTCTGCGAGATAGCTCATTCGTTCAACATGCGCTCGCGCCGCTCGGTTTTCAGCATCGGTATTTTTTCAAACAGAAAGCTCACTATTTGCGCCGCCCTCTGCGCCGCGCTCCAGCTCATTGTTATGACCGTCCCGCCGCTGCGGATGCTGTTTGATGTGTCCGCGCTCAATATATATGAGTGGCTGACCGTCGCCGCCCTCGCCCTCGCACCGATAGCGTTTTCCGAACTCGGCAAAGCGGTTGGAGGGAAGAGGGAGGAATGATTTGCATGACCTGACAACCACCAACTTATCGCAAATTATAAAAACAGCCCCGGAAAACTCCGGGGCTTATTATATGTATCACTGTGTCAATCCGAGCTTCTTTGCCATTTCGGCGGTCTTGAGTTCGAGCAGTTTGGAGACTCCGTCCTCCTGCATCGTGACTCCGTAGAGGACATCGGCTTCTTCCATCGTGCCGCGTCTGTGCGTAATAAGTATGAACTGCGTGTTCTTCGTCATGCGGCGAGCATACTGTGCGTAGCGCGTGACGTTGACATCATCAAGCGCCGCCTCGACCTCGTCGAAGAAGCAGAACGGCGCGGGAGTGACCTTGAGGATGGAGAACAGCAGCGCGATTGCCGCAAGTCCCTTTTCGCCGCCCGAGAGCAGGTCGATGTTCTGAACATTCTTGCCCGGGGGCTGAACCTTTATCTCAATGGCACATTCGAGCACATCGAGCGGATTCTCAAGAATAAGCTCCGCCTTGCCGCCGCCGAACAGCTCCGAGAACGTCTGACCGAAGATAGTGTTTATGCGGTCGAACTGCTCCCTGAACCGCTCCGACATTTTGCCGGTCAGGTCGCCTATGAGCGTGAGCAGCTCCGCGCGGGAGCTTTCGACATCGTCTATCTGAGTTTTCATGAACTCGTAGCGTTCGGAGACCTCTTTGTATTCCTCAATAGCGCCGACATTGACGTTGCCGAGGGCTCTTATCTTGTTCTTTATATCATTGAGATCGCGCTGCGCTTTCTGCGGGTCTTCAATGACTATGCCGAGCTCCTCCGCCTCGCGGCGAGTGAGCTGATATTCGTCATAGAGCTTGTTCTGCGCATTTTCGAGCTCGCGCTGCATCGAGTCGCGGCGCTCTTCGAGCCTTGCCCGCTCGCCGGACAGTCTCTCGCGCCTGTCGCTGACCGAGCGCTCCTGGGCGCGAAGTTTAGTGCTCTCGCCCTCGACTCCGCTTCGCTTCTGAGCGAGCGAGGATATCTCGTCCTTCTTCTGCTGAGCCTCGGCGCGAAGTGATGCCGCCTCGCCCTTGAGCTGTTCTATAAGCTCGTTCGTCGCGGTCATCTGCTCGGTTATGGAGTCGATCTCCGATTTAAGCTCATCGGCATGACCCTCATGGGAGCTTCTGCGGCGTTTGAGTGTTTCGATAACTTCCTCTCGCGCCTGAATATCCTTTTTGAACGCAAGGATGCTGAGGTTGATGCTGCTCTCTTTGTCCGCGTTCTGTTCGCGGGTGCTGAGCAGTTCATCGCGGCGCGATTCGATTTCGGTTATCTTTTCATTGACCGAGTCGAGCTGAGAGGTAAATTCATCTATCTTCTTCTGCGCCTGAGTCTGAATTTCCTCGAGCTTCGCGGTGCGCTCTGCGGAGCTGCGCTTCTCCGCTTCGAGGTCATTGAGCGCCGACTCGGCGGTTTCTATCTTGTCGTCTATCATGCGCAGTTCGCCCTCGCGGCGGATTTTTTCTTCCTGCGCTTTCTGAAGCTCCGCCGTCACGCCGTCGTATTCCGCCTGCGCCGCCGAGACTTCGCCCGCGAGCTCTTTGTATCTCTCATGCCGCTCGGCAAGGTCTTTTTCAAGCTTCGCGACGGCCTTTTTGAGCTGTTCTATATCATTGCCGCGGCTGAGTATTCCCGCATTCTGCCCGCGCGAACCGCCCGTCATTGAGCCGCCCGCATTCATGACCTGACCGTCGAGCGTGACGACTTTGAATCTGTGGCCGAAGCGCTTGGAGATGGCTATCGCGCTGTCGATATTATCCGCAACGGCGGTGTGGCTGAGCAGATTCCTGATTATCGGCAGATACTCGTCGTCGCATCGAAGAAGCCTGTCCGCCATGTCGATGAATCCGGCGCAGGAGTCGAGTCCGTCCTCCCTGAACGGGCGCGGCTTTATCGCCGTCATCGGCAGGAAAGTCGCGCGTCCTGCGCGGCTCTCTTTAAGATAGGCTATGGCACGCTTTGCCGCCGACTCGTCGTCGGTTACTATATTCTGCACGGCGGCGCCGAGAGCCGTCTCGACCGCCGCGGCGTACTTCGCATCAACGGTTATCAGCTGGGACACAGGTCCGTGGATTCCGCGCAGCGTTCCGCGCTTTGCTTCGCGCATGACCGCTTTAACGGAGCCGGAATAGCCCTCCATGTTCTTCTCGAGATCCTCGAGCATTCTGATTCGCGCCTGCTTCTGGTGGATGTCGAGCGTTGCGGCGTCGAGCTCGCGGCGCATCTTCTCCGCCTTTTCGGAGCGCGAACGGACTATCATAGAGTAGCCGTCTATTGAATTTGAAAGTGATTCTATATTTTCAAGGCACGCATCAAGATTCCTGCGGCTGACTTCGGCCTGCTCACGGAGTGCGTCAAGCAGTCCGCCGCGCGAAGCGATGACTTCGTCGACTGTGCCGAGGCGCGCGGCTATCTCCTGCGCGGAGGAGCGTGCCGTGCTCTGTTCGATTTTTGCGGCGGAGAGAGACTCGTTTATGGTCTTCGCCTGCGCTTCTGCGCTATCGCGCTCGGCGGTTATCGCGCTCTCCTGCTCCTTGAGCTTGCCCGTGCTGTCGAGCAGTTCGAGCAGCTGCGCCTGGCAGCCCTTTATCTCAGCGTCTATAGATTCTATTTCTTTTTGGGCGGCGTCGATCTGCTCCTCGAGGTGCTGCTCGGTGGCGGTCGCCGCTTCCATGTCGCGCTTTATGCGCTCTATCGTCTCGCGGTTATGCGCGAGGTTGTTGTGCTCGACGGCGATTCTGCCGTCAACTGCGGTTGCCTGCTCCTCGTCAGAGGCGGCTTTCGTTCGCAGTTCTTCTATCTGCACGGTTATTCCGCTGCCCGTGCTCATCAGCTCTTCTATCTGAGCCGATATTCTCTCCAGCTCGCGCTCCGCCTGCTCATAGTCAGCGGCGGCGAGGGATATTTTATCCTCCTGCGCCCTGAGTCCCTCGCGGGAGCGCTCTATCGTCTTGAGCCAGAGACCTATCTCAAGCTCCTTCTTTTCCCCTGCAAGCACAAGGAATTTCTGCGCCTTTTCGCTCTGCGTTTTGAGCGGTCCGACACGGCCTTCAAGCTCGGTCAGTATGTCGCGCAGGCGAACGAGATTTTCCTCCGCCTGTTCGAGTCTGCGTGTCGCGTCCGCGCGGCGGTATCTGAAATGGGATATTCCAGCCGCCTCTTCGAGCATATCGCGCCTCTGCGGCGAGCGCGAAGAGATAAGGTCGGCGACTCTGCCCTGGCTGACCATGGAATAGCCGTCGCGTCCGAGTCCCGTGTCCATAAACAGCTCGTGGATATCGCGCAGGCGCACTGTCTCACCGTTCAGCTGATATTCGCTCTCACCCGAGCGGTAATAGCGGCGGGTAACGGAGACATCGTCTTTGTCGCAGTTGTTGAGGGTGCGATCGGTGTTATCGAGGCGCAGAGTGACCTCGGCAAAGCCCATCGCTTTTCTCAGCGAAGTACCGCCGAAGATGACATCCTCCATTTTCGAGCCGCGCAGGCTCTTTGACGACTGCTCGCCGAGAACCCAGCGAACGGCATCGGAGATGTTGCTCTTGCCGGAGCCGTTGGGTCCTATGACGGCGGTTATGCCTTTTCCGAATTCAAGCGTTGTCTTGTCGGGAAAAGATTTGAAGCCCTGCAGTTCGAGTGCTTTTAGTAACATTTATCTGCCTGCCTTTATAATAAGTTGACTTTTTCCAAGGTTATATCACGCGCCGAGAGAGCCGCATTTTCTTTTATCCTGCATTCATAGCCGAGTTCTCTGAGCTTTTCGATATTGCATCTTCTCTGCCCGGAAGCTTTTGAAACTTCACGCGGGGCAACATATATTATGTACTTCCCCTTTTCTTTTCCGGAGAGTGCTCTGTTAATAATATCAAAATATATATGCCCCTCGCACATCTCGCGCAGAGCCGGATGATATGCGCCGGCAACGAAAGAGCCCTCGACGTCGCCGCCGGAATGAAGTCCGAGGCGGATGACTTTTATCCCCGCTCGCTCGAACATCGGCAGTATCTTCGCGCAGAGCACCGCCGCCTCTTCAGGAGTCTGCGGGCGGTATTCGCCATTGCGGTATAGCTCGGCGAGCTCCGTGTTTTCTATAACTACCGTCGGATATATCCGCGCGGTATCGGGTGAAAGCGAGATTATATCCCGCGCCGTCCCGATGCTGTCCTCATCATTCGAACCGTAGAGCCCGGTCATCATCTGGAGCCCCAATTCGAAGCCGCGTTCTTTTAAAAGCCGCGCCGAGCGGAAGATATCCTCGCGCGTGTGACCCCTGCGGTTCATCGCGAGCACTTTATCATTCGTGCTCTGTGCGCCGAGTTCGACCGCCGTGACATGATATTTTTCGAGGATATCGCATATCTCGCCGTCAACAGCGTCCGGGCGGGTGGATATTCTGATGCCCTTGAAGCCGTTTTCGCCGATGAACTCCTGCGCCGAAGAGAGCAGCTCGATCATATAATCGCGGTCGATAGCCGTGAAGCTGCCGCCGAAAAATGCTATCTCCCCGTCCTTTATTCCCTCGGGTGACGAGCGCATGGCGACGAGTGCCGCGTCGCGCACATCCTGCGCTGTCGGCTGGCTCTTTGCGCCCGAAATGCTCCTCTGGTTGCAGAAGCTGCATTGGTGCGGGCAGCCCGCGTGGGGAACGAATACGGAGACGTTTATATGTTTCATGCCTTGAGCCCCATGAGCTCCAGAGCCTCTTTTGCCGCCGCCTGCTCGGCTATCTTCTTGCTTCTGCCCGAGCCGTGGCCGATGACATTGCTGTTGAGATGGACTTCGACACTGAAGGTCTTGTTGTGGTCGGGTCCGCTCTCGCCGACGAGGACATATTCGACCGCCTCCTCGGGGTTGCGCTGGACTATCTCCTGCAAGGTGGTCTTGTAGTCCGTGACGACCGGCTTCTCCTCGTCCGCTTTATCGATAAAACGGAAAACGAACTTCTTCGCCGGCTCTATGCCGCCGTCGAGATAGATAGCGGCGAGCACAGCCTCAAACGCATCGGCGAGGATAGACGGGCGATCCTTGCCGCCGGTGAGCACTTCGCCCTTGCCGAAGAGCAGATAGTCGCCGATGCCGAGAGTGCGCGCAAATTCGCTGAGTGACTTCTCGCAGACGAAATAAGCGCGTCTCTTCGTCAGCTCGCCCTCGGGCAGGTGCTTGAAGTGATGGAAGAAATGCTCGGCGGAGATAAAGCCGAGCACCGAGTCGCCCAGAAACTCCAGGCGCTCGTTGCAGCGCGTGCCGTCCTGCCGCTCGTTGGCGTATGACGAGTGGGTCAGCGCCTCGGTGAGCAGCTTTTTATTCTTGAAATTGTAGCCTATTTTCTTTTCGAGTTCTCTGTTGTCCATTTTTTTACTCCGCGTCGGCAGCTTCCTTGACGCTCTGTGCAATGGTGCCGACTATATTTTTTTCTGCGCAGGTCTTCGCCTGCCTTATGGCGTTGCGGATAGCCTTTGCGTCGGACGAGCCGTGCGCCTTGATAACAACGCCGTTGACTCCGAGCAGCGGCGCGCCGCCGAACTCGGAATAATCCATTCTCATTTTAAGTCCGAGCAAGCCTCCCTTGACCATCATGGCGGCGAGCATGGTTATCGAGCTCTTCTTGAAGATGTTCTTGATATTTGCCATCATCGCGCCCGCGACACCCTCGTAGAGCTTTAAGATAATATTGCCCGTGAAGCCGTCCGCAACGAGCACGTCGCAGCAGCCGTAGGGCACGTCGCGAGTCTCGACGTTGCCGATGAAGTTGACGCCTTTCGTCTCTTTGAGAAGATCGAACGCCTCATGGCGCAGGCGGTCGCCCTTGCTGTCCTCGGTGCCGATATTCGCAAGAGCCACGCGCGGAGACTGAACTTTTACGAACTTCTCCGAATATATCGCGCCCATCTGGGCGAACTGCTTTAAATGCTCCGCGGTGCAGTCTGCGTTCGCGCCGCAGTCAAGCAGAAGAAACGGCTTGTCATTAGAGGGCAGGACGCTGCCTATCGCCGGGCGTTTTACGCCCTTGATGCGCTTGACGATGAAAGTTGCACCCATGACGAGCGCGCCGGTTGACCCGGCACTGACGAATGCGTCGCCCTTGCCGTCCGCAAGAGCCTGAAGTCCGACCGCCATGGAGCAGTTTTTCTTGCTCTTGAGTATCTCGCCGGGCTGATCGGTCATGGCGATAACATCCGGAGCGTCTATAATATCAATGCCCGTGAGCGATATCTTGTTCTGCGCGGCGCAGGAGAATATCTTTTCCTTATCGCCGACGAGCGCTATGTCCACGCCGAGATCGTCCTTTGCGCTGCGGCTGCCCTTGATAACCTCAAGAGGTGCATTGTCGCCGCCGAAAGCATCAACTATAATCTTCATTTTTCATTCTCTCCTTCGATATATTTTCCCGCAGACTCGAGTCCCCGCTGCGAGATCTTCTCATATCGCTCCTGCTTCGAGCGGATACGCTCGTCGAGGGGCGGAAGTATTCCGAAGTTTGCGCCCATGGGCTGAAAATCCGTCACGCTCCCGTCGCTGATATAGCGTGCGAGCGCACCCATGACAGTGTCCCCGGGCATGACGAACGGGTCTTTTCCGTTTATATACCGCGCGGCGTTGATGCCGGCGAGTATTCCCGAGGCGGCGGACTCCATATAGCCCTCCACGCCGGTTATCTGACCCGCGAAGAATATTCGTCTGTCGCTCCTGAGCGAGAAATCCGCTCTGAGGAGCCTGGGTGAATTTATAAAAGTGTTGCGGTGCATGACGCCGTAGCGCACGAACTCCGCATTTTTGAGCGCGGGTATCATAGAGAAAACGCGCTTCTGCTCGCCGAATTTCAGATTCGTCTGGAAGCCGACGAGATTGTACATAGTACCCGCCGAGTTCTCTTTTCTGAGCTGAAGCACCGCCCACGGTCTGTGTCCCGTACGCGGATCGCGCAGACCGACAGGTTTCATCGGACCGAAGCGGATAGTATCCTGCCCGCGCAGAGCCATAACTTCTATCGGCATACAGCCCTCGTAGACTCCCTTGCGCTTGTCGAACGAGTGGGTTTCGGCGCTCTCCGCGCCGACAAGGGCTTCGTAAAACGCCTCATACTCCTCTTTGTTCATCGGGCAGTTTATATAGTCATCCTCGCCGCCCCTGTCGTAGCGCGACTGCTTGAACGCGCAGGACATACCGAGGCTCTGAGCCGAAACTATCGGCGCGGCGGCATCGTAGAAGCTCAGATGTCCGGGGCAGATTTTCTCTATCTCATTGGAGAGCGCGTCGGACGCGAGCGGACCTGCGGCGATAATCACAACGCCGTCTGCGGGTATCTCCGTCACCTCACCGCGGACTATATCTATAAGCGGATCTTCTTCGACCGTCTTTGTGACAAGGGCGGAGAAATCGTCCCTGTCAACGGCTAAAGCGCCGCCCGCGGGGACGGCAGTCGCCTTGGCGCAGCTCACGCAGAGCGAGCCGAGCATCTCCATCTCGGCTTTGAGTTCGCCCGCGGCGCTCGCGGTGCGCAGAGCCTTGAAGGAATTCGAGCAGACGAGCTCGGCGAAGTTCGGGCTCGAATGGGCGGGCGAGAATTTTTGCGGCTTCATCTCGCACAGGGCAACTCTTATCCCCGCGCGCGACAGCTGTCTTGCGGCTTCAACGCCCGCGAAGCCCGCTCCTATAACGGTAACTTTATTCATCGGTTTTTTTACCTTTTCTTGCGCTCTTTTTCGTATATCCGCAGCCCTCGTTGAGGCATTCGACAACGCCGCCCTTCTTCTTGAACAGGGACTTGCCGCACTGCGGGCATATCTCATCCGTCGGCTTATCCCAGGTCATGAAGTCGCAGCCCGGCCAGTCCGAGCAGCCGTAGAAAGTATAGCCCCTCTTCGTCTTTCTCTCGATGACCTTTGCGCCGCACTTGGGGCACTTTGCGTTCGTTTCGAGCACGAGCGGCTTCGCGTTCTTGCACTCGGGATAGCCGGGGCAGGCAAGGAATCTGCCGTAGCGTCCGGTCTTTATGACCATCATTCTGCCGCACTTCTCGCAGGGGATATCGGTTATATCCTCTTCGAGCTGAATTTTGACATCCTTCATCTCGGCTTTCGCCTTGTCGAGCGACTTCTCGAACTCGCCGTAGAAATCGTCGAGGACGGAGACATAGTCGATATCGCCGGAATCGACGCGGTCGAGCATATCCTCCATCTGCGCGGTGAACTTGACGTTGACTATGCGCGGGAACTTCTCTTTGAGCAGCTTCGTTGTCGCCTCGCCGAGCTCGGTGGGCACGAACTGCTTCGACTCGCGCTTGACATAGTTTCTCTTGACTATTGTAGTGATTATTGTTGAATAGGTACTCGGTCTGCCGATACCCTTTTCCTCGAACTCCTTGACGAGCGACGCTTCGGTGAAGCGCGGCGGAGGCGAGGTAAAGTGCTGCGAGGGGATGAGCTCCTTGAGCTTCGCAGTGTCCCCGACCTTTATCTCGGGCAGGAGCGAGCCCTTGCTCTCGTCGTCGCTTATCTCATATACTTTTGTAAAGCCGTCGAAGCGCACGGAATAACCGGCGGCGGTGAACAGGCAATATTTGCCCTCGGCGGCGTCCTTTTCGTTTGCTCCGGCTATTTCAAGCTTCACCGTATCCTGGACGCAGCTCGCCATGAGGCTCGCCATGAAGCGCTTCCAGATAAGATTATAGAGCTTATACTGATCCGAAGTCAGCGAATCCTTGACGCGCTCGGGGGTTATCGACGGGGTCGCGGGGCGGATAGCCTCGTGGCCGTCCTGCGCGTTGGCTCCGGTCTTGTAATAGCGCGGCTTGTCGGGCAGATACTCCTTGCCGAAGATATCTTCTATAGCGGCGGCTGCCTGGGCGCGCGCCTCCTCGGAGATTCTCAGCGAGTCGGTTCTCATGTAGGTT
>ENA-UEOL01000884-UEOL01000884.1-human-gut-metagenome-genome-assembly--contig:-NODE-884-length-20922-cov-21.534757_pt1 | contig 20922 bp, 16 predicted proteins | sample MGYA00242884_ERZ507884 | MGnify/ENA primary metagenome ERZ507884 (study PRJEB26167, sample SAMN06115417) | human gut metagenome | host: Homo sapiens | place: China:Chongqing | collected 2015-03-06... | reverse complement strand
CCGCTGCTTCACTCTCCAATTCCTTTTTTCTATACTCATAGTATTTCTTCAATGCCAGTATTTCTGCCTGATTTCTTTCGGTTTTCGGAAGATAGCGTATTCCATTTTCCTCTTTTACTTTCCATTTGTAGCGGTTTTCATTTTTGAAGCATTGCAATTCTCCTTGCGGAAATTTTTTGTCCAATTTTGTTATCTTTTCTAATTCCTTATTAATTTCTTCTATTCTGTTTTTTATATTTTCGCGTGTAGTTTTCACTTTTCCTCCTTCTGCACACTGGCTTCTTGACTTCTCCGGGGCTTATTCTTACTTTTCTTCCTCTCACGCCCCGGCTTCTTGACTTCTCTGGGGCTTATTCTTACTTTTCTTTCTCCTACGCCCCGGCTTCTTGATTTCCCCGGGGCTTATTTCTACTTTTCTTTTTCCTACGCCCCGGCTTCTTGACTTCCCCGGGGCTTATTCTTACTTTTCTTCCTCTCACGCCCCGGCTTCTTGACTTCTCCGGGGCTTATTCTTACTTTTCTTCCTCTCACGCCCCAACTACCTAGAACCCCAACGGCTTATTTTCTTCTCAGATACCCTTGCAGCCGGTTTCCGTGACTGTCGACGGTTACTGTCAGGGCTCCATAGTCAGTGGTGAGGTACCAGGGGACCTTAGCATCTTCCAGGCGCTGTAGCGTCGCAGCATGGGGATGGCCATAGGAATTGTTACGACCACAGGAGATAATGGCGGCAGCGGGGCCGGCGGCGGCAAGGAACTCAGAACTGGTGGAATAGCCTGAGCCGTGATGCGCTACCTTCAGGATGTCTACCTTGAAGCCCCCTTGTCTCCGTGATTCCCACAACTCCTGCTGTTCTCGCGGTTCCTGCGATTCCTGCAATTTCTGCGCATTCTGCAAAGCCTGTGATTCCTGCGCTACCCGTAACGTCTTCGCTTCCTGTAACGTCTTCAACGTCTGCAATTCCTGTGTCAGCTGCTGCTCCCCTTCGCCTTCCACATCCCCTGTCAGGAGAATGCTTAGCTTCCCGGCACCCACGCCGAAGTTTTTCCTTTCACCGGTATCGCCATGACCGGTTTTCTCACCAGTAACTCCGACAGCAAAGCTGCCGTTCTCACCGTAAACTTCGCTAGCAGCTCTTCCGCCCCCTCCACTTGCTTCCATCCCCTCTGCCGCGCCCCACTTCACTGCTTTCGCAAATACCTCCACGTAGAAGCATTCCGAATAGGCATTGGCATCCGCAAGGGTCGTATTCTCCTCCGGGTGCAGACACCGCAGCCGGAGTCGACTATCCCTGATCTCATCGCCACATTTTATGTAACTTACCGGTACTCCGGCATATTCCGCGGCAACAAGCAATTTTTCAAAAGCCTCCCTGCGCTCCGCTTCCGTAATCGCAGGCAGAAACATCTGCTCCACGGTAATTCCCCATTCTCCACCGTTCTCCAGCAGTTCCAATATGCCATTCATATGGTCTTCATCTGGGTGCGATACAAACACACCGCGTAGAGACTGGATTCCCCGGCTCTTGAGATAAGGCTTCAACACATATTCACCGATTTTCCTCCGACTGGTACTGCCGCAGTCAAAAAGATATGCCCCCTGCCCGGTCTCCACCACGATACCGTCTCCCTGTCCCACGTCCAGAAAAGTCACACGGCTTCCCCGATCAAAATTGCCGGTCAGTAAACCAACTATTAATACCAAAATCATTGCGGCTACAATTCGGCACATAACTCCGCTCCTATATGTCATCACTCCCTGCCATGTATACCAAAAATTTGCTAAAACATGCCGCCATCTGGTGGTACATATTTCAGAGTACCTGTCAGAGTGCTGCATCTTTTTTCTGTTACTCTCTCTTTTTCTACCCCTACCGCTATCATCCACTCCGCGTGTTTCCCGACGCTGCCTTTCTCTTTCAGCGCGGTGTCCGTCTCCATGATTATTTTCCGCCACATAAGCTGCATAAAGTCTTTGTCGCTTCCATTTTTCCGCATAATTCCTGCCAATGATCAACACAAATAGCCCACTATAATAAACGATCATCTGCCACTTTGCCGGGCGGCCCACGCACCATACCGCTCCCGGCAGTTCTCCGAACCGTTCGCAGATCCATTCATACCACCACAGGATCAGACAATCCACCGTCCCTGCAATTCCCAGTCCCGGGATCAATGACAGGATTCCCCCTGCCATCACCACGCTCATAAAGGGCAACACCAGCAGGTTCAATAATACCGAGTAGACAGGGATCTCATAAAAGAACCAGAGCTGTATGGGCAGCGTAAAAAGAATAACTCCGGCACTGGCGGCAAAACCGCTTTTAAGTGCTGACACCATGTGCCAAAGCCTTTCATACACCACCTTCCGCCAGCCTTCCCGGTACTTGTTCCTCTCGTAAGCGGAATCACCCAGAATATCTGTCACGGTCAGAAGCCCTGCCACCACGCCACTGGCCGTTTCCACACCGGCATTATCTTCCCTACCATCCCCGGCAAACACCGGTGTCAACAAGCAGATCCCCAGCACCGCCCCAAAAGACATCAAAAAGCTCACATCCCCAAGCCGCTCCGGTTGCTGCAACACCAGCAATGCCGCCAACAGCCCCACACCTGTCAGCATATCGTAAGTCCTTCCCACGAATATCCCCAACATCTGCAGCAGATACATTCCTATGGCACGGCTGGCGGATACACTCATGCCCACCATCATACCGTACAGAAGCAGTGTCATGGCACCTCCCGCTGCTGCCACTCTGACCGGAGCCCCCAGTCTCTTAAGCAGCCGGTAGCATCCCATCCCAAGCAAAGTAATATGTAGCCCCGAAATGCTTAAGATATGGGCGATCCCATTCCTCTGGTACAGCGCCTTTACCTCCGCATCCAGTTCTTCCTTCTCCCCCAGCAGTAATGTCTGCATAACGGAAGCCTCTTTCTCCGGGAATACCTTTGCCAGTCTGTCGTGTAATCTCCTTCGAAAGGCAAACAACTTTTCTCTCAAAAAGCTATAATCCTCCTCCGCTGCCAGAACCTGTGCTTTCCGCACTCTGCCACCGATGCCCTTTCCCGCAGAATAGGCCCGCACGTCAAATTCCCCGTGATTGGTCGCAGCATCGAAGTGCGAAAAAACGCCTTCCAGAACAATATGCTGGCCCAGTCTCAGGCTCTGTACCTCCTGCGTGTTTGTCAACTCACATTGTAATTTTCCAGAATAGGAATATTTTAGATCGTTTTGAATAATAGAAATTGATTTCAGAATAATCGTTTCAGAAGTTCTTGTGTCTATCCGTCCCGTGATCCTCACCGGACTTCCGTCAGGCGGCAGTACGCCGGCATCCCCGGTGTCTGCCCCCGTCAGTATTCTTCCTATGGCGAGCACTATCACGAGACACAGACACGCCATAAAAAGCGGTCGTCTCATTAAGCTCCCTTCCGCAGGCAATCCCGCCTGCCCACAGTCAGGACTGTTCCGACAGTCCAACGCAAAAACAGTCCTGTCCCGCATAAATTCAAAATTTACTGTTCCAAAGTCGTTACATAATCCAGATTCCGTTCAAAAGTGGAATTGCTGAAGGTAGATGGCACTTCGCCGTTGACCAGAATCTGTACTTTATTGATATTATCCAGTTCCACCAGGGAATTCACGATGGAGTAAACTGCTACCTCCGTGGAAACATTGTTCACCACGGTCAGGAAGCTGGAATCCAGATTCACATAGCAGATTCCATCTTTGGTCAGGATATTGATGATCTTGGTCTCCGGATTGATCACCGGGTACAGACCCTCAATCTGTCCGCTGGGTCCCGCGATCAGTTCCTCCACCACGAATCGCTCCAACGGAGTATTGGTGGAATAATGCTTTTCTCTGTAGGCCGCGATCAGCTTATCACCGTCTGCATTGGCAAAATACAGCTTTACCTTCACCAGTTCATAGGTGTTGATCTCGTTACCGTCATTATTGATGAACTGCTCGGCATTCATCCAGCCTACCAATTCCCCTGCATTGTCATATAACTGACTGCCTTCCACGGTAATCGTCACATATTTCACATTGGACAGCTGCGTCAGTGTCCTTACAACGGCCGCCCGCACCAGTACTTCTGTGGTGACCGAAAGTTCGGAATATGCCTTATCCACATTGATCACAAGTTTTCCGTCTTCCACTTCATAATCCAGAACCTGAAATCCCATGTCAAAAGGCGCCTTATATTCCAGCTTTTCCGGGGTGGTGGAGAGAAATGTCATGGTCTCTTCCAACTGTTCCTCCGGTGTCTTGGTGTTCAGATACTGGTCATGAACCTCAACCTTCGTCTCTGCGGTATTTACATAATACACCGATATCTTTTTGCCGGTCTCCGGCTCTCTCGTGCCACAGCCGGTCAGGACTGCCAGTAACATCAGAAACATACCGGTCAAAACATATTTTTTAACTCTCTTCATAACTACACAATCTTTCTTACAACAGCTCCGTCTAAGAGGCGATATATGTCAGCGGGATCTTCACCAGGAAACAGGAGCCCTGCCCCTCGGTACTCGTCACCGTAAGGGATCCCTTGTGCATCAGGACGGCGCTCTTGGTGATCGCCAGTCCCAGTCCCGTTCCGCCGATCTCTCTGGAATGAGACTTGTCCACACGATAGAATCTCTCGCAGATATGTGCCAGAGCCTCCTCCGGGATACCGATTCCGGAATCACTGACTTCAAAGGTAAAATACTGATGATCCGCATCCAGTATCACCTTCACCCAGCCATGATCCTTATTGTATTTGATGGCATTCTCCACCAGATTCGTCATGATCAGGGTCATCTTGACTTCATCCACCTCTGCCACCACAGGACGGACGCTTTCAAATACTACTTCCACATCCTTCTTCCGGGCGATGGGCCGCAGTCTCTTTAAGATCAGTTCCGTCAGATCATTGATGTTCAACGATACAATATTCAGATCCTGTACCTTTTTATCCATTTTTACCAGTGCCAACAGATCCGTAATGATCTGGTTCTCTCTGTCAATCTCGGAAGCAATGTCTTCCATGAATTCTCGATACAGCTCCGCCGGTACATTTTCCTGTGCTAGCAGGGAATCCGACAATACCTTGATGGATGTCATGGGTGTTTTCAACTCGTGGGACACATTTGCCACAAATTCCTGTCGGGAATCGTCCAATGCCTTCATCCGCTTCAACAACTGGTTGAACGCATCTACGATATGTACGGTCTCCACATAATCTGGCACAGAGATCGTCTCATCACTGAAGCCTTCCTTTACCGCATTGATGGCCTGTGTGACTCTGTTGAAAGGTCTCGTCAAAGCTCTGGACAGTATGATAGCCAGTGCCAGGATTGCCACCATCATGATCACTTCCAGAATGTACGCCTTACGATTCAGCACTTCCTTGGCATTTACGATACTGTCATTGGAAATGCTGGTCAGCATAACGCCCCGGATGGCATCCGGATTCCTTTTTCCGTTTTCGTCCGTAGTGTTTGCCGTGGTATCCATGATGGGAGTGGTCATTTCTATGTAACCGTGCTCCGGGTCATAATGGGAAATGTTTTCCCCCTGAAAACATTTGATGACCTCCTCGGAAATGATGGTCTTTCCTTCACTGATGCCGTAGGTATCTTTTTCCACCTTGAAATTCTTGTTGATGATCATAACGCGGCCTTCATACAGATTGGACAGCATCTCCAGTTCCGCATTGATGACTTCTCTGGAATTGCCGGTGTCCTCTCTGACACCATGGCTGCTTAAATAATTGTTGCTGATCAGATGATTGGCCAGGATCATCAACTGGTTCTGTACCACTGTGGTCCGCTGTTCCACCGCCAGATCCTCGTAATTGCTCACGATACCGTGGCGCATGGCAATACAAGGCACCAGGCCGATCACCAGCGTCAGCAGGAAGATCCTCGCCCGCAGACTTCGAAGCGCGATCATGCTCTCCAGCTTTTCCCATATAGTTGCGAAACGTTCTTTATTCCATTTTTTCACAGTATAAAAACCTCAGTTCCGAACCTCTCCACGCCATTCACAAAACCGCACGATAAATCGTGCTCTCCGCTGCTTCGCAGCTACTTTTGTTCATTTGCGTGGCGGTGGCTCTATTCGAGCCACCTTCAAAGATAAGAGAAATTGATTCTTACATGCAAGCATGGCGAATCATTTCCTCTTATCTTTGCCGGTTCTCATAGTCTCACTTATTATTAAAGTAGTACCCGACGCCCCATTTGGTATGCACGTATCTGGGCTCGCTGGGATTGGACTCGATCTTCTCACGCAGTCTCCGGATATGTACATCCACTGTACGCACATCACCGGGATAATCCGTACCCCATACCAGCTTCAACAAATTCTCCCTGCTGTATACCTTGTCGGGATTCAGCATCAGAAGTTCCAGCACTTCGAACTCCTTGGCCGTCAGTCCGATCTCCCTGCCCTGGATGTAGGCTCTTTTGCCGTCACGATCCAGCTTCATATCGCCGCTTTCCAGAATACCGGTGTTCTCTGTGGTTCCTTTTTTCGGCTCCATTCTGCGGAAGATAGCTTTGATCCGGGCTTTCACTTCCAGAATGTTAAAAGGCTTGGTTATGTAATCGTCCGCGCCGTATTCCAGTCCCAGGATCTTATCCATGTCATCACCCTTGGCGGTCAACATGATCACCGGTACATTGGAAAATTCGCGGATCTGCTGGCAGACCTCAAAGCCGGTCAGCTTCGGCAGCATGACGTCCAGTAATATGATGTCATATTCCTTGTTATGCGCCATCTGCAATGCTTCCTCACCGTCATAAGCACAATCCACTTCCATGTTGTCCTGTTCCAGACTGAAACGGATTCCCTTCACGATCAGCTTCTCATCATCCACTACCAGCACTTTCTTGCCTGCCATCTTTCCTTAACCTCTCTATCCCTTACTTTTCTCTTCACGGTCCCGGCATAAGCCCTCATTGTACCGTGATCTTATCACACAATTTGTCATACGCGTTCTGTTTGATCCCGGATACCTTCATAATGTCTTCCTTCGTCTGAAAGGCTCCGTTTTGCTCCCGGTAGCGCACAATATCTGCCGCCCGGGAAGCTCCGATCCCCGGCAGCGCACACAATTCCTCCGCAGATGCCGTGTTGATATTCACAAGTCCCTCCGCCGTCGCTTTTACCTCGGCTTCCAGAGTCTCCGCTTCCTCCAACGTTGGAAAATACAGCTTCTGACCATCCGTCACCGTTTCTGCCAGATTCACATAAAAAGGATCCGCCTCCGCTGTCATACCTCCGACCAGTCGCAGGGCTTCCTCCGCTCTGCTGCCCTCCGGCACTTCCACGACTCCGGGATCCCGCACTGCGCCGCAGACATAGACATATATCATCTGCGGTTCAGCCTTTGCCGGTTCCTGCACTGTCACGCTGCTGCCTGCAGGCTCCGCTGCCTGTTCCACCGCTTCCAGTGAGGGAAATTCCGCCACATCTTCTCCGGATGGAATCAGCACAATGGCCTCATCCTTCCTCTGACAGCCGGTCATGAACATCACCAGACTGAAAAACATTCCGATCAAACCTGCATATTTTGTTTTAAAAAACCTTATCGAAAACATCATAGTCCCCTTTCCATTTTCCTGATTTCTTCACAAAATTTCAGGGGATTGCCTCTCTATGCTGTTAACTTTCATTGTACTGGAATCGCACGGAATTTACAAGCCGTTTTCGCATTTGTGGTAACGATTCAGAACCCCTTCGTAAAATTGCCGCTACGAGGATAGCTCTGGATCATTTCCACTTGAAAATCACAATACCCACAATCGCCACGGCCATGCCGATGGCTTTCCGCCACTCCCAGGGCTGCTTCTCCACACCGAACCATCCGAACAGTTCGATAATATATGCTACAGCAAGCTGAGCGACCACAATAAGCATTACCGCTTTGGCCGGTCCCAGGGCATCCATACTGCGGATCACAGTGTAGGTGATAAAGGCTCCGATGGCCCCTCCCAAAAGCATATATCTGGGCTCCACCTGCGCTATCTTCAAGAATGAAGTCCGCTCCGTACACAGCCATGCCCCCAGACATACCAGCAATGCTGTAAACTGCACAAATGCACTGGCGGTCCAGATGCCGGTGGATTTCGTCACCTGGGTGTTGAACACTCCCTGGATGCTCATCAGCGCACCGGAAACTAAAGCAATCAAAAAACCGATCATAGGATTCTACCACCTTTTCTTTTTAGTAGTAGTCTATCCTGTGACCGGTTCGTTCATTCATATTTTATTGTAACGGTTTTAGTTCTCTGTACCACCTACCTGTCTGGCTATGGTCTCGTCCAGCTGCTGTACCAGAGTAGTCACGTCGTCACCGTTCCATACCTTGGAAAACAGTACTTCCAGCTGCATCCAGAAATTTCCCGTCTCCAGCATCTTCGGCAATGACACACTGTCCGCATACTCATCGGCAAAGATCATAAGCGCACCGTTGTCTGCATTCTCTGCTGCCTGAAGACTTGCCGGCATTTTGCCGGAGCGTTCATACAGGCCGTCCGCATATCCTTCTGCCAGATACGCTGCGAAGCAGTCCGCCAGTTCCTTGTGTTCCGAATAGCCGTTGATGACTGCCGCTCCCGTAACAGACAAAGATCTGCTCTGCAGTTCGGCGCTGACATCCGGCATACGGGCAATTCCGTAATTAAATGCAAGGCTGCCGTCCGCTTTTGCCTCTTCCAGCCGTTTGACCACATCCGTGGTTCCGATGGTGAACATGGTCTTGCCATCGATAAAGTCCTGGATCACAGAATCATAAGTCACCGTATCGGATTCAATAAAGAAGAACTGGTTCAGTGCCTTGTACACTTCCAGACACTGAATGGTCTCCGGATTATTGATATCAATATCATTTCTGTCATCCCCGGGATCACCGCCCACGATCATGTAGTTGCCTACGATCCAGTAGTTGTAGAAAATATTGTTCACGTCCCATTTCATGACACCTTCCACACCTTCCGGTGCATCAAAGGTATCTGCAATATTCAGCAGATCATCCACTGTGGAGGGAAGTGCTTCCGCGAAATACTGCTCTGCCAGCGCATTTACCGCTGCCTCATCCGCTGTCACCTGTTCCGTGGTCTGGTCTTCCGGAAGAGAATCTTCCTCGATGATCTCTTCTCCTTCCCCTATGGGTTCATCATTCTCACTGCTTCCCGCCAGTTCCTTCTCCGCCTGCTGGGTTGCCCAGGTTCGAAGATAATCTTCATTATATACCAACGCACTGGTATCAAAATAAACCGGATAACCGATCAGCTTCTGATCATAGGTTACCGCAGACAGAGCCGCCTGGGAAAAATGGTCTGTATTGCAGATTCCCACAGTGTCAGGCACTTTCGATGCCAGTCCTGCCAGATAAGCCTTTTCCAGAGAGTCACTGCTCAAGAGGTAGATATCCGGTATCTGATCGGAATGCAGGGTCTCCTGATTGATAGCTTCCAGATATTCACTGTCAGAAGTAAGTACGGGAATCACACGGACTCCACTGTTCTGTTCTCCGAAGGATACTGCTGCCGCATTGATATAACCGGACAATGTCTCATCGGAATACCAGCAATAGATTGTCTCCTTTCCTCGAAACAGCTGCAGTCCGCTTCCGCTCTCCTGTGTCTGACTCATCTCCTGTGTACTTCCGTAAACAGCTGCAGCAGCCATGGCGGTCACAGCTGCTGTAGCGATAATTCTTTTTTTCAAAAACATAAATTCACCTAAACCTCTTATTCGATACAGGTGTCCAAAATAGTAATCATTTCGTCCACATTTTCCCGAGTAATCACGAGAGGCGGTACGAAGCGGATAATGTCCGCACCGGCATTGATCAGAATTAATCCCTTCTCCAATGCTCTGTTAATAATGTCTCCCACCGGATGGTCAAATACCAGTCCCTGCATCAGTCCCACACCACGGCGTTCTTTGATACAGTCATACTTGTCTGCCAGTTCGTTCAGACGCTGTTCCAGATAGGGAGCCACCTCTCTCACATGTTCTATTATATGGTCCTCTTCGAATAAATCAAGCACTTTTTCCACTGCTGCGCAGGCTAAGGGGTTACCGCCGTAGGTGGTTCCGTGATCTCCCGCTGTCAAAGAATGCTGTGCTACTTTCTCCGTCATCATAAATGCACCCACCGGTACACCGCAGCCCAGTGCCTTGGCAGAAGTCATGATGTCCGGCTTCACGCCGAAACGCTGCCATGCATACATGTAACCGGTACGTCCCATGCCGCACTGGATCTCATCCAGAATCAGCAGGATATCCCGCTCATCGCACAGATCACGAACCTGTTTTAAGAATTCTTCATTAGCGGGACGCAGTCCGCCCTCGCCCTGTACAGTCTCCATAATGATGGCACAGGTCTTGTCTGTCACCTGATCCAGCACACTCTGGAAATCATTCAGTTCTGCAAATTTGATATGTCCGATCATGGGCTGGAACGCCTCACGATACTTGGGGTTGCCCGTTACTGACAAAGCTCCCATGGTTCTGCCGTGGAAGGAGTGATTCATGGCAATGATCTCATGGTCGGTACAGCCATCCTTCAGATACGCATATTTTCTGGCAGCCTTAATGGCACCTTCCACTGCTTCCGCACCGGAATTGGTGAAAAAGACACGATCCATGCCGGATACTTTTTTGATCTTACGAGCCGCCTCGATGGCAGGCACGTTGTAATAATAATTGGAGGTGTGGATCACCTTGTCGATCTGTGCTTTCAGCGCATCGTTGTATGCCTTGTTCTGATAGCCCAGGGCAAATACAGCGATTCCCGCTACGAAATCCAGATATTTTTTACCGTCGGTATCATACAGATGTACACCTTCGCCCTTGTCCAGAACAATCTGATACCGGTTATAAGTATGCAACAGGTCTTTTTCCGCCTCTGCAATATATTCTTTCATGGTGTCGCTCATTTTTCCTCTCCATTCCGCAGACGTTCTTTTCGTCAAGGAAACGCAAACCAAATTTCTAATTTGGTTTTGCGATAATGGCTACTTTGTGACGCCTGCGGCACAAATAGCCGGGTGCGGAATAAGCTGCCAGGCTTATTCTGCACACTTTTTTCACTCCTCATCGGATACGATCGCAGTTCCGATACCCTGATTGGTGAAGATCTCCAACAACAGGCAGTGTGCCAGACGTCCATCCAGAATATGCACACGGTTTACACCGTTGCGGATCGCAGAAGTACAGTTGTTCAGCTTCGGCAGCATACCACCGCCGATGTAACCGTCGTGGATCAGTCCCTCTGCCTCGGAAGCTGTCAATCTGGAAATAAATGTGGACTTGTCATTGATGTCCTTGTACAATCCCTCGATATCCGTCAGAAATGCCAGTTTCTCCGCATGTACTGCTTTTGCGATAGCGCAGGCCGCATCATCCGCATTGATATTGTAGGTGTGATAATCCTTGTCCAGTCCAATGGGAGCGATGATGGGCAGGTAATCCTTCTCCAGCATGTCAAAGAGAATATCCGGATTCACGCCGGTGATCTCACCCACATAACCGATGTCCTGACCGTCGGAATATTTTTTCTCTACCTGAAGCAGGCCGCCGTCTTTACCGCTGACACCTACTGCTTTCACGCCCAGCTCTTCCACCATGGTCACAAGGCTCTTATTTACCTTGTTCAGTACCATTTCCGCGATCTCCATCGTCTCCTCATCGGTGACACGCAGACCGTTGACGAACTTTGCCTCTTTTCCGACCTTGCCGACCCAGCGGCTGATCTCCTTACCGCCGCCGTGAACGATGATGGGCTTGAAACCTACCAGTTTCAACAACGTTACGTCCTTGATGACGTTTTTCTGCAGTTCCTCATTGCTCATGGCGCTGCCGCCGTATTTTACCACGATGATCTTACGGTTGAATTTCTGTATGTAAGGAAGCGCCTCGATCAGCACCTCTGCTTTTTTCATTACCTGTTCCATATCTTTTTCCATTTTTATCCTCATTTCCGCAGATACCGTGATCCGCCTGTCATTTATCTTTCCGGTCGTTCTTTTTTAGGAACGATAGTCCGCATTGATCTTCACATAATCATAGCTTAAATCACAGCCCCATGCGGTAGCTTCTGCCTCACCCATATGCATATCCACCAGTGCGGTGACTTCCGGATCGGAGAGGATCTTCGTGGCCTCTTCCTCGCTGTAATCACATGCCACACCATTACCGAAGATATGAATCTTGCCGCTCTTACTCTCAAAATACAGATCCACATTTTCCGGGTCGAATTTGGCTCCGGAATAACCCAGTGCACAGAGGATACGTCCCCAGTTGGCATCATGTCCGAAGATAGCTGCCTTGGTCAAAGAAGAACAGATCACGGATTTTGCCAGAGTTCTGGCATCTTCCTTGCTGACTGCGTTTATTACTTTGGTCTCGAACAGTGCTGTGGCGCCTTCGCCATCTCCTGCCATTTTCTTTGCCAGGAATGTGGTGATCTCATGCAGTGCCTTGCAGAAGTTGTCGTAATCCTCGCCCTCTGCGGTAATCTCCTCGTTGCCAGCCATGCCGTTGGCCAGCACCAGCAGTGTATCATTGGTGGAAGTATCTCCATCCACGGAGATCATGTTGAAGGAATCCACTACATCTGCGCTGACGCACTTCTGCAGCATCTCCTTGGAAATTTTCACATCTGTGGTTACAAAACCTAACATCGTGCACATATTCGGATGGATCATACCGGAACCCTTGCACATACCGCCCAGAGTCACAGTCTTGCCACCGATCTGTGTCTCGATGGCGATCTCCTTGGAAATGGTATCGGTGGTCATAATGGCATGGGCTGCATCGGAGCCAGCCTCCAGAGTATCTGCCTTGGCTGCCACCAGTTTCTCGATGCCAGCGGTGATCTTGTCTACGGGAATCTGCATACCGATGACACCGGTGGATGCAACCAGTACGGCATCGGTGGGCACGCCCAACAGTTCTCCGGCACATTTTGCTTCTGCTTCACAGCAGTCCAGTCCCTGTTTGCCGGTGCAGGCATTGGCGATTCCCGAATTGACTACCACTGCCTGTGCAAATGCAGAATGTTCCACGATCTGCTTATCCCACAGTACAGGAGCCGCCTTTACCACATTGGAGGTAAAAGTACCGGCTACGGTACAAGGTGCCTTACTTACGATCAGTGCCATATCTTTACGATTCTGATATTTAATGGCAGCCTCCACACCTGCTGCCTCAAAGCCTTTTGCTGCGGTCACACCGCCCTGGATCTGTTTCATGTTGGAATAATCTCCTTTCGCTTCCGTTTTATTTATGATGTCGGGGTCAAAAGCCCCCGACTTTGATGCCTACGGATTGCTTCGTGCTACGCACTTCCACAATCCTACCCTCTATTTATTAAACGCCGTAATGTTCTCTTCATTCAAAGTAAAGTCGTAGTAGTTCAAGTCTTCCCGCTTTGTCCATCCAATGCATTTCCAGAAAGCGTTTCCGATGTCATTCTGGGTAAAAGCGATCAGGCTGACCTTGTTGATATGTTCCGCTTTCAGAGCATTCATGCAGTGGACGACCATGGCTTTGCCGATGCCAAGTCTTCGGTAATCTTCTCTGACACATACATGGTACAGACAGCCTCGTCGTCCGTCATGGCCGCAGAGGATGCCGCCCACTACGGCTCCATCCTCCCCGATGGCTACCACACTGGTGCCGGGATTCCGGTTGATAAAACGTTCCACACCTTCTCTGGAATCATCGATGCTCCGGATACCGAAACCGTGAATGGTCATCCAGAGGGCATGCAGACCGTCATAATCTTCTATGGTCATGGGTTTGATCGTAAACTGTTTGTTCATGTATGTATTTTATCCTTTCTAATCCTTTCCGTATCTGCTTTAAGGGAAGCAGGGAACCAGCTCCAGGCCTTCGCTCTCAGGAAGCCCGAACAGCAGGTTCATGTTCTGTACCGCCTGTCCTGCGGCACCCTTTACGAGGTTATCCAGTGCACCCATCATAATGATACGGCCGGTACGCTCATCAATGACAAAATTGATGTCCACGTAGTTGCTGCCTTCCACCCACTTGGTCTCGGGGCAGCTGCCCTTATCCAGCACACGGACGAATTTCTCGTTTGCATAATATTTATCATAGACAGCTTTTACTTCCTCATAGGTAGGAAGTGTACCGTCCGGTTTTCTCTTCAGTGTTGCATACTCGGTTGCCAGAATTCCTCTGTTCATGGGTACGAGGTGCGGGGTAAAATTAATGGTCACCTGGCAGTTGCCCGCATAGCCTAACTGCTCCTCGATCTCGGGGGTATGTCTGTGGCTTGCCACGCCGTAGGCTTTCATGTTCTCGTTCACTTCGCAGAACAGGTTGGGCACCTTGGCGCCTCTTCCTGCACCGGAGGTACCGGACTTGGCATCCACGATCAGGGTGTTCACATCAATCATGCCTTCCTTGACCATGGGATAGGCCGTCAGGATCGAACAGGTAGTGTAGCAGCCGGGGTTGGCTACCAATCTGGTCTTCTCCGTGATCTTGTCACGATTGATCTCGCAGAGTCCGTATACTGCTTCCTCAATGAACTGAGGAGATTTGTGCTCGATGCCGTACCATTTTTCATAGGTGGCCACATCCTTGATCCGGTAATCAGCAGACAGATCCACGATCTTCACCTGAGAGAGAATCTCCTCTGTCAAAAGGCCCGCCAGAAATCCCTGAGGGGTTGCGGTAAAGATCACATCTACCTGCTTCGCCAGTTCTTCCAGATTGTCATCCTTGCAGATATCCTCCACCAGCTGGAACATGTTCTGGTATACCTGATAATACTTCTTATCTATATAGCTTCGGGAACCGTACCATACGATTTTGGCATCCTTGTGGTTTAACAGGATCCTTACCAGTTCTCCTCCGGCATAACCGGTTGCTCCGATGATTCCTACTCTGATCATTTTTCTACCTCTCTTGTTTATGTCATCGTTTTTTATTTCTGTCGCCGCCATACTTGTGTCAACGAATTGCTTCTGTCGCCGCCATACTTGTGTCAACGAATTGCTTCGCAGCAAGCTGCTCACGCAATTCTATTTTTGAACTATTCAGAACCCCATTCGCAAAATCGCTGCTACGCAGCTGGATTTTTGCTCATGTGGTTACTTCGTCATATAAATATCATCACATATTCTTACGAATGCAAGCATTCGACGAATATGTACCGATATTTATCTGACTCTGAATAGTTCCATGATACCACTTTTTGTCTAAATGTCTACTACTTTTTTCATTTTTATGCACGTTTCTCGGATTGTTGTGTATATTTATGCATATATTCATACTATTTTTATGGCTTTATGCATTATGGTGGAATAATATTCATTCTGTTTTCCGCATACTTTTCTTTCCTATAAAAATCTGTTACAATAACTATGCTGTGCTTTCGTTTGCAGCATATCTATTTTGTGGCTCTTTATGTTCTGTTTTTCCCGGATCCAAAGAGCAGAAATGAGGAAATCATGGCTTTTGACGGCGTTACCATTGCCTGTGTAATATCAGAATTAAAAAAAGAACTCATCGGCGGCCGATTATATAAGATCGCCCAGCCGGAAAATGACGAACTGCTGTTGACCATCAAGCAGCCCACAGGGCAGAAACGATTGCTTCTGTCCGCCAGCGCTTCCCTGCCCCTGATCTATCTGACGGAGAGTAACAAACCCAGTCCCATGACGGCCCCCAACTTCTGTATGCTGCTGCGCAAGCACTTACAGAACGGCCGTATCGTGAACATTTCCCAGCCGGGGCTGGAGCGTATCGTGCATATCGATATTGAGCATCTGGATGAAATGGGGGATCTGCGCCACAAGACGCTGGTCATGGAGCTGATGGGCAAACACAGCAACCTGATCTTCTGCAACGATGACAATACCATCATCGACAGTATCAAGCGGGTATCCGCCGCAGTCAGCAGTGTCCGGGAAGTCCTGCCCGGCAAGCCCTACTTCATCGCCCACACCCAGGATAAACTGGATGCCCTGACCTGCGACGAGACTACTTTCCGGGAAACCCTTGCCGCCAAGCCTCAATCGGTCTTCAAGGCAATCTACGGAAGCTTCACCGGTATCTCCCCGGTACTGGCACAGGAACTGTGCCACGAGGCAGGCATCGACGGGGAACGCCCTACAGCGGCATTGACGGCAGAGGATCATCATGCCCTGTATGAAGTTTTCTCCAAAATGGTCACTTCTATCAAGGAAGAAACTTTCTCCCCCTGCATCGCTTACACCGGCACCCGCCCCGTGGAATACGCGGCGGTTCCCCTGACCATGTACAGCACCGGAGCAGATCATCTGGAATCCTACACCTCCATGTCCGCCCTGTTGGAACATTTTTATGCGGAGAAAAATACCCTGACCAGGATCCGTCAGAAATCTTCTGACCTGCGCCGTATCGTGCAGACCGCTCTGGAACGGGATATTAAAAAATACGATCTGCAGCTGGCCCAGATGAAGGATACGGAGAAGCGGGAAAAATACCGGATCTACGGAGAACTGTTGAATACTTACGGTTACAGTGCAAAGCCCGGTGACAAATCTCTCACGGCGGTAAATTACTATACCAACGAACCGGTGACGATCCCCCTGAATCCTACTCTTTCCGCTACGGAAAATGCGAAGAAATATTTTGACAAATACGGAAAGCTAAAGCGTACTTATGAAGCATTGTCCGAACTGACTACTCAGGTAAAAGAAGAGATCGACCACTTGGAGACCATCAGCACGGCCCTGGATATCGCCCTGAAAGAGGAAGATCTGGTGGAGATCAAGGAGGAACTGACCCAGAGCGGCTACATCCGCAGAAAGGGCGGCACGAAAAAAGCAAAGATCACCAGCAAGCCCTTCCATTATCTGAGCAGCGACGGATTTCATATTTATGTGGGAAAAAATAATTTCCAGAACGATGAACTGACCTTCAAATTCGCCAACGGAAATGACTGGTGGTTCCATGCCAAAGGTATTCCCGGCTCCCATGTAGTGGTAAAGACCGAAGGGAAGGAACTGCCGGACCGGACTTTTGAAGAGGCCGGCCGGCTTGCTGCCTACTATTCTAAGGGCAGGGAGCAGGAAAAGGTGGAGATCGACTATGTCCAGAAAAAACAGGTCAAAAAGCCGGCCGGTGCCAAGCCTGGCTTCGTGGTCTATTATACGAACTACTCTCTGATGATCGACAGTGATATCTCCGGAATTGAAAAGATCAGCGACTGACTTTTGACGATTCCGGCGCATCTTATATGGTCGTTACCGTACTATGCATCAGATAGCATATTTTATGCATAAATATACTGCATATTTTTCATTTTATGCATTTATGTGCATATTTTAATTTATTTTATTCATTTTTATGATTTGTTTATGCAACTTTTCTGCTTGCTTTTGCGATTATAATGTTGTATAGTAATTGTCAGAGCGTAACACACGATCCTGGCATCTGATACTTACAGATTGCTTCGTGCTTTGCACATCGCATTTTCAGGGCTTTTGCCCCTGGCATCATACACACTATAAAACGGAGGATTTTATCATGAAGGAAAAAGTAGTTTTGGCTTATTCCGGCGGTCTGGATACTACCGCTATCATTCCCTGGCTGAAGGAGAATTTTGACTACGAAGTTATCTGCGTCTGCGTAAACTGCGGACAGGCAGAGGAGCTGGACGGTCTGGAAGAGAGAGCAAAGGCCTGCGGCGCTTCCAAGCTGTATATCGAAGACGTTATCGATGAATTCTGTGATGATTATATCGTTCCCTGTGTACAGGCCCATGCCGTATACGAGAACAAGTATCTGTTAGGTACTTCCATGGCAAGACCCCTGATTGCCAAGAAGCTGGTAGAGATTGCCAGAAAAGAAGGTGCTGTAGCTATCTGCCACGGTGCTACCGGTAAGGGTAACGACCAGATCCGTTTCGAGCTGGGCATCAAGGCTCTGGCTCCCGATATCAAGATCATCGCTCCCTGGAGAAGCGATAAGTGGAACATGGACTCCCGTGAATCCGAAATCGAGTACTGCAAGGCTCATGGTATTCACCTTCCTTTCTCCACCGATTCTTCCTACAGCCGTGACCGTAACATCTGGCACATCAGCCACGAAGGTCTGGAGCTGGAAGATCCCGGCAACGAGCCCAACTACGAGCATCTGCTGGTACTTGGTGTGACTCCCGAGAAGGCTCCCGATGAGGGCGAATATGTGACCATGACCTTTGAAAAAGGTGTTCCCACTTCCGTGAACGGCGAGAAGATGAAGGTCTCCGATATCATCCGTACCCTGAACAAGCTGGGCGGCAAGCACGGTATCGGTATCGTAGATATCGTAGAGAACCGTGTCGTTGGCATGAAGTCCCGTGGTGTCTATGAGACTCCCGGCGGTACCATTCTGATGGAGGCTCACCAGCAGCTGGAAGAGCTGATCCTGGATCGCGATACCTATGCATTTGAGAAGGAAATGGGTGCGAAATTCGCCAGTCTGGTATACGAAGGCAAATGGTTCACTCCTCTTCGTGAGGCAGAGCAGGCATTCATCGAGAAAACCCAGGAATATGTGACCGGTGAAGTAAAGTTCAATCTCTACAAGGGCAACATCATCAAGGCCGGAACCACTTCTCCTTACTCTCTGTACAATGAGAACCTGGCTTCCTTCACCACCGGTGATCTGTACGACCATCACGATGCAGAAGGCTTCATCAATCTGTTCGGTCTGTCTCTGAAGGTTCGTGCCATGAAGTTACAGGAGAACGAGAAGAAGCTTGGTAACTAAGAATTAAAATAATGAGGTGTCTATGATTACAATGCAGACGATCGCTGCTATTGGTCTGATCTATCTGGTCGGTATCAATCTGGCAGGTTTCATAATCATGGGCGTTGATAAAAAAAGAGCCATCCGGGGTGCCTGGCGCATCTCGGAGGCTTCTCTTTTTTTAACGGCGCTTTTGGGCGGCAGCCTTGGATGTATTCTGGGAATGCAGCACTTCCGCCACAAGACGAAGCACTGGTATTTCAAGTACGGAATGCCGGCGATCCTGGTGGCACAGGTACTGCTTTTTGCCCTTTTATTCAGGTAGGAAATATGCTATACTGACTTTATATAAATTCAGTCTTAGCCGATTTACATGCAATACAATATACGCGGAACGAAGTTTTCCTGCGTATGTTCCGGGAGGTGTCGATATGCATATAGCAGTGTGTGATGATAATGTAGCCGACAGAAAGCAGCTGGAGCGTCTGTTAAAGCGGGAATCCGACAAAAGAGCAGCGTCTACGGGTATCATTTATACCGATTCTTTCGGTAATTCTACCTCACTGCTGTCCAATCCCATGCAATACGATGCCTTCTATATTGATATGTGTCTGACGGAAGGTACCACCGGTACGGACGTGGTAAATGCCCTCACTGCACAGGGGGTCAACGCACCCATCGTGCTGTGCTGTTCCAAGATCAATTACAGGGAACAGACCTATCCGGACAATGTCATCTTTCTGGACAAACCCATCAAAGTAGCTGAGCTGGCCCAGAGCATTGATCATGCTCTGGAGATCATGTCGAAAGCGGTTCCCCTTATCGAACTTCGTGAGGACGAGGATACCATCTATGTGACCGAACCGGACATCCTCTATGCGGAGGAAGAAGGCAGGAATGTCATCGTCACCCTGAAGGACGGCCGCACCGTAAAAGTAGCCACCACCGCTATCAATTTGTTCTCTCAGATAGAGAATCACCCTACCTTCTTCGCTCCCACCGTCAAGGCGATCCTTAACGGCAGATACATGGAGAAGCTGGGCTTCCGCAAAGTCATCATGTGCGATGGCAAAAAATTTGCTCTGCACAGAGACTGTGTTGCTTATGCGAAACAGCTGCTGGCGGAATATCATGCGTAAAAAAGACTCCACTCTCTCGAATGAAGTCTTAGAAAATTTGAACTCGAAGTTCTCAGAAAATCACCCGTATCGTCGTTCCTTTTCCGGGTTCGCTCTCCAGCTGCAGTTCGGCGTGGCTCTTGGCGATGATATGTTTTACGATAGCAAGGCCCAGTCCCGTGCCGCCGGTGGATTTGGAGCGGCTCTTGTCCACACGGTAGAAGCGCTCGAAGATCTTGCCCTGGTCCTCCTCGGCAATGCCGATACCGTCATCGCTAAACGTCAGCTGCATGGCCTCTTTCTCGGGCAAGCGGCGCGAGGCGACCGTGATGTGGCCGCCTTCCGGCGTGTACTTGACCGCATTCTCGAGGAAGATGCGCATCATCTGGCGCATCGTGGCCGGATCCGCATAGATGATGCCCGGCTCATTGGCCTCGAGCCGCAGCGTGTGCTGCTTGGCGACGAGCTTCATCTTGCGCACGGCATCGTCGACGAGCTCGTCGAGATGGACATTCTCCTTGTGCAGGACCTGGCGCTTCTGGTCGGCGCGCGCGAGGAACAGCAGCTTCTCGATAAGGTCCTGCATGTCCTCGGCCTCCGAGCGGATGGACGAGATGCCCTCCTCGAGGATCTTCGCGTCAGAGCTGCCCCAGCGCGCGAGCAGGTCTGAATAGCCGAGGATGACCGTCACCGGCGTCCTGAGCTCATGCGAAGCATCCGAGACAAAGCGCTGCTGTTGCTGGAACCCGCGCTCCAAGCGGTCGAGCATGTGGCTGGCGGCACCTCGATGCGCTTATCCATGCGCTCCACCTCGATCTTGCGCGCCGTCTGCGTGAGGTTGCGGATGGGCTGGAGTATCCTGCTGCTCAGGAAGTAGCCAGCAACGAGCGCAACGAGGAAGCCCGCAATCGTGATGAGGAAAAGCAGCCTCTGGAGATCCACGAGAAAGTTCTTCTCCGCTGTGATCGTGCGGAAGAAGTGGATCTGATAGATCTGGCCGTGGTCGGCCACATCCATCGACGTATAGTACATCATAAAGCGGTTGAACTCG
>ENA-UEOL01000871-UEOL01000871.1-human-gut-metagenome-genome-assembly--contig:-NODE-871-length-21146-cov-5.108643_pt1 | contig 21146 bp, 19 predicted proteins | sample MGYA00242884_ERZ507884 | MGnify/ENA primary metagenome ERZ507884 (study PRJEB26167, sample SAMN06115417) | human gut metagenome | host: Homo sapiens | place: China:Chongqing | collected 2015-03-06... | reverse complement strand
ATTATAAGAATGGTGCAATTCCGACACATCCCGACCGTAAATACAAGGTTCAATTTGAGTTGAAATCTTACAAACTAAAATGATAGGCACGATTTTGCAAACATGTCGCGTGGTTGTTGATCCACTCGTGTGGGATGTGTTGTTAATCATTATAGGGATTCCAGCCATATTGGGTTTGGTATATCTCTTACGCATACATATCGCATATCGAATGGCGAAAAATAGACATCGAGACCCTTTAGGTTGGGTGCTTTTGTCATTCTTTTTCTCGCCATTACTTACCTGGATAATTCTGCTTATTGTCGGGGATAATTCCTCTTCCCGTTCTGATGGGAGGACTGAAAATTGATTAACCCGCTCGGCCTGTTGGTGCTGAAATATTCCATTTTTGCTGTTATATACGAAAACAAGCCGGGCGTTTGCCCGGCTTGTTTTCGTATGGCGGAGATCTCCGTTTACTCGGCTTTGCCGTCCGAACCGAGAACCTCCTTGATCTTGTGGATGTAGAGCTTCTTCATGTTGTCGCGGGCGGGACCCAGGTACTTGCGGGGGTCGAACTCGGCGGGTTTGGTGGCGAAGACCTCGCGGATGGCGGCGGTCATGGCCAGACGCGAGTCGGAATCGATGTTGATCTTGCAGACGGCGCTCTTGGCGGCCTGGCGAAGCTCCTCCTCGGGAATGCCCACGGCAGCCTTCAGCGCACCGCCGTACTTGTTGATCGTCTCGACTTCCTCCTGGGGAACCGACGACGAACCGTGCAGCACGATGGGGAAGCCCGGAAGCTCCTTCTCGATGGCGGCCAGTACGTCGAAAGCCAGGGGAGGCGGAACCAGACGGCCCGTCTTGGGATCTACGGTGCACTGCTCGGGGGTGAACTTGTAGGCTCCGTGCGAGGTGCCGATCGAGATGGCCAGCGAATCGACGCCCGTCTTGGTCACGAAGTCAACGACCTCTTCGGGCTTGGTGTAGTGGCTGACCTCGGAAGCTACCTCGTCCTCGACGCCGGCCAGCACGCCCAGTTCGCCTTCGACCGTCACGTCGTGCTGGTGAGCGTACTCCACGACCCGCTTCGTCAGGGCGACGTTCTCGTCGTAGGGGAGCGCCGAACCGTCGATCATCACCGACGAGAATCCCATGTCCACGCAGCTCTTGCACAGTTCGAACGAATCTCCGTGGTCGAGGTGCAGTACGATCTGGGGTTTGGCCCAGCCCAGTTCCTTGGCGTACTCCACGGCTCCTTCGGCCATGTAGCGCAGCAGGGTCTGGTTGGCGTAGTTGCGCGCACCCTTCGATACCTGGAGGATGACGGGCGACTTGGTCTCGGCGGCAGCCATGACGATAGCCTGGAGCTGCTCCATGTTGTTGAAGTTGAATGCCGGAACGGCGTAACCTCCTTTGATGGCCTTGGCGAACATCTCGCGCGTGTTCACAAGACCCAGATCTTTGTACGATACCATAGTATTTGAAATATTAGTGAATTTGTTGCACTCAAAAAACCGCACAAATTTACTAAAAATTCTAAATAACAGGCCTTTTTTGTGAAAAAAATAACAGACGAACCGGGAAATCGTTGTACAATCCGGATTGTTTTTCGTAAATTTGCAGGGATTTTCGGATGGGCGGGACATGCGACCGCATTTTCCGGCCGTATGCGGCAAGTCCTTCCCGGGAACGGGTTTCGGACGGGCCGGATTTGCAGGCGCGGCTGAAAGCCGCGAATGGGCGGCGGTCCGCGACGGGCAGACAGGAAGCAACATACAAACATTATAAATACTATGGCAGATTTCATCTATCAGGAGCCGTTCCCCGTGGGGGAAGACAAAACCAAGTACCGTCTTTTGACGAAGGAGTACGTGAAGGTCGTGGAGTGCGACGGACGCAAGATCCTCAAGGTCGATCCCAAGGGCCTCGAACTGCTTTCGAAGGAGGCTTATGCCGACGTGTCGTTCTACCTGCGCGCCGCGCATCTCCAGAAACTGCGCAACATTCTCGAAGACCCCGAAGCCACCGACAACGACAAGTTCGTGGCCTACACGATGCTGCTGAACCAGACCGTCTCGGCCGAAGGCGAACTGCCCACCTGCCAGGACACCGGCACGGCCATCTGCATCGGCCACAAGGGCGAGGATGTCTGGACGGGGGCCGACGACGCCGAGTGTATCGCCCGGGGCGTTTACGAGACCTACAAGGACCGCAACCTGCGCTATTCGCAGGTCGTGCCCTTTACGATGACCGACGAGAAGAACTCGGGCACGAACCTTCCCGCGCAGATCGACATCTACGGCGGCAAGCCCGGCATGGAGTACGAGTTCCTCTTCATCACCAAGGGCGGCGGCTCGGCCAACAAGACCTTCCTCTACCAGCAGACCAAGGCGTTGCTGAACGAGGAGTCGCTCACGAAATTCATCCAACAGCATATCTTCGACCTCGGCACGTCGGCCTGCCCGCCCTACCACCTGGCCATCTGCATCGGCGGCACGTCGGCCGAGATGTGCCTTTCGACGGTGAAGAAGGCTTCGGCCGGCTACCTCGACGAGCTGCCCACCTCGGGCAACGAGGGCGGACGCTGCTTCCGCGACCTGGAATGGGAGGAGAAGGTGCTGAAAATCTGCCGCGAGAGCGGCGTCGGCGCCCAGTTCGGCGGCAAGTATCTCGTGCACGACGTGCGGGTGATCCGCGCTCCGCGCCATGCGGCTTCGTGTCCCGTGGCCATCGGCGTGAGCTGCTCGGCCGACCGCAACATCAAGGCCAAGATCACGCCCGAGGGCATCTTCCTCGAAGAGCTGGAGAAGAATCCCGCGCGCTTCCTGCCGGCCGAGGCTCCCTCGATGTCCCCGGCCGTGGACATCGACCTCGACGAGGGCATGGACAAGGTGCGTGCGATCCTCACGAAATACCCGATCAAGACGCGCCTGAATCTGCGCGGCACGCTGATCGTCGCCCGCGACATCGCCCACGCCCGCATCAAGCAGATGCTCGACGAGGGCAAGCCGATGCCCGAATACTTCAAGAAGCATCCGGTTTACTACGCCGGTCCGGCCAAGACGCCGCAGGGCATGGCTTCGGGTTCGTTCGGCCCCACGACGGCCGGGCGCATGGACCCCTACGTCGACCTGTTCCAGTCGCAGGGCGGTTCGCTGGTGATGGTGGCCAAGGGCAACCGCTCGCAGCAGGTGACCGACGCCTGCCGCAAACACGGCGGTTTCTACCTCGGTTCGATCGGCGGCCCGGCAGCGATCCTGGCGAAGAACTCCATCAAGTCGGTCGAGGTCGTGGACTTCCCCGAACTGGGCATGGAGGCCGTGCGCAAGATCTATGTCGAGAACTTCCCGGCGTTCATCATCGTCGATGACAAGGGGAACGACTTTTTCGCCGATTTCAAGCATTAAGAACGGTCGTTTATACCATGCACTGTTTCCCGCTCCCGATCGGTGTTGTCGCCGCCTGCGGTGCCGGTTACAGGTTCGACCCCACCCCAAACCCCTCCTTCAGGGAGGGGCTTGGTGGCGCAAGCGGCAAAATTGGCGTTTCGGACGGCAGGTGTAAATTAGTTGCATGAAAAAATACTAACGCGCAAAACTTTGCGTTGTAAAATTGTAAAAAAGACCGTCGTAAGGTATGAAATCCGGCAGATAATCCGGGCGAAATTCCGGTCGCGCCGCGACAAGCCCCTCCCTGTGGCCGTTTGAGAGACGGCTTTCGGAAGAGGGTGCGTGGAGCCGGGTCCGTATCCCGGCGGACCGGGCGCCGCCCCTTGGTTCCGGCTTTTGGCCGTGCGGAGCCGGATCGGCAAACGCCGGTGGCGACAGCGGCCGGCCGGTACGGGGTGCGGCGCGAATTGACAGACATATCGTTTTGTGATGAGAGACTTTGTTGCAAAAATATCCCTGACAGCACTCTTCGTGCTGGCGATCTTCTCGGCATCCGCTGCCGAGAAGGTCACTTTTGAAGCCAACTCGCCGCTGACGGTCGCCGTCGGCGAGGCGTTCCGCGTGGAATTCGCCCTGAACGCCAAACCCGACGGGGATACTTTCAAGGCGCCTTCGTTCGAGGGATTCGACGTGCTGGCGGGACCTGCCATCTCGCAGGGGTCGTCGGTTCAGATCGTCAACGGCTCGATGACCAAGAGCGTCAGCTATACCTACACTTTCGTGCTGCTGCCGCAGGCTGCGGGCAACGTGACCATCGGCGCCGCGGAGGTCAAGGTCGACGGCTCGTCCTACCGGACCCGGCCGCTGCCCATCGAGATCGTGAACGAGGGCGAAGGCTCCCGGGCGCAACAGCAGCAGGGCGGTTCGAACCGTGCGGACGATACGCAGGCCGATGCCCAGAGCCGGATCGGCAAGGACGATATTCTGCTCCGGGCCGTCGTGTCGCGCTCGTCGGTCTACAAGAACGAACCCCTGCACGTGGCTTTCAAGCTCTATACGCGGGTTCCTTATGTCAACATCGTTCCCGAGTCGGCTCCGTCGTTCAACGGTTTCTGGTCGCAGGACCTCTCCGATCCCAATTCGGCCCGCGTGGGGCGCGAGACCTATGCCGGGAAGGTGTACGAGACGCGTGTGCTGTACGACTACCTGCTCTATCCGCAGCAGGTCGGCTCGCTCACGATCGACCCCGTGGACATGACCGTCGTGGCGCAGGTCGTGGTGCAGAGCCGCCATGCCGATCCCTTCTTCGGGGGCGGCCGCGAGGTGTTCAACGTTCCGCGCAAGGTGCAGAGCCAGCGGGCCACGGTCCAAGTGAAAGCGCTTCCGGCAGGTGCTCCGGCCAGCTTCAGCGGCGCTGTGGGCAATTTCACGATGGACACCCAGTTCCCTTCGGAACGGATCGCGGCCAATTCGGGCGCGACGGTCACGGTGAAGATTTCCGGCACGGGCAACCTCACCTTCGTACAGGCCCCGAAACTGCCGCTGCCCACTTCCTTCGAGCAGTATAACGTCAAGACCACCGAGTCGATCAACACGTCGGCCTCGGGCATCTCCGGCTACCGCCAGTTCGAATATCCCTTCATCGCACGGGCCGAGGGCGCTTACGACCTCGAACCCATCGAGTTCACCTACTTCGACCCCCAGCGGGTGCAGTACGTGACGCTGAAATCGAAGCCGCTGACGCTCGAAATCACGCCCGATGCCCGCGGCGGAGGCGATGCGGTGGTGATGCAGGGGCGCGGCATGTCGAAGGAGGAGGTGAAGATGCTGGGCCAGGACATCCGCTTCATCAAGCTGGGCGGGGCGCAGCTGCGCTCCGAGCGCGTGCCGTTCATCTTCAGCGCCGCCTACTGGATTCTTCTGTTAGGTGTGCTGGCGCTTTTCACGATGATCTACGTGGCGCTGCGCAAGCAGATCCGCGAATCGCAGAACGTCGCCCTCGTGCGGGGCAAGCGGGCCAACAAGGTCGCCGTGCAGCGGTTCCGCGCCGCGAAGCGGTATATGGAGGAGCAGAACCGGCATGCCTTCTACGAGGAGATGCTCCGCGCGCTGTGGGGGTACATGAGCGACAAGTTCAACATCCCGGTGGCCAACCTCACCAAGGAGAATGTCCGCGAGGAGCTGCACAAACGGGGCGTTTCGTCCGAGGACTCGCAGCGTTTCACGGACATCATCACCCGGTGCGACGAGGCGCAGTATTCGCCCGTCGAGTCGGCCCGCATGGGCGACGTTTATTCCGAGGGCGTGAACCTGATTTCGCGCATCGAGTCGGTGATAAAACGATAGTTGTTATGAAGCGATTGACCCTATTTCTGATCCTGTCATTCGGCGTTCCGTGCGCATGGGCGCAGGAGGGTATCGACAGCACGAAATTAGCCCAAATATCAGAGGCTAAAACCTTGGTAAAAACTGCGGTGCAGGCTGTCGCGGAAGGCGTTGTCGAAGGACTTGCCGGTGTTTTTGATGAGCCCGACGCTGTGGAGGCTTCGCCCGAACAGCTGTGGGACCGGGCCAATACGGCCTATGTCAACGGGGATTACCACGCTGCGGCGGAGATTTACGAAGGGATTCTCGCGCAGGGACTCTCCTCCGTGAAACTCTATTACAACCTGGCCAACGCCTGTTTCAAGGAGGGGCGGCTGGGCAAGTCGATCCTTTTCTACCACCGGGCCTTGCGGCTGGCTCCCGGCAACGACGACATCCGCTATAATTTGAGCGTCGCCGAGGCCCGCACGAAGGACAACATCGAGCAGATACCCGAATTTTTCTTCACCGAATGGATGCGCGGCGTGCGCCGTCTGATGAGCTGCACGGCGTGGAGCGTCTTCTCGCTCGCGGCGTTGGTCTGCGCCCTGGCGCTGTTCCTCGCCTACCTGTTGGCACAGCGTTTGCCGTTGCGCAAGGCGGGGTTCTACGGGACCCTCGTCGCCGCGGCGGTCTTCATGCTCACGAGCTGGTTCGCCATGGGCGAGCGGCGCGAGATGCTCGACGACACGCAGGCCGTCGTGATGTCGCTCTCGACGGCCGTGAAGAGTTCGCCCGACAAGTCGGCGACCGACCTCTTCGTGCTGCACGAGGGGACGCTCGTCGAGATCACCGACCGCCTCGACAACTGGTGCGAGATCACCATTGCCGACGGCAAGAAGGGGTGGCTCGAATGTAAAACCGTCGAAACGATTTAAATGTCGAAACTTTTACAGGACGTCGTCGGCGAACTTTCGAAGCTTCCGGGCGTGGGACGCCGCACGGCGTTGCGCCTGGCCATCCACATCCTGCGCATGGAGCGGGATTCGGTGGCCGAGATGACGGAGAGCATCGACCGGTTCCGCAACGAGATCCGCTACTGTTCGCAGTGCAACAACCTCTCCGACGAGGAGGTGTGTCCGATCTGCGCCGACCGGGAACGGGACCATGCGACGATCTGCGTCGTGGAGCAGGTGGCCGATGTGCTGTCGGTCGAGAACACGCGCCAGTACCGGGGGATGTACCACGTGCTGGGCGGCGTCATCTCGCCCATGCAGGGCATCTCGCCCTCGGACCTGAAGATCGACCTGCTGTGCGAACGGATCGCCCGCGGCGGGGTGAAGGAGGTGATCCTCGCCATCTCGACTTCGGTCGAAGGGGAGACGACGCTTTTCTACCTGATGAACCGCCTGCGGCAGTTCCCGGGGCTGAAAGTTACGTCGATCGCGCGCGGTATCGGTTTCGGCGACGAACTGGAGTATGTCGACGAACTGACGATCACCCACGCGCTGATGAACCGCCGGGAGATCGAGTAGCCGGCCCGCTCGGGAGGCGGGTTTTAGGGGACGAATTTGTGGTTTCAATAAAATAACAACACTATGGACTTTGTAACGAACGAGAAACTCACCATCGTGGGTGCGGCCGGCATGATCGGCTCGAACATGGCGCAGACGGCGCTGATGATGCGCCTGACGCCGAACATTTGCCTCTACGATCCGTATGAACCGGCGCTGGAGGGCGTGGCCGAGGAGCTTTATCACTGCGCCTTCGAGGGGGCGAACATCACGTGGACGACCGACATCCGCGAGGCGCTGACCGATGCGGCTTACGTCGTGTCGTCGGGCGGCGCGGCCCGCAAGGCGGGCATGACGCGCGAGGATCTGCTGAAAGGCAACGCCCAGATCGCCGAACAGTTCGGCAAGGACATCAAGTCCTATTGTCCGGACGTGAAGCACGTCGTGGTGGTCTTCAATCCGGCCGACATCACGGGACTGATCACGCTGATCTATGCGGGGCTGAAGCCTTCGCAGGTCTCGACCCTCGCGGCGCTGGACTCCACGCGCCTGCGTTCGGAACTGGCCAAATATTTCAAAATCTCGCCCGACGAAATCCGCAACTGCCGCACCTACGGCGGCCACGGCGAGCAGATGGCGGTCTTCGCCTCGACGACGCTCGTCGCCGGACGGCCCCTTTCGGAGCTGATCGGCAAAGAAATGCCCGAGGGCGACTGGGCCGATTTGCAGCAGCGGGTGATCCAGGGCGGCAAGCACATCATCGACCTGCGCGGCCGTTCGTCGTTCCAGAGTCCGGCCTATATCTCGATCTCGATGATCGCGGCGGCGATGGGCGGCAAGCCGTTCACCTATCCCGCCGGCGTATTCGTCCACAACGACGAGTTCAAGCATATCCTCATGGCGATGGAGACCGTCATCACGAAGGAGGGCGTGTCGTATAAGAACGTGCAGGGCACGGCCGGGGAGCGCCAAAAACTGACGGAGAGTTACGAACACCTCTGCAAACTGCGCGACGAGGTGATCGCGATGGGCATTCTGCCTCCCGTCGGCGAGTGGGGCCGCCTGAATCCGCACCTGAAATAGCGGGCAATGCAAAACTGAAAAGGGCCGGATGCATCCGGTCCTTTTTTAATTGGACGAGCGGAAGTCCACGGGAATTGTGATTTCCACGGGAACCTTTCGTCCGTTCAGCTCTCCCGGCTTCCAGTGCGGGGAGCTTTCAAGCGCCCGGACCGCTTCGGCGGACAACTTGCTGTCGGGCGGTGAGCAGGACGCAGGCGCCGATCAGACCCCGGAACGTCATGGCCTGGCCTGGAACACGGCGCGCAGTTCGCCGTCGCTCAACAGCAGCAGCATCGGGCCGTCCATGTCGTAATGGGTCACCGATTCGAGCATTTTGGTGAAGGCGTCCTCCTCGTCCATGCCCGGGCAGGCCATCATCGTCGCGGCCAGAGGCCCGATCTTCAGCGTGCGTTTCCCGTCGGTCTTGTAGGCGCCCGTCAGGCGGTTGCAGGCCCCGACGCCCGTCAGGCGATTGCCTTCGGCGAGCAGCGTGACGGTGAATTTGCCCTCCTCGGGTTTGACCGCCTTGCCGCCGAGCTGGATCAGCTGCCACTCGGTGCCCGCCAGCGGGCGGCGGGTCTTTTTCTGGTAGGAGCGGCAGTTGCAGCATCCGGCCATAAAGGCCGCAGCGACAGCGACTATCGCAATTTTCAGTAAAATCTTCATCGTTTTTCCATTTGGATCATATGGCAAATATAGGGAATTAATTATACCTTTGTACAACTTCCGGACCCGATATTTCCGCCGCAGGCGGATATAAGTCCCCGCTTCGGCGTGGATTCAAGGGAGGGTCGGGCCTGTACATGCGGCCAGAGGCTGCGAGTACGGCGGTTGGAAGCACGAAGGCTTAAATAATTTCAAGATAATTTTTTATGAAAACCATCATCGCTTCTCCCCATGCGCCCAAGGCCGTGGGTCCCTATTCGCAGGCCGTCGAGGCCGGCGGTGCGCTCTATGTTTCGGGACAGCTCCCGATCGACGCCGCGTCCGGAAAGATGGACGAAGGCATCGAGGCCCAGACGCGCCGGTCGCTCACGAACCTCGGCCATATTCTGCGCGAAGCCGGATACGATTATTCCGACGTGGTGAAAACCACGGTCCTGTTGCAGTCGATCGGCGATTTCGCCGCCATGAATGCCGTCTATGCGGAGTTCTTCACCTCGGAGATGCCGGCGCGCATGTGCTACCAGGTCGCGGCGCTGCCGATGGGCGCGCTGGTCGAAATCGACGCCGTGGCGGTGAAATAATCCCGCCTTCGGACCGAAGGCGCGCTCCGGGTATCTGGGGCGTGCCTTTTGCTCTTTTGTAGATATTTTGTGAATAAGTTTGGCTCTTCATGCTGGCTTTTTATCCGGAAAAGCCGCAATTTTGTAAAACCGGGTTTTGCCCGCCGTGACGCCTGAAATCTGAAAATATAGAAATAATAGTCTGAAAATAGTTATGTCAAAAGCCACCAAAGCCGACACGCCGCAGAAGGTCAATTACAACGATGCGGTTGCCGAGTCGAAGAAGTATTTCGACGGGGACGACCTCGCCGCCACGGTGTGGGTCAGCAAGTACGCCCTCAAGGACTCTTTCGGAAACATCTACGAGAAATCGCCGCGCGAGATGCACGAGCGCATCGCTTCCGAAATCGAACGCATCGAGCAAAAATACCCGAACCCGCTCCCGAAGGAGGAGGTTTTCGCGTTGCTCGACCATTTCCGTTACGTCATTCCGCAGGGCGGCCCGATGACCGGCATCGGCAACAATTTCCAGGTGGCGTCGCTGTCGAACTGCTTCGTCATCGGCCATAAGAACCCCGCCGACTCCTACGGCGGCATCTTCCGCATGGACGAGGAGCAGGTCCAGCTGATGAAACGCCGCGGCGGCGTGGGCCACGACCTTTCGCACATCCGCCCCACGGGCAGCCCGGTGCTCAACTCGGCACTCACGTCGACGGGCATCGTGCCCTTCATGGAGCGTTACTCGAACTCGACGCGCGAGGTGGCGCAGGACGGGCGGCGCGGCGCGCTGATGCTGTCGCTGTCGATCAAGCACCCCGACGCCGAGCGGTTCATCGACGCCAAGGTCGACACGGGCAAGGTGACGGGCGCTAACGTCTCGATCAAGATCGACGACGATTTCATGCGTGCGGCCCTCGCCGGGAAGAAATACCACCAGCAGTTCCCGATCAAGTCGGACAACCCCAAATACGAGCAGGACATCGACGCCCGGAAGCTCTGGGAGAAGATCATCCACAACGCGTGGAAGTCTGCCGAACCGGGCGTGCTGTTCTGGGATACGATCATCCGCGAAAGCATTCCCGACTGCTATGCCGACGAGGGTTTCGTGACGGTTTCGACCAACCCCTGCGGCGAGATCCCGCTCTGCCCCTACGATTCGTGCCGCCTGCTGGCGATGAACCTGTTGAGCTATGTGGACAACCCGTTCAAGGCCGATGCGAAGTTCAATTTCGACAAGTTCAGGGACCACGTATACAAGGCGATGCACATGATGGACGACATCATCGACCTCGAACTGGAAAAGGTCGAACAGATCATCGGGAAGATCGCCGCCGACCCCGAAGACCTGGATGTGCGCCGCGTGGAGCTGGAGCTTTGGAAGAAGATCCGCGAAATGGCGCGGAAGGGCCGCCGTACGGGTCTGGGCATCACGGCCGAGGGCGACATGCTCGCCGCGCTGGGTCTGCGCTACGGCACGCAGGAGGCGATCGACTTCGCCGTCGAGGTGCAGAAGTGCCTCGCTCTGGCGGCTTACGGCGCTTCGGTGAAGATGGCCGCCGAGCGCGGCGCCTTCCCGGTTTACGACGCCGCGAAGGAGGTGAACAACCCGATGATCGCCCGTATCCGCGAGGCCGATCCGGCGCTCTACGAGGAGATGACGAAGGTGGGCCGCCGCAATATCGCCATGCTGACCATCGCGCCCACGGGAACCACGTCGCTCATGTCGCAGACCACTTCGGGCATCGAGCCGGTGTTCCGCACCGTCTACAAGCGCCGCCGCAAGATCAATCCTTCGGACGTGGACACCCACGTCGATTACGAGGACGAAACGGGCGAAAAGTTCCAGGAGTACAACGTTTACCATCATAATTTCGTCAAATGGCTGGAAGCCAGCGGGTACGACACCTCGAAGCTGGCGACGATCTCCGACGCCGAACTGAACGAGTGGGTCGCCGCGTCGCCCTACCACGGCGCCACGGCCAACGACGTCGACTGGGTGGCCAAGGTCAAGATGCAGGGCGCCATCCAGAAATGGGTGGACCATTCGATCTCGGTGACGGTGAACCTGCCGAACAACGTCTCGGAGGCGTTGGTGGCCGATGTTTACCGCACGGCTTGGGAGTGCGGCTGCAAGGGCGTCACGGTCTACCGCGACGGCTGCCGCGACGGCGTGCTGCTGGAGAAGAACTCCAAGAGCCGGAAGACGTGCGAGGAGCATCCCGGCGAGGTGCAGAAGCGTCCCAAGTCGATTCCTGCCGACATCGTGCGGTTCAAGAACGGCACGGAGGACTGGATCGCCTTCGTGGGCTTGCAGGGCGGGCGTCCCTACGAGGTCTTCACGGGTAAGATCGAAGAGGACGCCATGTTCATTCCCCCGAAGATCAAGAAGGGCTTCATCATCAAGGTCCGCGAGGCGGACGGTACGAAACGCTATGATTTCCAGTACACCGACCGTTACGGTTATACGAACACCATCGGCGGCATCTCGCGTCTGTTCAACGAAGAGTTCTGGAACTACGCCAAGCTCATTTCGGGCGTGCTGCGTCACGGCATGCCGATCGAGAAGACCGTGTCGCTGATCGAGTCCCTGCATCTGGACAGCGAGTCGATCAACACGTGGAAGACCGGCGTGTGCCGTGCGTTGAAACAGTATATCGTCGACGGCACGAAATCCAAGGGGAAATGCCCGAGCTGCGGACAGGAGAATATGGCCTATCAGAACGGCTGTCTGACCTGCATGTCGTGCGGCTATTCCAAGTGCGGCTGATGTTTTTTTTACCTGATTTGTGTTCTAAAAAGCCCCAATGCCCAGGCATTTGGGGCTTCTTTGTCTCCGAAGCTCTCTTTTTTCTGTTTTTTTTGACCGGATTTGAATGGTTTTTGTGAAAAAATTGTGTACTTTTACGACAAGTATGTAAGACGTATTAAAGATGAATATTATGAGAAAGATTTTCTTGACTTTTTTGCTCGTGGCTTTCGCCTCTGCCGCATTTGCCGAAGGAACGCCGAAGAAGCCGAGCGTTGCCGGATTCGTGTCGAACGGATTCTGGGATAATTGGGAGATTTCGGCCGGTTTCGGAACCGGCACAGCCTTCTCCAACGGCGGTAACTCCGGCTCTTGGGGCGACCGTTTCGGTTTCGAGGGCAACCTGTCGGTGACGAAGTGGGTGCATCCGGTCTTCGGTATGCGCGCTCAATTGCAGGGCGGATGGTTCAACAATTTCGATTCCCAGATCGGCAAGATGACGTGGCCGTACATGTTCGGACACTTGGATTTCATGGTTAACGCCTCGAACTGGATCGGCGGTTACCGTGCTGACCGTGCGTGGTATGCCGTGCCGTTCGCCGGTTTCGGTTACATGGCTTCGAACTTCACGGACCGTAGCCAGCGTGAGAATGCATCCGGTTCGCGCCAGGAGTTCGCCTTCACGGCGGGTCTGCTCAGCAAGTTCCGCCTGTCGCCCGCATTCGATTTCAATATCGAACTCAAGGGGTTGCTCGCCAAGTCGGATATTTGCCCTGCGGAGATGAACGGTTCTTATCTGGCCGGACTTTCCGCTACGGCTGGTATCACCTACCGCTTCAACCAGCGTGGCTGGGAGCGCGGCGTTCCGGGCTATACGGCCGATGACATCCGTGCTTTCCAGAATGCAGTGGCTGCGGGCAATTCCGCCCTCGAAGCCGCCCGGTCGGAGAATGCGGATCTGGCCAACAGACTGAAGGCTGCCGAGGCCGAGGCCGACGCCGCTAAAGCCGCTGCCGCCGCTGCTGCTGCCAAAGCCGCCGCCGAGGCCGCTGCCGCACAGAAGGTGAACACCCTCAGCCCGACTTCGATCATTTTCTACGATTACAGCATGTCGAAGCTGACGCCGAAGGAGAAGACCCGCCTCGAACTGATGGCCGACCTGATCAAGAGCGGTCCGAAAGACCGGGTCTACAAGATCGAGGGCCACGCCGACCAGCAGACGGGTACGGCGGCAGGCAACAAGCGCGTTGCCGAGAACCGCGCCAAGAGCGTTTACGACTTCCTCGTAAAATGCGGCGTGAACCCCAAACAGCTGACCTACGAAGGCAAGGGCAACGCAGCCAATGTTTACGAGAACAACCAGAAGGCCAACCGCGCCGTGATCATCAAATAAGGCCGGGCCGTATTGGGGAGGGCGAATGGAACCTTCCCGCCATAGAGAAAAAGATGCTCCGTTTGCGGGAGCATCTTTTTTCATATATATATTATATAAGGTATGCTTTTTTGCCGAACCCGGACTTACCGGATGATGACGGCGTTGACGAGCCGTACGCCCGAACGGCGGTTTATCTCCTCCTTGAGCGCCTCGCGCTGGTAGAAAAGTTCCGAGCGCAGGACGCTCGACTGTATGCGTACGTACAGGATGTGCTTTTCGAGCCGCAATTCGGTGGTGACATCCGCGGCGCGGTTGCCGACAATCTCGCGCCATGTGTCCGGCAGTTTGCCTTCGGCGACTTTCTCGGCGATGTAGGGGCGTTTGAAAAACTCCTCCAGCAGGTCGCCCATCAGCATGGTTTTGGTTCGTCTCATGGCTGTTCGTCGGTTGATTCGGGTACGGATCGCTCTTTTTCCGCGCCTTTCGCGGAATCTTCCGTTGTATTTTCCGCGGCGTTCTCCGGGGTGTTTGCGGCGTTTTCAGCTGCATTCCCGGCCGGGCCTTCCGCCGGATCTTCCGCCGCGGCCCGCTCCTGCGTCACGGCGCCTTCGGCGACTGAAAAGAGCGTGTAGTCGCCGCCCGCCTTGTCGAGAATCCGTTTCAGGCGTGTCGGGTTGCAGTCGGTGATCAGGATTTGCCCGAAGGTGTCGTCCGAGACCAGCCGGATCAACTGTTCGACCCGCCCGGCGTCGAGCTTGTCGAACAGGTCGTCCAGCAGCAGGATCGGGCGTTCGCCCTTCGTCTGGGCGACGACGGCGTACTGCGCCAGTTTGAGGGCGATCAGGAAGGATTTCTGCTGTCCCTGCGATCCGTATTTGCGCAGGGGATAACCTCCGATTTTCAGCACCAGGTCGTCGCGGTGAATGCCTGCCGTCGTGAATTCGTTGACGATGTCCTTCTGCCGCGCATCGAGCAGTATCTCCTCGAACGGACGGTCGTTCAGCTCCGATTTGTAGTGCAGTTCGACCTGCTCCCGGTCGCCCGAGAGGATGCTGTAATAGGCCGCGGTCACGGGTTGCAGCCGCTCGGCGAACTCCTGCCGCCGGGCGTGGATGGCCTTGCCGTGTTCGCACAGCTGCATGTCGTAGATTTGGAGCATGGTTTCGTCGGGCCGGGTTTTCAGCAGGCGGTTGCGTTCGGCCAGCACGGCGTTGTAGCGCATCACCGAACCGAGATAGGCGCGGTCCAACTGCGAAATGAAGGCGTTGAGATAGCGTCGGCGCTCGTCGGCGGCGTCCGAGATCAGCGCGCTGTCGGCCGGCGACACGATCACCGCGGGAATCAGTCCCACGTGGTCCGAAAGTCGTTCGTACTCCTTGCCGTTGCGCTTGAGCACCTTGCCGCCCTTGCGCGAGAAGCTGCACACGATGGTTTCCCGCTTGCCGGCATCGCTCGCATAGGTCCCTTCGACGAGGAAGAAGTCGGCGCCGTGGCGGATGCTCTGCCCGTCGGTCATCGGCAGCGACGACTTGCACATCGAGAGGTAGTAAACGGCGTCCACGACGTTGGTTTTGCCCGCGCCGTTGTCGCCCACCAGGCAGTTGATGCCGGGGCACAGCGCGAGTTCCTCCTGGGAGATGTTTTTGAAATTCAGCAGCGCTATTTTCTTCAGATGCATAGGACAAAAATACAAAAAATCCGGACACGACATTGCACATTGTGAATAGTTTTGTATCTTTGCAAACTATCGTACGAATTATAAACTAATAACACAATAAGCAATATGGCAAAGCAGAACGTCGCCGAGCAGGAAACCCTCGGCGAAGCAATGAACAAAACGGAGTTGTTTTTCGAGAGGAACGGCCGGACGATGTCCTACGTTTTCCTCGGTCTGCTCGTCCTCGCAGCCCTCGTTTTCGGCTACCGCTCGCTGATCCTCCAGCCCCGCGCCACGAAGGCCGCCGAGATGATCGCCGAGGCGCAGAACCGTTTCGAAGGCGAGAACCCCGATTTCGAGACGGCGCTGCTGGGCGACGACAACGCGGCCGGTTTCCTCGACGTGATCGAGAAGTACGGCTCGACGCCTTCGGGCAACCTCGCCAAGCATTATGCGGGCATCTGGAGAACGCCGCCAAATACCTGGCGAAGTTCTCGCAGCTGAAAGGTATCCCCGGGGAGCTGATCAACGCACAGAACTACGGTTTGCAGGGCGATATCGCCGTCGAGCAGCAGGATTACGCCAGGGCGGTGAAGTTCTACGAGAAGGCCGTGAAGGCCGCCGACAACAACCTGACGGCCCCGATGTACCTGCGCAAGGCAGGTCTTGCGGAGCAGGCGCAGGGCAATGAGCAGAAAGCCGCGGCTTTCTATGAAGAGATTTTGACTTCGTATCCCGCCTCGATGGAGGCCCGCGATGCGGAAAAGCTGCTCGGCAGCATCAAATAGCGAAAGACGATGGCGACCAAGAATCACAACCTTTCCAAATTCGACTCACCCCTGCCTTCGGCCGCTGACATGCGGTTCGGTATCGTCGTGGCCGAGTGGAACCGCGAGGTCACCGAGGCCCTGTTGGAGGGAGCCGTGCGCACGCTGCGTGCCGCCGGGTGCCCCGATATGAATATCCAGGTCAAATATGTCCCGGGCACGTTCGAGCTTTCGCTCGGCGCGCAGTTCTTCGCGGAGTATACCGACGTGGACGCCGTCATCGCTCTCGGATGCGTTATCCAGGGCGACACGCGCCACTTCGATTTCATCTGTCAGGGCGTGACGCAGGGCATTACGCAGCTGCAAATCCAGTGGAACATGCCCATCGCTTTCGGCGTGCTGACGGTGGGCGACATGCAGCAGGCCCTCGACCGCTGCGGCGGCCGTCACGGCAACAAGGGCGACGAGGCTGCGGCCACGGCCATCAACATGGTGAAGTTGCAGATCGACATGGAGGCGGCTTCGCCCGACCACGAACCCGACCGGCGCAATATCAACTGATTGCCGCTTTCTGGCGGCGATTTTTCGCACATCCTTTAAACGAGGCGGATGGACAGTACCGAAGTACATTCCATCCGCCTCGTTCTTTTGCTGTCCGGCGTTCGTTCGTCTGATCCGTTCCCGCCGCTCGCCCGGACTTGTTCAGCTGTCGCCGCTTCGGCCGGTCATTGGGCCTTTTCGAGCGTGATGCGCTCCGAATAGCGGCGTCCGAAACGGTCCGTGGCGACTACCTCGATCGTCTGTGCCGAAGCCGAAGGACGCGCTTTGAAATAGAAGTCCGAGATGCGGGGATGCTGCGATTTGGCGAGTTTCCGCCCGGCGTTTTTCAGAGAGTCGAGATGCGCCGCATAGTCGGGGTCGATGATCTGGATGCGCTGCATTGCGCCGCGGTAACGGCCGTCCTCGTACCAGACGACGGTCCAGCAGGGGTCCCAGTTCCAGATTTTGGCCACGACGCTTCCGGGAAACGCTTCCACCTGCCCGGGCTGCCATACCCGCAGTTGCCGTACGGCCGGAGACCCGAGGCTCCGGTACTCCCACGAGAACTCTCCGCCGCACTCGCGGAAGAGCTGGTAGCCTTTGGGCGTGCCGTCCTTGTTGATCGGGTCGTACCACAGATTTCCGCAGATCTGTGCCACGTTGTGCTCCACCACTCCTTCGCGGATGTCGTAGTTCGAGTTGACGTGCGTGTGTCCCGTGATGAAATGCAGTTCGTGGCCGGCGAAGGCGTCCATCAGCCTGGCGGCCGACTCCATGACCTGATTGCCTTTCCAGGCCTTCATGGCCGGGGCGTGCATGGCCACGCAGACGCGCGACCCGGCGGGCAGCCGCCGGGCGTATTCCGCGGCCCAGGCCAGTTGCAGCGAGTCGATCTGCTCGTCGTATTTCTTCGCTCCGTGGTAGACGATGTCGTCGAGGACGATGTAGTGGGTCCGTCCCATGTCGAAGGCGTAGTAGGTGGGGCCGAAATGGTTCCGGTAGTTCTCCGTGGCCTCCCGGTCGGTGTATTTGTTCCGGTCGTGGTCGTGGTTGCCGATCACGCCGTAGACCGGTATTCCGAGCGATGCGAACTGCTCGCGGACGCCGGCGAACAGCTCCGGAGAGTCCCAGACGATGTCGCCGAGCAGCAGCGCCGCCTGTGCCGTGCCCCGTTGCTTTCCGAGGGCGGTCGCGCGTCGCAGTTCGGGGATGATCTCGGTTCGGAGCCGGTCGAAATGCGCCGCGGTTTTGGGCTGCGGGTCGCCGATCGCCAGCAATTCGTAAACCTCGCCCGTGGCCGGCCACGGACGCAGCTCGAAATCGTAACGCTTCGTGGAAGCGGCGTAGGGCCGGAAGAATTGCGGGATGTCCTGCTCCATGGGGGCCAGGTAGCCGGAAGGGGTTACGATGCTGATGAACAGTGCGTCGTCGTCGGCGTCGAGGGTGAAAGTTCCGTCGGCGCCGCTTTCGGTGAAGGAGTGGCCGTCCGTGACGGTGACGCCGGAGACCGGCGTCCCGGCGCATTTGACCGTGCCCCGGATCGGGCGGGCCGTAACGGCTGCGCCGAGGCAGCAGACGAGCAGCAGGACAATGAATCGTTTCATGGTTTCGGTAGGTTTTGGGTTTCGTTCTGATCGGTGCGGGCCGCTAAAAGAGGCCCAGGTTATCCAGGAAGATCAGCAGCAGCACCGCCGGGCAGACGTAGCGCACGAGGAAGATGAACACCCCGTAGATACGGAATTTCAGCGTGCCGTTGTTGCTGATTTCGGCCTTGAGTATTTTCCGGTCGAGGCGCCAGCCGACGAAAATGCAGGTGAAAAATCCGCCGGCGGGGAGCAGGATGTTGGCCGTGAGGTAGTCGAGCGAGTCGAAAATCGTGAGTCCGAAGATGTTCCATCCCTTCAGAACGCCCAGCGACAGCGATGCCACGGCGGCCAGCGCCATGCAGGCTCCGGTCGTGGACCATGCGGCGGCCCGCCGGCTCATGTGCCACTCCTCGTGCATGTAGGCCGTGATGACTTCGTGTAAAGAGATGGTCGAGGTGAGCGCCGCAACGACCAGCAGCAGAAAGAATACCGACGACCAGACCATGCTCAGCGGCATCGAGTTGAAGATGCCCGGCAGGGTGATGAATACGAGCGACGGTCCCGACGAGGGTTCGATGCCCACGCTGAACACCGCCGGGAAGATCACCACGCCGGCCAGCACGGCTACCAGTGTGTCGAGGATCGTGACGTTGAGCGCCGTGTGGCGCAGGTTGGTATCGGGTTTGAAGTAGGAGGCGTAGGTGACCATCGTGCCGATGCCGATCGAGAGCGAGAAGAAGGCCTGCCCCAGCGCCACGAGCACCGTCGAGGGCGTCACCTTCGAGAAGTCGGGCCGGAACAGGAACCGAAGCCCTTCCTCGCCGCCGGGCATCAGCAGCGAGTGGATCGACAGTGCGATCAGGATGACGAACAGCAGGGGCATCAGCACCTTTGCCGAGCGTTCGATGCCTTTCTGCACGCCCGTCGCGATGACGAAGTGCGTGGCCAGCACGAACAGCGCGGTGTAGAGCACGGGCCGCCACGGGTTCTGGATGAAATTCTCGAAAACGCTCTTGTATTCGTCGGCGGTGGTGTACCGGGCAAGGCTTCCCGTCACGGAGTGAACCATGTATTCGGCGGTCCATCCCGACACCACGAAGTAGAAGCCCAGGATCAGGAACGCTGCCACGACGCCGTTGTAGCCCAGGAAACTCCACTTGGGGGCGAGCGCCCGGTAGGCTCCCACGGCATTGCGGTGCGAGGCGCGTCCGACCGAGAATTCGGCCACCATGATGGGCAGTCCCAGCAGCAGGACGCAGAGAATGTAAATCACCAGAAAAGCTCCGCCGCCGTTGTCTCCGGCGACATAGGGGAACCGCCAGATATTTCCCAGCCCCACGGAACTTCCGGCCGCGACGAGCACGGCGCTCAATTTGCCGCCCAGCGTTGCGCGGCCGTGTGAATGATGCATATATCGGTTCTATTTGAAAAACTGCGCGCACGCAGCCGCGTGCGCGCAGTTTTCTATTTCTCCAGTACGACGCTCACCTTCTCCAGTTTGCCGCCGAGCGGGGGCGCCAGTTTCGAGACGGTGCATTTTACGTGCCGAACCTGCCGGAACGAGGCGTAGACCGCCTCGATGATGTTCATCGCCACGCGCTCGATCGTGCGCTGGGTAATGCGCATCTGGAGCGAGACGACTTCGTAGACCGTGAGGTAGTTGACCGTCTGTTCGACGCTGTCCTCGGCGGCCGCGTCGCCCAGGCAGGCCGTGATCTCCAGGTCGACCGTGAAGCGGTTGCCGACCTTCCGTTCGAGTTCGTAGCAGCCGTGCAGCGCCCGGAACTCCATGCGCTGGAGAACGATCCGGTATTCCATCCTATTCGGCGATCACGAGGTAATAGTTCTTCTTGCCGCGCTGCACGAGCAGGTATTTGCCCGCGATTAGGTCCGCGTCGGTCACCGGGCGCATCGCGTCGGCCAGCTTCTCCTTGTTGAGCGACACGCCGCCGCCCTGTACCAGCTTGCGGCACTCGCCTTTCGAGGCGAAGATGTCGCTTTTCTCGGCGCAGAGGTCCACGAACGGGATGCCGGCCGCGAGTTCCGTGCGGGCCACGCGGTACTGGGGCACGCCTTCGAACACTTGCAGCAGGGTCTGCTCGTCGAGACGGTGCAGAGCCTCCGACGTGGCGCCGCCGAAGAGGATGGCCGAGGCCTCGACGGCCTTTTCGTACTCTTCGCGCGAGTGGATCATGCAGGTGATCTCCTCGGCCAGCCGTTTCTGCAATACGCGCAGGTGGGGAGCCGCGTCGTGCTCGGCGATGAGCGCGTCGATGGTCTCACGGTCGAGCAGCGTGAAGATCTTGATGTAGCGTTTGGCGTCCTCGTCGCTGACGTTGAGCCAGAACTGGTAGAACTTGTAGGGCGATGTGTAGCGCGGGTCGAGCCATACGTTGCCGCTCTCGGTCTTGCCGAATTTCGTGCCGTCGGCCTTGGTGATCAGCGGGCAGGTGATGCCGAAGGCCTCGGCCTCGGCGCCCAGCTTGCGGCGGATCAGCTCCGTGCCGGTGGTGATGTTGCCCCACTGGTCGGCGCCGCCCAGCTGGATTTTGCAGTTCATCGTCTCGTAGAGGTGCAGGAAGTCGTAGCCCTGAACCAGTTGGTAGGTGAATTCGGTGAACGACATGCCGTCGCCCTCGCCGTTGAAGCGTTTCTTCACGGAGTCTTTGGCCATCATGTAGTTGACGGTGATGCACTTGCCGATGTCGCGGATGAAATCGAGGAACGTGAATTCCTTCATCCAGTCGTAGTTGTTGACCAGCGCGGCGGCGTTCGGGGCGTCGGAGTCGAAGTCGAGCAGTTTGGCCAGCTGGCGTTTGATCGCCTCCTGATTGTGACGCAGGGTCTTTTCGTCGAGCAGGTTGCGCTCCTGCGATTTGCCCGAGGGGTCGCCGATCATGCCCGTCGCACCGCCCACGAGGGCCAGCGGACGGTGGCCGCACATCTGGAAGTGCTTGAGGATCATCACGCCCACCAGGTGGCCGATATGCAGCGAGTC
>ENA-UEOL01000851-UEOL01000851.1-human-gut-metagenome-genome-assembly--contig:-NODE-851-length-21540-cov-6.225411_pt1 | contig 21540 bp, 18 predicted proteins | sample MGYA00242884_ERZ507884 | MGnify/ENA primary metagenome ERZ507884 (study PRJEB26167, sample SAMN06115417) | human gut metagenome | host: Homo sapiens | place: China:Chongqing | collected 2015-03-06... | reverse complement strand
CGGCGCGGAGCGCCGGGGCCTAATCCTATTTTGCTCAACAATTTACCTTTTTGGTGGAAATGTTTTGCCCTATGTCATAGTAGCATATGACAGGTGGGGTGTCAATAATAGGGTCAAAACTGTAACTATTATATGTACACTTTTAATCTTTGGTCGCAGTAATTTTTCCCCATTCGCAATCCTTGCATTCCTCATGTTCGCCACATGGCGGGATGCAGGTGTCTGGGTCAAACGGGCAAGAATAGAAATCGTAACACATGGGGGCTCCTTATAGAAAAAAATATTGGTCTACTCTCACTCGACCAGTTATCACTGTTTCAAAAATTACTCGGCAACAACCATCTTTTCCATGCAATCACCGCAGATTATGTTGATTGCCTTTGTCGCTCGGCAGCTATTACCGCATTTCGGACAGATGTATTTGCGTGTGCTGCTGGGCTTTTTTGTTCTGCTCCCGCTCCCCTTGGAAAGTGTGCCGAGAACATCTAGCAGGGAAACACCCTCGACCATCTGCAAGTCCTGCCAGCCCTGTTGCTCGATGAAATCCAGCAGGTCAATTCCGGGGCTGGTAATTGTCCAACCGTATTTGGGGTGGTGCTCCACTTCCAGCCCGTGCGCCTCGGCCATGACTTTAAATCGCTTGTTGTGATACACGCCGTTATTGCTGGTGTCCTTGATGGATTCGGGGTTGCCGTTCGCGTCGAGGATTTTTGAGCCGTAACCAACTGCGCAGGCAAGGTGGCACATTTCGTGCAAAAGCGTGGCGCAGGTTTCCTCGATTGGGCGATTGAGAGTGGCCGAACTGATGTTGATTTCGTACCGCCGTTCGTCGCCCGCTTGCCAAACCTTACCGCAGGTAAAATGTCCGTATGCTCCAACGGTCTTTTTGAGGCTGATTACGACCTCTGGCAATGCGCCGTCAAAAAAGTGATTGTTGAGAAGTCGGAACATCTTTTCAAGCTGTCCAGCTACGCGGCTTGTTTTAATCGTCTGTTTCATTTTCGTTGTCCTTTCGTCTTAAAAGTTTACTTTTAATTCCCCGCCGAAGCGGTTTGCAGGTTTGGCCCCTGCCGACGAGAAGAAAAAGTAAAGCCCACACCCTGTGTCAACAAATCATGGAATATCGCAGCACCCCCGCAAAGTGCGAGAATATGCCGTGAAAGCTTGTTGACTAAAGGGTGTGGGCTTATATACTTTTTTGAGCGGCAGGGCCACGCTTCCTCGTCCCGCCGCAGCGACGTTCCTTATTTAAAATGTGAAATTTTCGTATTCCTAGATTTTTAAAACGCTTTTGATGCGCAATGTAGGTATAGTACATTTGGAAAGAAAAAAGCATCAAAAGTTCAAACTTCCGATGCGTTAAACTTTTCCAGTTGGCAAGCGGGTTTATCCCGCGTCAAAAGATAGGTTCAAAAAGGAGTTGGTTTTATTGAGGGTTTTCGGCTATGTTCGCGTTTCGACCAAAGGCCAAGCGCCGGGTACATCGTTGGATGAGCAGACGGCGGAGATATTAGAAAAATATCCCACGGCGGTTATCGTCCGAGAGGTGGCATCTGGCGCATCGGAACGACCAGAGTTCAAAAAAATCTGTGAGCAGTTAGAAACGGGTGACACGCTCGTCGTCTGCAAATTAGACCGCTTTTGTAGGACAGCCAAAGAGGGGCTGGGTTATGTAGACTATCTGCGAGGCAAGGGCGTGGCGGTACACATTTTAAATATGGGCGTGATTGACAATAGCCCGATGGGGCGGCTGATGGTGACGATGCTGCTGGCTTTCGCGGAGTTTGAAAGAGCATTGATAATTGAGCGCACACAAACTGGCAAGGCCGCCGCTCGCAGCCGGACAGGTTTTCGGGATGGCCGTCCGCCTAAATTTTCACACGAGCAGATAGACCATGCAATTTGCTTGCTTGAAAACCACAGCTACAAAGAAGTCACCAAAATGACAGGCATCTCGCGTAGCACATTACAACGAGAGAATCAAAAAAGGAGAAACCAATAATGAAAAAGATTACTGTATTAGACATCAAATTTTTCCCGCACACCGTCCGCTGGTATCGAAGGAAAAAATCAAAGCAGGACAGCACACAGGTGTCTTGCTTTGATGGTTTTGCACACATCGAGACCTCTGACGGGATGAGCACAGCGCACGTCCGGGTTATCTGTGACCCGATGGAAAAGCCAGATAAAATCTGCACCGTACATATGGCACGCGCATACGATGTGGGCCAGTTATCTGCGCAGGATGTGCAGATGGCAGCCTACGAGTGCGTGTTGCAGGAGATGCAACAATATATTTGTGCCGAACTGCAACGGTGAGAATCCCAAAGGGGCAGGAACGGCCACAAGGCGTCCCGATGGGGGCCGCAGCCCCCACTGACGGCAAGCGGGTCTTGTCGGCAGCGGGGAGTCCAGAGGGGTCACGCCCCTTTGGCAAGGTAAGCCCGCTGGCGGGCGGTGGGAGTTTCCGCAGAAACTGCCATACCTTGTATTGCAGATTACAACTGCAATACAGCCCCGTCCGCAAGCCCCGGTAGATTTAAGGGTGTGCGGCAAGCGCGAGAAAGGAGCAACGCGACGTGGCGAGCGTAACAAAATTTACGGCGGGCGCAATCTACAATCAACTGCGCCACAACCTGCGGCAAATCGCTCACTCCGGAAACCCGGACATTGACCCGGCTCGGCTGCGGCAGGACTATGTCCTGTCGCCCGACAGGGGCATGAGCGATTACGACTATTTCCAAGAGCGGTTAAGCCAACTGTACGTCTATGGCCGGAACGACGTTAAGGTCATGGCGGGATGGGTTGTAACCGCACCGCAGGACTTAGAGCAGGAACAGTACGACGATTTTTTCTTGGCCGTTTATGACTTTTTGGAAAATCGCTACGGTGAGGAAAACGTCATACAGGCCGTCGTCCACGATGACGAGGGCGGTCAACCACACCTGCATTTTTGTTTTATCCCGGTAGTCGAGGATAAAAAGCACGAGGAGGGGTACAAGGTGTGTGCCAATGACGTATTAGACCGTCGAGAGCTTCGCAATTTCCATCCAGACCTGCAACGCTACTTGGATGAACACGGCTTAGAGGATGCCTGCGTTATGACGGGTGTGACCCGCGCACAGGGCGGTAATCGGACAGTCGCAGAACTCAAGGCCGAGCGTGAGCAGGAATACGAGCAGGAAAACGAGCGCCCAGAACTCAACTTCGGCGGGCCAAGCGTTGAGGTCGAACAAGAATTACATTTTTGAGGTGCGCTATGAAACAGGCCGTATTACTTATAGACTGTTATCTGTACGGCACAATAGCAATTCTGGCTGTTGTGCTGCTGGTGCTGGTTTACCTGCACGGACAGGCCAACCACCTGCCCAATCCATTTGCGCGAAAAAATATTGTCTATCGCCCAGCCCCCAAAGCGCGGGGTGTGCTGTTGGGCAAAAAATATGGTCTGTTGGCGTACTCACCAGAGCAGGACGAGGGACACATTATCGTGATGGGCCCGTCCGGCACTGGCAAGACAAGTGCCCTGCTGATTCCGACGTTGCGGAGTTGGCAGGGCACTGCCCTTGTTGTGGATATATCCGGCGACATATCCGCCAATGTGGACACACCCAACAAAATTATTTTTGACCCAACGGCGGCCAACTGTGTGCCTTATGATGTGTTTGCATCCATCGACGCTGCCCCAGACGAGAGCGAGCGACAGGAGCGACTGGAACAGCTTGCCTATCTGCTGTTGCCAGATAAATCCAACGACAGCGAGGCAGGCGTATTTTTCACAAAAAATGGCCGCAAAATGATAACGGCGGCGCTGATTTGTTACTATGGCATGGGATGGGGATTTATCGAGATTTGCGAGCGTTTCCTCGGCCATGACTGGCGCGGGCTTCTGAATGATATTGCAAAGCAAAAGAACAAAATTGCCAATATGTATATCAGTTCTTTTGTTGGAGCAAGTGAACAAAACACGGCAGGCTGCAAACAGGCGGCAGACGATGCGCTGAAATTGTTTGCGACGAACGAAAAAATTAAAAATGCACTCCGAAAAGCCGCCAGCTACGAGCCATCCATCAGTCCGGCCACGCTGGAAACAAACAGCGTCTATATCTACATCCCGGACGAAAAGCTAAAAATCTACGGCGACCTGCTGCGCATTATCACGGCGCAGTCGATGGAGTATTTTTCTTCGCGGCCAAAGGAGCATACGCAGATGATTCTGTTTTGCTTGGATGAATTTGCATCCTTTGGCAAACTCCAAATAACCGAGGCCCTGCGTAAGCTGCGCAAACGCCATATCCGTATAATGGTACTGACGCAATCGTTGGCTGACCTTGACATGATTTATGGCAAGGATGAGCGGAAAGCAATGCTCGGTAATTTCAAATTTACTGTTCTGCTCGGCTGCAAGGACACCGAAACACAGGAGTATTTTTCCAAAATGATAGGCGACAAACGCTCTCCCTTGGAAACGGATTCCAGCGCTAAGCCCCAGCCGATAATCAAGTCCGCCGACCTTGCGCATTTGGAGCAGGATTTGTTTGTTATCTGTGATGATGGTGCAATCCGTTTGCGTAAAAATTTCTATTTCCAATAGGGGCACGGGGGAGTTGCCGTCTCCCCATTAGTGGATCACTACCGGGAGGCCCGCGCCCTCACCCAAACGCCTTGTCCTTTGCGATAAAAATATTGCTGCCACTCAAAACGGTAGTCTTTTTGGAGTAAAATCAAACCGCAATTTTCTTGCGTCAATGTCTCAAAAGTGTTGCAAAACTGGCAAGAGTATGATATATTTCTTATAAGTTGCTATGTTATGGCAATAAAAAAGAAAATCGCGGAAGAGGCGCCTCTTCCCTTACGGAGTGTACACTCCGTAAGGATAAGCTCTGTCTCCCGCCGAAAATTCAAAGGAGTATGTCAACGATGCGAAGAAAGTCTTATGCCAAGAGCGTTGTCGCTGTGGCTATGGCGGCAACCGTCGCGTTGAGCGCAACTGCCTGTGGGTCAAAATCCACGGCGGACACAGCCGACACATCCACCAGTCAGAGCGAGGCGGCCAGCTCGGAGGCTGAAACGCCTACCGCTACGCCAGCACCGACTGCAACCCCGTCCCCTACGGCCACGCCCGCTCCGGCGGAATCGACAGCAGAATCAACCGACAGCAAGAGCGAGCAGGGTAGCACCGATAACGGCGGCTTGTCTTCAGGCTCGCAGAGCGGCAATGCCAACAGCGGCAAAAACAATTCCGGCTCCAACAAGGGCAGTCAGTCCGGTAAAACGACCAATACGGCCAAAGCACCTGCACAGGCTGCTGCTCCTGCACCCACGGCTACGCCGAAGCCCATCACCTACACTTACGTCGTCCGCAAGCACCCCGCAAGCTGCACGACGGCGGGCTACGACGAGCACATCTGCCAAGAGTGGGGCGGTATGAACTACAACGACAACTACGTTGCCCCCAACGGCCACGACTGGGGCACGGGCGTTGTCACCAAGCAAGCCACCTACTACGAAAAGGGTGCAATTACTTACACTTGCAAAAACTGCGGCGAGACCCGCACCGAGGAAACGCCGGAGCTGGATAAAACCTACCATATCAAAGAGGTCGTTGCGCCGACCTGCACATCCGAGGGCTACACGATTTACGAGTGCAACGAGGTTCCCGGCCTGACCTACAAGGGCGAGTACACCGCCAAGCTGCCCCACAGCTGGGATGGCGGTGTTGTCACCAAGGCCGCAACGATTTACGCGAAGGGCGTCAAGACCTTTACCTGCACGGTTTGCGGCGAGACCCGCACCGAGGACATCCCCGTGCTGGACAAGACGTGGCACAAGGGCAAGACCGTTGCCCCGACCTGCACCGAGCAGGGCTACACCGTCTACATCTGCGACCAGGACGAGAGCCTGACCGAGAAGCGCGACTACACTGCCGCCCTCGGCCATGATTATGACAACGGCGTTGTTACCACCCCGGCGACCTGCACGACAGAGGGCGTGTTGACCTACACCTGCACCCGCGACGGCGCAACGAAGACCGAAACCATCCCCGCACTGGGTCACAAGTGGGATAACGGTACGATTACCACCGCGCCGACCTGCGAGGCCGAGGGCGAGAAGACCTATAAATGCACCAACGACGGTTGCACGGAAACCAAGACGGAATCTGTTGCTGCGCTCGGCCATGACTGGGATGGCGGCACTGTCACAACTAAGCCAACCTGCGAAGCGGACGGCGTGAAAACCTACACCTGCAAGCACGATTCCAGCCACACCAAGACCGAGAGCATCCCCGCACTGGGCCACGATTGGAACGACGGCGAAGTCACTACCCCGGCGACCTGTGAGACGGACGGTGTTAAAACCTACACTTGTAAAAATGATGCCAGCCACACCAAGACCGAGACTATTGCCAAGCTCGGCCACAAGTGGGATGAGGGTAAAATCACCAAAGAGCCGACCTACGAGAGCGACGGCACAATGACCTTTACCTGCGAAAACGACCCGACCCACACCTACACCGAGACCATCCCGGCGAAGAAGTACACATTTACGGTGATTGTGGTTGACCCCACCTGCACCGAGCAGGGCTACACGCTGCACACTTGCAACCAGAACGCCGAAAAATCCTACAAGGACAACTACACCAACGCGCTGGGCCACGACTACAAGGAAGTCACCACCCCGGCCACCTGCAAGGACGCGGGCAAGGTGGAAAACGTCTGCCAGCGCTGCGGCGACACCCAGCTTGTTAAAGACCTGCCTGTCACCGAAGACCACCAGTGGAACGACGGCGTTGTGACCAAGGCCGCCACCTGCACCGAGGCAGGGGAGAAGTTGTACACCTGCACCGTCTGCAACAAGACCAGGACGGAGACCATCGAGGCCACGGGCCACGATTGGAACGAGACCACCACCCCGGCCACCTGCGGCAAGGCGGGCAGTGTTGACCGCACCTGCAAGGCCTGCGGCGTGACCGAACACGTCAAAGACCTGCCCGCAACCGGCAACCACGCATGGGATGCCGGAAAGATTACCACCGAGGCCACCTGCGACGGCAAGGGCGTCAAGACGTTTACCTGCACTGTCTGCAACGAGACCAAGACCGAGGAAATTGCCGCACTGGGACATGATTTCGCTTACGGTTTTTGCAGCCGCTGCGACCTGAATGCCAACTACAACCAGAAAGAGTGGGAGCAGGACATCTTTGCGCAGACCAACGGCCTGCGCGCGAAATATAATCTTGGCACGCTTGCTTACCGCGACGATTTGCAGTATGCGGCGGATATTCGCGTTGAAGAACTTGTGCAGAACTATATTACTTACGGAGACTACGGCGGAAAGTGGGGCAACCCGCACGTTCGCCCGGACGGAAGCGGCGCAGCTACGGCTCTTGGCGATAAGCAAGATTTGGCGTGGGGCGAGAACGCTGCAAATGACGCAGGTATTTTCGGCAAGGGCCATATGTTCTACCTCTGGACGCAGTCCGAGGGACATCTTGCCGCCATTATGAACCCCGATGCAAACGGCATGGTCTGCGCACTGAAAGAGTATAATGGCCGCGTTTTCGGCATCCAGATTTTCGTCCGTGACCCGGACTACAACAAGGACACCCAATCTGCCGCCAGTGACACTTCCGCCCCGGTGGAGATTGCCGCTGTAGTTGTCACGGACTCTGCAACCACGGAGACCGCAGCAGAATAAAGTAAATCCCATCTACAAGGCCGGAGCTACCACAGCCCCGGTCTTTTTGTTGTATAGGGTATTATTGCTAATTTTCCGATAATTGATGTCCTTTGTGGCTGTAATAATGGCTGTCTGCCGCTGCAGCCCGGTTATCGGTGAGGCGCGAGCGCAGCCACCAAGCCCATTTTTTCACACAAAGGACAGAGAAACCTTGCCCCTATCGACCCGTTGCCGGGTTGAACAGACGCTATAAACAAGCAGCGTACCTATGCAGTAATTGCCGCTAAAACGGTTGCAAGCAATATTTCTGGTGCGGTATAATAATATTAAACAGAATCTCCCCTATAAGGGAAAAGGAAAAAGGATGCTGACCCGGAAAGTGAGTGCTGACAGGAAAGGTGCTAATATTATAATAAGAAAGGCAAACGAAAATTTCTAAAATACAGCGATAATTCGATAAAAATAAAATGGCGAAAACGAAAATATGATAGTTTTATCTATCACAAACAAGCACACAATATATCAAATGGAACGGTAAAATTATGCCTAAAACAGTCAAAACCACATATACTGCAATCAACCTAGAGACAGGCGAGGTCTACACAGGCATTGATGCCCCGCAGTCCATCACGCGCGGAGAGACGCATTTTTGGCAAGCCAGCAAGGATTTTTTCGCGGCGCTGCTAGGGTATGGCACGGTGGAGAGCAAGGTCGTGGCAGGAATGCTGCACCGCACAGACCCCAAAACCAATCATATAGCGTGTACTTCTGCGGAACTGAAAAAAGAGATTTCTTGCACTAGAGACACGGTTGCGAGTGCGGTTAAAAAGATGGAAAGCAAGCGGCTGATTATCGGCATAGGGCAGGGCGCGTGGATGCTTAACCCGCGTATGCTTGCAATGGGCAATCAGACACAGATTGCACTTTTGATGGCCGAGTACGATAAGTACGTCAGTGAGCGGACGGGTGCTGCATTGGTTGTGGGAAAGTATGTCTTGAAAAATCCAATCACGGCGGAAGAACTCCCGCTGCCGCCAGAGTGCGACGACAAGTTGATGTTTCTTGATGGGAATACGCAATTCTGGAAAATCTACGATGTGTTTTTTGGAGCGATTGCAGGATTGAGCGAAAACGAATTGAGAGTTTTGCTCCACATGATGGATATAAACAAATCAAAAGGTGGCGGCACTTATAATAGGCCACTAACGGTGATTGCTGACGAGGCGAGAGTATCTGTTCCGACTGTCAATCGTGCCGTTAAAAAGTTAAAAAAACGGAATCTGATAATACGGTATTGTAACTGTAACTGGATGATTAACCCCCTCGTGGTTGCCAATGGAAATAAGCGGAAACAGAAAGTGTTAGAGCGCCGCTATACGGGGGTACAAGCAGAAAATGAGGCCAAGTTGAAACGCTACCGATTTCGGGTGCTTTCCCCCTACAACGACGGAAAACCATTCATTCCGGTGGGGTTGCCTACCTCGCCAAAGAAATCGTAAGGCTGCATTTAAGGCTTGACCCAACGGGCAATCGTCTTGCGGTCTGTGCCGTACAGTTGAGCAATATGGTACATACTGATGCCCTGCTGATACATCTCTCGTATTTCCGCAAGCGTGTTGTCCTCTGGCGGCGGAGTGAGCAGGTCGGAAAGTGACAGATTGAGAAAACAAGCAAGCTGTAAAATCTTGCGAACGGAGACAGTGCGATTGTTGGACGCGATGCCATAAACCTCTTTTGAATCTACACTTTCAAAATTTTTGCCGTAAAAAGCGTTGACTGCCTCTGCGATTCTGGCGGCGTAAATCCTGCCGCCTGTCACAGACGCATAGCCGCGATTGCGCAAGGCTCGCTTGATGATGGCTCGATAACCGCCGCCGCCGTGGAAATCATACGGCGCGGTCAATGCGTCCTGCATCAACGCAGCAAAGGTCTTTTGCGCTGCGGTGGGCGTGGTGTCCGGCGTGGGGAGCAGGTGGCAGTCCGGCAGGGCGGGAAACAGCAGATTGTGCCTGTGCCCGGTCAGTGTGATTTCGGTGTCAGCCAGCCAGCAGCCGTGCCGAGGGCAGACGGCTATACCGGGTATCTGGTGCAGCCGATGCCAGTACGGCTCGCCATAAGCTGCAATATCCTCGTCAAAGCATTGCGGGCAGTAGCGCAGCCGCCGCGCGTCCATGTTGCTGCTTTGGTAGATGCCTATATGCTGCCCTGCGTGGCGGTTGCCGTTCAGCGTCAGCATATGGGCACTTTTCTTTCGGTTAGTGGAAAAGAAGCGGGTATAATACGGATAAAGCGTGTGCTGCATAATAATGTCTTTGGCGGTGAGGGCCTTTGTTGGGAGCGCGTCAAGCAACGGCGAAAGTGCCCCGCATAACTCGACAGGTACGTTGATATGATTTGCACCGTATATCTCCCGGATGGAGTATTTGACCGATGGATTGCCGCTGCGGATGTGATAGCGACAAATGACGCTATACCATAGCTCGTCCGGGTAAGGTGTGGGAAAGAATGGTATCATAGTTCGACTTCTCCCTTGATATACTCTCGGTACACTTCCAGCGGCGGCCTGCCGCTCTTTTTAGCAGCGCGTAGCGTTCCCCGCAGGTCATGGGGAGAGGCGGCTTCGGGTGAGCGGATCGCTGCCGGGGAGTGTTTCACTTCTCTTTGCGGGCGGGGAACGCGGACGGTTGCGAGCTCTGCCATATAGTCAGATACCATTCCTAAGTTCTTTAAATATGCACTTTCAAAAATTTCAAAATCGAGTTTTTCTCGCCCATCCAAGATGCACAGCTTTTGCGCGTTATACAACAGCTTAACCAATACGTCCGGGATGCCCTGCGTCTTGCGATACAGCCAGCTTTGCATTTCCGGGGTCAAATCCGTTACAAAGCGGGTATACTGATAATGCCATAGACCGTGCAGTAACAGGGCAAATTCCTTGTCGTCCGGCAATCTGTCATATATCAGCCCAGTCGTGCGGCGAGCGGCGCGGAACTCCTGCTGTAACACTTGCAGAACGCGCGGAGTACCGACCATGCAAATGCTGACACCTGCGGCGTTGATTAGCTGGACAAGAAAATTGATAAAACGGATGCCGTTCTTTCGATAGGCGATATTCTGTAATTCATCAATCACCAAAAGACCAACATGGTTGATGCGGACAATTTGGTTTAGCTGGCTTACCAATACGTCAAGGGTCAACTTGTGCGCCAGTGCGTAGTGCTGATAGCTTGTGCCCAGCAGAGCATCCAGCTGCAAATATATGTCTAGTATCATTGCCTTGACAGAGCCGTCGTGTGGGGTCTGTACAACCAGATAGGGGATTTGCTGGCAACAGAGCATTTGACCTTTGTAGCGTTCGTGATGGATAATTGAGGGAAACAAAGACAAAACCCGCTGCAATGCCGTTGACTTGCCAAGCCCGGACACGCCAACAACAGAAAAAGAGTTGCCGCCGCCGATGGATGCGGCAACAGCCTTGCCCTGCATAGCGGCGTAGCCCTGCTGGAACGCAGCGGCCTCCCGCTGCGGCGTGTACTGCCCATAGCAATGCTGCATGGCGTTGTAGACCTCACAATAGAGGTCTAGTGTCATCGTTAAGGGCTGGTAAAACTCATAGAGTGCGGACAAAAGTTGCAGACGCTCCCCGGTGCTGCGGTCTCGGTCACTGGTGCTGTACGGTGGCACGGATGCCAGTGCCCGGATTAACTCCTGCCCTGCGAGCATAGGTGGCAGAGCTTCGACGTATGGATTGCCGGGATATAATAAACTGGTTGTGTATTCAGCAGTCATTAAAGTGTTCCTCCTGCTCTGCGGTCAGCAAATCAATCATAGACATATGCTCCTGCGTCCGCGCAATCGTGCGTCCACGCTGTATCTGCGGGCTGATTTTGCCTTTGTCGCTGATGCCGCGCTCGGCACTGTCTGCGATTTGCATTATGTCGTTCATTAAATCAATTTGGGCTTGAAGCTCTTGCCTTTTCCAGTTGGCGCTCTCACTTTTTTCGGATTGCTGCATATCTGCGATTTCGGCTAAGGATTTGCCGAGATACATTTTTTGTGCCAACGTGAACGGTATGTAGTTGCTGTCTTCATATAGATAAACGGTGTCAAGGCAATCTGGACTATATGCTACTTTGACAAGTTCCCGGCCATTCAATCCGGCAGCAACGAAGCGTTTTTTAAAAGTGCAGTTTGAAAAACGAAGATTAAATAATTCAAGCCCGCGCTGTGTGATTTTTCCGTCCGTGCGGGGGAGCAGGGCGTAAAGCAGCTTGGGGTCACTGGCAATGGACACCGGGCAATCGTCCTGCGCCATGCAGAACGACCAGATAGCAGCAGCGGTGGGCGTGATGCCCGCGCTTGCCATGCCCGGAGTGCGGGAAAAACCAGACTGGATATATTGCGAGTTGTAATAGAGAACACAGCGGAGAACGACAGCGGTAAATTGCTCTAAGTCAAGAGTGCCTTGTCGGCGATAATCGGGTGCGCCGCGCTCCTGCGTGTCGGATTCTACAACACCTTTGCCTTTCAGCAACGGCTTGTAGGCGTTTTGGATAAGGTCGAAAAGTTTTTCAACTACACCTTTCAAATCCGGGCGGTAAGCTGGCAAATTCTCGATTTCAATCCCATAGCTTTCACAAAGGTTTTCCAGAGGACCGCCCAAAAACTCGCTTCCTCGGTCAGTCATGATTTTTGTCGGCAGGTGGCGGCTCGGCCAGTCCTGCGGGTCAATCTCTATGTTGTGCTGGCGGCAAAAAGATACTTTGTCAGCAAAGGTATTTTGTAACAGTAGCCGCAGGGCGTATTGTCCACCCTCTAAGCCGACGTACACGCCGGTAATCAGACGGCTGTACGCATCGACCATTGTATAGATAACAGGTCTGCCGATGGGGCGGCGAGACAGGCGGCTGACGATGTAGATGTCCGCAACGGTGGCATCGGTCATGTATGTGCCAATCGTGCCCGCATAGTCGCTGACAGCCCCAACAAATGGGCGGTAGTTGCGCTGGTATGCCTTGATACCCTCGCGGCTGATGCTCTCACTGATGGGGTCGCGGTGTTGCCGAAAAAAGTAGCGGAATTGCCAGAACGAGGGATAGTCTGGTTTCAGCCTGCCCTTAGCGTCACAATATTTTGCCCGCAGCATCATTTTGTAAACGGTCTGCAAACTCTGCTTTTGCGGAGTGTAATAGAATTTATTAAGCGCCCAGCGGATGACTTTTTCGTCTGCTGACAAAGGACGTTTCTCTGTGTTCGATTTCTCGGCGGGTATGAGTGCATTTCTACTTTGGTAAACCCAGTATAACCATAGATATTGCAGGACGGTTTTGCGTGAGACAGAATTGCCGGAGACAATCTCGCGCAAGACCTTATTGCGATAGGATTTATCGCAGATACATTCCTCTGTTATGAGTGGTGCAATCAGTTCGGCACGGCGGTCACGCTGCTGGCGTTGGCATTCGGAAATATCCTCGTCGAGCGCGAGTAGACGGTACATATCCTGCGGCAGCTTTTCCATCTGTAAAAGGCTTGGAGTGGAGATAGGAAACGGCATTTTACAGCGTTGACAGTTGACAACATAAGATTGCTGCTTGCCGTAGAGCAAGACCCGCAGATGGTCGCCGCTGTCGGATTTGAGCAAATCATTTTGTCTCATGGTACATGCTCCTTGTCGATGATGATGCCCCAGTCGTCAATGCCTTGTTGCTGCCAATAGCGGCGGGATAATTCCAGCCGTTCAGCAACAGATGGACGGCTTAAATGCGAACGGAAAACGGCTTCACGGACGGCGGTTGTGCCGTCTGTAAAATGGATAACAAAATCTGTTGTGTAGGTCTCACTCGGCAAATTGAGGTCGTCGGCTGGAATTTCGTCTAGTTGGAGTGGAATATTGCACTCTATTTGAACTATGGACGGGTCGGCGTTGAGCATCCGCGCGACGGCAAGTTGTACTTTGTCATACAGACAGCAGACGCGCGGGCATTTTTCCAGTTTGATTTTTGTGCAACGCTCCTTTTGGATTTGCTTGCGCATGATAGCGCCCCTTTCTGGGGCTGGATTTTGTACAGCCAAAAAGGAAAATATCTTTGCCCTATTGGAGCACAGCAAATTTCCTGTTTTCTGAAAAATCGAACGAAAATGCAGATTTCTCGCGAAAAATGGAAAATGAGTGTGCCTTTTGGCAAAACAGGAAAACGGCCTTACCCCAACAACACAGTGATGCAACGTGCAAATCTGTGTTGTGGGGCAAAGCCGTTTTCTTATTTCTTCCCAAATTTCCGATTTATACTATATGGAGAGGCACTTGAAAAATTCCAGAAAGGCAAAGGCATTTTCCAAAATTTTTTCAACGAGGCTCGCTCCACTCCGTTCCGCTCGCAGCGCATTTTTTCAGATTTTTTTCTGATTATATTCTGAAAAAGTGGCGGAGAAACGACGGGAAACATATAATCTGAAATCTATTCGGGAAAGAAAAGGGGCCCCGGCGCGGAGCGCCGGGGCCTAATCCTATTTTGCTCAACAATTTACCTTTTTGGTGGAAATGTTTTGCCCTATGTCAGCTTTTTTAGTTATTTCCGACCACGCTGCAGCTCGATCCAGGCCAGGTCGCCTCTCTCCAGACCGTGGATCAGAACCTCCGCGGTGGCGATGTTTGTGGCGACAGGGATCGTGTGCATGTCGCACAGGCGCAGCAGCATCATGTCGTTCGGCTCGCCGGGCTTGGCACCGACGGGGTCACGGAAGAACAGCAGCATGTCCACCTCGCCGCAGCCGATCATGGCAGCGATCTGCTCGGCACCGCCGCGGCCTCCCGGATACAGCGTGCGCACCGGCAGACCGGTGGCATCATGGACGATTTTGCCGGTCACGCCCGTGGCGATCAGGTCATTCTCAGACAAAATGCGCACATAGGCAGTGCAGAACTGAGCCATCAATTCCTTGCGGGAATCGTGGGCAATCAAGGCAATTCTCATGGCTGAACTCTCCCCCCACAGCGGCCACCGCATGGCCGTAAAACAAGCATATACCCTATAATATAATATATGCACAAAAAATGCAAGTGCGGCAGCCGCAAAAACTGACAAAAAATGCGCCGTCCGGCCAAGTGCTTGGCGGATTGCCCAAACAGTACCGCAAAATTTTGGTAAAACAGCGCGCCGCAGTTGTGCTATAATGAAAAAAACGGACAGAACAATGTACAGCTTTCTGTCTAAAAGGAGGATTCACCATGAGGAAATCAGCCCAGACCGTCATCCGCCCGGATGCCTATTATACCATCGCCGCCGCCAATGGCCGCGTGCTGGAAGTGGCCGATTTCAACACCGAGAACGGCGCGTCCGTCCGCCTGTGGAGCTACGAGGGTCAGCCTTGGCAGCAGTGGCAGTTTGTGGAAGCGGGGGACGGCGAGTACCGCATCAGGAACCGCTTTACGGGCAAGGTCATGGACTTGGCCATGTCCGGCGTCTGCAACGGCACCTGGGTCCACCAGTGGACCCAGACCGCGGGCGCGGGTCAGCGCTGGCAGATCGTGGAGGCGGGCGGCGGCAAGGTCAAGCTGCGCAACGTCCTGGCCGATAAGGTCATTGACCTGGTGGGAATGCGCGTGGAGAACGGCACCCAGGCCCAGATCTGGCAGGATGTCTTTGGCGAGAACCAGCTCTGGAAGCTCGACCCTGTGCCCGAGCGCCTGCTGAACAAGGAAACCCCCGCCCCGACGCCGAAGGCCGCGCCCAGGAAGGTCGCCGTCAAGCCGACCCGGACGCAGACCGAGAAGAAAACCTCCGGCAAAGCCGCAAGAAGAACCAGTAAAAATAAGTAAGGGCAATACCGCAAACGGGCAAGAATGGCGAGCTTGCCTCTCATCAATCACCTTCGGTGACAGCTTCCCCCACGGGGGAAGCCTTTTTTTGGCTTGCGGGGATAGAAAAATGTTGCTATAATAAAAACAGGAAAGAATGCTGTAGGGGTCGGGCATGCCAGACCCCTACAAGGCGGCGAATAAAACCGAAAGGCAGTACGACCATGCAGTTTACCGAACTTACGAACGTTTCACCCGAAATCATCCGCGCTACACAGGCGATGGGCTTTACCGATATGACCGAAATCCAGGAAAAGGCCATCCCGCTGATGCTGGCCGGGCACGATATGATCGCCAAAGCCCCCACGGGCACCGGCAAGACTGTGGCGTTCGGCATTCCCATTCTGTCCAAGGTCGATCCTGCCAGCCTGAAGCCGCAGGCCGTCATTTTAAGCCCCACGCGGGAGCTGGCCCAGCAGATCGCCCAGGATCTGCAAAATCTGGCGCAGTTTCTGCCTGACATCAAAATCGTCTGCGTCTATGGCGGCGCGGGCATGGACAAGCAGCAGCGCCAGCTCAAAGCCGGCTGCCAAATCGTCGTTGCCACGCCGGGCCGCCTGATGGACCACTACCGCCACCACGCCATTGATGTCTCCGACGTCAAAACCGTCGTGCTGGACGAGGCCGACGAGATGCTGAACATGGGCTTTTACAAGGACGTCAAGTACATCATCGACCTGATGAAGCACCGCGAGAGCCTGTCGATGTTCTCGGCGACCATCAGCCGCGAGGTGCTGGACATCGGCTGGCTCTACCAGCACAACGCCGCCGAGGTCAGCGTCCAGCCCGTCGAGGATTCCAGCCCGAAAATTGCCCAGTACAAGCTGCTGACCACGGGCCGTGACAAGCTGGCCGACGCCGCGCAGATCATCATTGACGAGGGCTACAAGCGGGTCATGATCTTCTGCAACACCAAGTACAACACGGGGATGCTGGCCAACCAGCTTGCCCGGCTGAACTTCAACGTGGACTGTCTGCACGGTGACCTGTCCCAGGCTGAGCGCAACCGCATCATGACGCGGTTCAAGGCCGGGGAGATCGATGTGCTGGTCGCCACCGATGTGGCAGCGCGCGGTATTGATGTTTCCGACGTGGATGCCGTCATCAACTACGACGTGCCCGAGGAAAACGAGCACTACACCCACCGCATTGGCCGCACGGGCCGCGCCCGCAAGCAGGGCGCGAGCTACCTGTTCTACACGAAGGAGGAGCAAAAGCGCGTGGACCAGCTGCTGCGCCTGACCCGCAACACCGACGATTGCAAGAGCGTAAAATTTGACTTTAACCATGAGCATCTGAAAATCGAGGACACCGCCCCGGCAGATAAATTCCAGATCAAGGCATATTTTTAAGGCAGTAGAGCCGTAGGGGCCGGGCATGCCCGGCCCGGAGGTTTACGCGGAATGCCCCCTTTATGGGCCGATTGGCAGGCAGGGGTCTTGACCCCTCCGCGGCGGCCAGAGGGCTGGCCGCCCTACGCATTTCCCGGAACCGGCTGCGCCGCGGGGTGTCGGGGACGCCGCCCTCTACAGGCTGCCCCAAAAGTATTTGTGCAAAACAAAAAGCGACCACCTGTTTCTCAGATGGCCGCTTTTATTTTGCCTGTTACAGGCTTTCGATCATATTTGCCACGATCTCTGTCGCGGTCTTAACGTACTCGGTGATGCTGAACTGCTTGACAACGAGCACCTCATAGCCGCTCTCGTCGGCGTTGTCGCTCATGGCGCGCAGGATGACGCAGGGCACGCCGTTGCGGCCCGCGATCTGGCTGACCGCCGCGCCCTCCATTTCGACGCAGTCGGGGTGGCACTTTTCCTCAATCGCCTTTTTTGTCTCGGCGTCGCCGACGAAGGTGTCGCCCGTGGCGATCTTGCCCGCGATGGCCTTCACGCCGCAGGCAGTGCAGGCGTCGAGCGCGGCCTGCACCAGCGCGGGATCGCCGTGGTACTCGGTCTGGAACGGTGCGCTCTGGGCGATCATGCTCAGCTCGGCGTCGTGGTAGACGACGGTCTCACCGACGCAGACGTCACCGATGCCGATCTTGCTGGTCATATTGCCCGCAATGCCGCTGAAAATCAGCTTATCAATGCCGTATTTTGTGCACAGCACCTGCACGGTGGACGCGGCGTTGGCCTTGCCCATGCCCGCGCAGCAGACGACGACCTGCTTGCCCTGCAGCGTGCCGCAGTGGTACTCGACCCCGGCGTAGTTCTCTTTGGTCACGTTCTCCAGCCGTGCGCACAGCTGGTCGACTTCGTCGGGCATAGCGCCCATAATGCCAATAATCACGGTCAAACCTCCGTTAAACGTTGAACAAAAATTCGATAACGTCACCGTCGTTTACGACGTACTCCTTGCCCTCGGTGCGCTGCAGGCCCTTGGCCTTGACGGCGGCATAGTTGAAGTCGGCGTCCTCCAGGTCTTTGTACGCGATGACCTGCGCACGGATGAAGCCGCGCTCAAAGTCGCTGTGGATCTTGCCGGCAGCCTGCGGGGCCTTGGTGCCCTTCCTGATGGTCCAGGCGCGGCATTCCTTCTTGCCGTCGGTCAGGAAGCTGATGAGGCCCAGCAGCTCGTAGCTGGCCTTGATGAGCTTGTCCAGACCGGTGGACTCGATGCCCATTTCCTGCAGGAACGCAATTTTTTCCTCCTGCGTGGAACCGGCAATGTCCTCCTCGGTCTTGGCGCAGATTGGGATGGCCTGGGCGTTTTCCTCCTTGGCGCGGGCGGCAACGAGCGGGAAGTACGGGTTCTCGTCCAGCCCGCCCAGCAGGTCGTCCTCACCGACGTTGCAGGCGTAGATGACGGGCTTGGCGGACAGCAGGCCCAGCTCCTTGCGGGCGGCCTTCACGGCGTCGTCGCTCTCGTCAAAGTCAAAGCTGCGCGCGGGCTTGCCGCCTTCAAGCCAGGCGGCCAGGTCGGCCAGCCAGGCAGCCTCGGCGGCAGCGGCCTTGTTGCCGGTCTTGGCGGCCTTCTGCTGGCGGCCCAGGCGGTTGCTGACGACCTCGAGGTCGGCCAGGATCAGCTCCAAGTCGATGGCATCAATGTCGCGGATGGGGTCAACGCTCTCGGGCTTGTTGACGTCCTCGACCACATGAATGATGTTGTCATCGTCGAAGCAGCGCACAACATGGACGATGGCGTCGCACTCGCGGATGTGGCCCAGAAACTTGTTGCCGAGACCCGCGCCCTGGCTGGCACCCTTGACCAGACCTGCAATGTCAACAAACTCAACGATGGCAGGCGTTTTCTTGTCGGTCTGCCAGATCTCGGCCAGCTTGTCCAGCCGCGGGTCGGGCACGGGCACGATGCCGGAGTTCGGCTCAATCGTGCAGAAGGGGTAGTTGGCCGCCTGCGCGTTCTGGGTGCTGGTCAGCGCATTGAACAGGGTAGACTTGCCCACGTTGGGCAGACCCACGATACCTAATTTCATATTTCAAAATTCTCCTTTGAATTTTTGCTGAATTTTTGTCATGCGGATCGGCGCACAGGCCGATTTACATATATAGATGTATTATAGCAGATGCGTTCTTTTCTCTCAAGCCGTTTTTGAAATAATCTTCCCCGGGGTGCGCCGCCTGCGCAGAAAAACCGCAAAAATTTCCCGGAAACCCGACGATCTGTTCTTTTTTTGTCCACAATTATGCGGTATAATACTCTTGTATCGATACCGCCGCAGGCGGGCAAGGAGGAAACTAAGATGGCAAATGAGAAAATTCTGGTCGTTGATGACGATAAAAATATCTGCGAGCTGCTCCGACTGTATCTGGTCAAGGAGGGCTACAACGTGACGATGGTCCACGACGGCGGCGCAGCGCTGGCAGAGTTCGACAAGCTGCACCCGGATCTTGTGCTGCTGGACGTTATGATGCCGGTCATGGACGGCTGGGAGGTCTGCCGCAAGCTCCGCGCCAAGGACAACACCCCCATCATCATGCTGACCGCTAAGGGCGAGACCTACGACAAGGTGCTGGGTCTTGAGCTGGGCGCGGATGACTACATCGTCAAGCCGTTTGACGCCAAGGAGGTCACGGCCCGCATCAAGGCCGTGCTGCGCCGCTCCTCCGCCAAAGAGGAGGAAAACAAGGGCGTTTACGACTTTGACAATCTGCACCTTGACATGAACCGCTATGAATTGAAGGTCAAGGGCAAGGTCGTTGAGGCCCCGCCGAAGGAACTGGAGCTGCTGGCCTGCCTGGCCGGTCACCCGAACCGCGTCTACACCCGCGACCAGCTGCTGGACGAGGTCTGGGGCTTTGAGTATTACGGCGACTCCCGCACGATCGACGTCCACGTCAAGCGCCTGCGTGAAAAGCTGGAGGGGGCGTCCGAGCAGTGGAGCCTGAAAACCGTCTGGGGCGTCGGCTATAAGTTCGAGGTCAGGGAATGAGCCGCCGCAACACGATCAGCCGCGAATTTTTCGCGACCATCGCCGCCGTGCTCGTGCTGGGGCTCAGCGTTATGTGCGCGATCCAGACGGCACTGTCGGCGGCGTACTTCATCGGGGAGCGCAAAAGCTCGCTGACCGATGTGCTCAACGGCGCGACAGCGCTGAGTGAGCGATTCGCCGATGAAGGCTCTATCGTCACAAAGCCCCTGCAGGGGGAGGATGTGCTGGAACGCGCCCACAGCGGGTTTGAGCTGTTCAACACGGCCTCCGGTGCGCTGGTGTTCATCGCCGACGAGAACGGCCAGATCCTGCTGCATACGGGGGACGACGCCTTTACAGGCGCAGGCGTGCCCGCGTCCTACATTGACGAGCTGAACGAGGGAAACGACATTTTTGAGACCGGCACGCTGGACGGTGTCTACTGCGCCAAGTATTACACGGCGGGCCGCCGCATCACGGTGGGCGGGCAGGACGGCTACCTGTTTGCCGCCAGCCCGATGGCTGCGCTGGGCAGCTACATGACCGATATGCTGACGATGTTCGGCATCTCGGCGGCGGTCATCCTGATTTTGTGCAGCATCCTGTGCTGGGTGCTGGCCAAGCGCATCACCGGCCCTATTGAGGACATCAGTGAGGCCGCGCGCCGCCTGGGCAGCGGGGACTTTACGGCCCGTGCGCCGGTGGACGGCTGCGTGGAGCTGGCTGACTTTGCGACCACCTTCAATAACATGGCTGCGCGGCTGCAAACCATCGACAATTCCCGCGGGCAGTTCATGGGCAACATCGCCCACGAGCTGCGCACGCCCATGACGACCATCAAGGGCTTCATCGACGGCATGCTGGACGGCACGATCCCGCCCGAGGAAACAAAGCATTATCTGGGCATCGTCTCGCAGGAGACGGGCCGCCTGGCGCGGCTGGTGCAGAACATGCTGGATATTACCAAACTCGAGGCGGGCGAGGTGCCCATCCACGCGCAGACCTACGATCTGTGGAAAACCGTCACCGACGTCGTGCTCTCCGACGAGCAGCGCATCGAGGACGGCAAGATCGACATCCAGGGTCTGGGCGGCGATCCGCTGCTGATTTACGCGGACCCGGATTTTGTGCATCAGGTCGTGTATAATATTGTGGATAATGCCATCAAGTTCACCCCGGCGGGCGGCACGATCAGCTTTGCCGCCGAGCGCCGCGGCAATATGGTGGAGGTGCGCATCGAGAACACGGGCGCAGGCATTGCCCCCGAGGCTCTGCCCTTTGTGTTTGAGCGGTTCTACAAGGAGGACCGCTCCCGCGGCATGAACACCCGCGGCAGCGGACTGGGACTGCATATCTGCAAGATTCTGATCAACCTTTCCGGCGGCCAGATCCACGCCGAGAGCGAGGAAGGCAACTGGTGCCGGTTCGTGTTTACGCTGCCGGCAGGGCAATAAGCAACCGCATAACAGACGCTGCACAAAAGCGGCGTCTGCTTTTTTATGCGTGGGAAAGGCTTCCCCCTCGGGGAAAGCTGTCAGCGGCCCCGCCCGCTGACTGATGAGGGGTAGGTGTGCCACGGCAACCCGGGAACGGGCAATCGCGGCGAACTCGCCCCTCATCCGGCCCTGCGGGG